>Ga0210052_1000296_pt1 | contig 40472 bp, 50 predicted proteins | sample CryGeymeta201508_FD_183976 | JGI IMG/M metagenome (GOLD analysis project Ga0210052, IMG submission 183976) | Groundwater microbial communities from Crystal Geyser aquifers in Utah, USA - Crystal Geyser metaG 2015-08 (SPAdes) (version 2) | ecosystem: Environmental > Aquatic > Deep subsurface >...
TATCAGGGACAACAATTTTGGAGAGTTCTGACAAAAGATAAAAACCACGAAGTCATACTTGATTTAAAAGGAAAAGTGTTGAGAGTTGTTTAATTGTTTTATATTTGAAATGCAGGTCATTGCTTGCGTAAAGAGATTGCAAAGGTACTTTGCTGAGAACTGTTTAATTGTTCTATTTATTGTTACTTGTTCTATTTTCTAATATAATATATAGTTTTTATAGAAATTCTAAATATATTAGATATTATTTGAATAAATATAAGGGTGAAAAAATGTTTTATATTTTATATATTAATTATTGTTAGCTATTTTAATAGCAAAAGAGCATCTGTGTTAGGAATAATTATAGAAAATAAATCTACTATATGCCTATTTGTTAATTTGTTTGTAAAAACAAGCAAGCTGCATAAAAAATAAGAGCAAACATTTATTAAAAAAGAGTGTCAAAAATTAGTTAATAAACAATAATTACAAGAGATTTTAAAGTGAAGAAAAAATCGAAAGGTTGAGAATTAAATATTTTTTTATGTGTTGGCTGTTGAAAATATAAGATTTCTTGCGGATAAAACCAGCATTAGTACACCTTTTAATACAAATTTTATAGGGTTTTTAAACACACTATCTAAATACATTATAGTAAACAAAAAAATTACTTATATATTAGTAATGTTATTAGCATTATTTATTTTGTTTTTTGGTAGTGGAATAGTTTTTGCTGATTCTCCTGGGTGTATTTATAATGAGACAAATGATTGTTATATTCCTGCTGATAATTGTTATCTTACAGACCGCTTTTATTCAAAAATATGTCCTGGAACTTATAAAGTTGATGATACGGATAAGGATGGTTTTTTTATGCTAGTGAGTGGTCATGGCATGGTTTTGGATTGTCAGGGAGCAACACTTATATTTAACACAACACATCCGTATGCAATAATTCTTTATAATGAGTATGCAGAATGGCCAAATACATATGTTCGCAATGCAACTATTAAAAATTGTAATATTATAAATGCAGGGACAGGAATTAGTGATTGGTATGGGGGGCATAACAATACTTTTATAAATAACACAATAATTAATGCAACAAAGGAAGGTATTATGTTATATAATACAACCCACAGCGTGGTTATAAATAATACAATTAGCTCTTTTGAAAAAGGCATACATATTATATAAATGATACTCAGTATGTGAACATTACTAATAACAATATTTCTGCGACAGAAGAGGGAATTTATATACAACGCAGATCTAGGTATAATAATATTATTGGAAACACTAGTGAAATATCTTAATACCTTGTTTTCTAAGGTAGAAAAAAATATACAAGAAAAAATACAAACAGAAGAAGAGCGTATGTCTGAACTTTGTCGTCTTAATATGCTTTATGGGGGGTTGTTAGTATATTTAGAAGACATAGGAAAAATAGTAACACCTCTAAAAAAGAGATTATCACCCTATAAAACTGCTGCTGCTACGATTGCAATAGGAGGAGCAATGTTGATAGGTGGTGTTGGTGGTGATGATAATATGTTTGATGTTAGCCAAAACAAAATTAAAATTGTATCTACTGTTGGTGATAGTAATAATTATACTGTTGGTGATAGTAATAATTATACTGCTAGTGATAGTAATAAACTTACTGCTAACCTTAATGATGTAAAGTATTGTGGTAAATATCCAAAAGTACAAATTGTAGGGAGTGAAGGTAATATTTCATTTAAACCAAATATATATTGTGCTGTTCTTCTTCTTGAACATTTGAGTGGAGAAATAGATCTTACAAAAAAAAAGATAAATACAGCCGATCCGGGAAGTCAAGATTATATGCTTTTTTTAAAGAAGTATGTTTATATAAAAGGAGGACCCTCTATCTCTGGTGTTTTAAATATTATGGATAAAATTGGTAATGATGAAAGTGTTACTATATATCCAAATGAATTAAGTGATGGTGGTGATGATAATGGTGATGATGATAATCCATTTAAAGTTGAAGATGGGGATTTGTATATGTATTTTGATAATGAGGGTAATGAGGATATTAATTATTGGGTAGGCCCCCCTATAAAATGCACCACACAAAATTCTCCCACACTTTAAACATCTAACTTTTCCTGCAACAATTCTAAAAATTAGTTTCTACTTTATTTTAGCACTTTTAAATTTATCAATTGCTTTTAGTAAATCCGTCTCCTTTTAGCAATTTCTATTTTATTTTGATTTACAAAAAAACTTAAATCTACCACAAATTATAATACCCATCCTCAGTAAGCCATTGCTCGTGTTTGCAGCCATCATCACTTTTAATAAAATTATCATTTGAGCTTTGTCCCATAACACTCGGCGGAATTCGCATCATCGTAGAATAATACCAAAACCTACCAAAACCTGTTGCACACATTGGAGATATGTAAGAAACATCATCATATTTTTTACCATATCTTAAATTGTTTCCAAAATTATCTTTAAAGGTTTGGGAGTTACTATTACTAACAACAAACGGCAACTTTGCTGTTATATAGTTTTTTGTCACATCAAAATCTTTATTAAAAGGTGAGTGAGGAATAGCAGCTAAAAGGTGAACAACATTTTCCCCGCGTTTTTGCGCGAATTGAATTATACCTGGAATAAGTCCAGCAGTAGGCATATCTCTTGAATATGGCATGCCAGATGTCACTAACATTGCTGAATCCTTACTTATAGGCCATAATTGAGTCATTTCATCTTTTTTTTTGTCATAAAGTCTAAAGTAAATGTACACTGGTCCATAAACAGGTTTGTATGCTTCTGCGTGTGGAATATTACTTCCACTGCTATCTTTTGTTGTTAGCATCATATTAAAATTAAGTTGTTTTTCAGGATCATAAGGCACGCATTGGCTGTCATCAACACTTGAGGAGTTTACTTTATATGAAAGCGAAGTCAATATTGGTGTATCACCCCTAACAATTTTTGATGGAGTTTTATTACATATATCATTACAGATAGAATTTCCTTTGCATGCTGTATCACAATCAAATTTTTTTCCACTATCATTAACATCAAAATATTTTTTTCCACAATCTCCAGGCCAACATTTACCTTTAATATTATCCTTTGGTGATATTGAAGAATTGCGATCAAAGTCCTCTACCAAAGTTGTTCTGCTAAAAAAATCAACACTAAGCCACTTTGCAAATAAGGCTAGGCTATATTCATTGTATTCTGATGAAGATATTTTTTTAATTATAGGGCTTCCATCATTTCCATTGCAAGGATAATAATAATGGCCTTCAGCCTTGCCTCCAAGTGGAACTGTAAAATAACACTCTCCACTTTGTGAATATTTTTTCATATTTAAAATATAGTTTATTATTTTATCTTTCTCACTTTTATCTTTATATTCTTCTCCGTCCTCCTCCCCTGCAAAAATTTTCATATATAGAAATTTATTTGTAGTATGAATGTTACCCTTTGAATCTCTTTTTTCTTGTTCTACAAAAGCATAATCTGCCTTTTTCTCAACATAAAGCGGTTTATAATATTGATAAACATTGTCAACACATATCCACAAATCAAGGTAGTTTTTGTTTTTATATTTTGTTAGATCTGGGTTTGGCTCAACTATAATTTTAAATTCTTTTTCTGGCTCTATATATTTTTCATTAGTATATCCTATAATCGCAAACTTTTCAATATATTCTGACCAAGGCATAACAGGTTTCCACACACCAAGAACAACTATACTAATATAAAATAATATAGTAAGCAGCAAAACAGCAAGAAATAGCTTTGCTATTGTTTCATATTGCACCATTTGTTTCTCCGTGCAGAATTTTATTAGTTATTTTATATTTAATCATTTTAGTTGCTTCCAGGAAATAGGCCACCAAACATATCTTTTAGTGAATTAATAAAAGAGCTGCCAAGATTGCCAAATATAAAGAGTGCGGCCAGAACCAAAAATACTACTACAATAATTAATAAAATAATTTGCTCACTTTCCATATATTATTTAAGCAAAATTACAATTTTCTACCCCAACAATTTCAAAATTTAAATAAAAAATGTATGGAAATATCTATTTTTACAGATGGGGGGGCGCGCAGAAATCCAGGACCAGCAGCAGGTGGTGTTATCATTAGAGATAAGGAAGGCAAGATTATTTTTAAAAATGGATTTTTCTTTGGCATAAAGACCAACAACCAAGCAGAATATTTGGCATTGATTGAGGGTTTAGAAGCAGCGAAAGGATTAGGAGCAACGCAAATTAAATGCTTTTTAGACAGCGAACTTATAGTTAAGCAATTAACAAAAGAATATAGAGTTAAAAATCATGATCTTAAAGAATTGTATTTTAAAGTTATGCAAATAGGTGGCAGATTCAAAAATATTGTGTTTTTGCATATTCCGCGCGCAGAGAACAGCGAAGCAGATGCGCTAGTAAATGAAGTTCTTGATAATTCAAGCAAACAAAAAGTTGTCTCTTCTTAAAAAATATATGGTAATTTATCAAGGTCGCCAAGGGAGAACTGAAACAGGAAAAAAGTACAAACCACACAGCAAAAAGAAAAAAGCGCGCACAGGACGCCCGCCAATTTCTACGATCATAGAGCGCAAATTATTAAAAAAACAGCAAGTGCGCGGAGATAATTTAAAAATTAAGATAAAATCAATAGATGAAGTCAATGTTCTTTTAAAAAATAAAACATATAAAAAAGCAAAAATAATTGCGTTTGTTGACAACAAAGCTAATCCTAAGTTGTTAAAAAATAAGATTCTTACAAAAGGAGCAATAGTTGAAACAGATTTAGGGGATGTAAAAATTACAAGCAGACCAGGGCAACAACCAGTGCTTAATGGTGTTTTGTTAGAGGTAAAAAATGAATAAGATAGTTGCAGTTAAAGCATGCAAAAGTTGCAAGCGGCTTGTTTCTGAAAAGATTTGTCCGGGTTGTGGAGGTCGGGAATTAACATCTGATTTTGAAGGATATTTATTTATTATTGATGCATCTAAATCTGTATTTGCTCAAATTATTCACGCAAGTTTAAAAGGTGAATATGCATTAAGGGTAGCAAAATGAAATTAGATATTATTTCAAGAGTAAAAGAACCAAATCTTAAAAGAGAAAAAATTGAAATTAAAGCATTTTTTAAAGGAGAGCCAATTCCGTCAAAGCAAAGTATTATTGATCATCTGCTTGCAAATGATAGCTCTTTGATAAAAGAGCAATTACTTGTGAGAAAAGTGGAAACACACTTTGGACAGAGTACTTTGCTATCTACTTTATATTATTATGTTTCCTTAGATGCGCTTAAACAAACAGAGCAAGATTATATAAAAACCAGAAATAAAATTAAAGATAATGAAAAGCCAAACAACATTCAACAAAATACTATTAATAAAGATAACAAAAAAACAAATGACATTCAACAAAATACTATTGATGAAGATAACAAAAAAACAAATGACATTCAACAAACAACCAAAACTATTGCAAATATAAGCACAAAATGAAGGCAAAACCGCGAAAATGGAAGAAAAATGTGCGAAAAGGCAAAAGAAGACAAATGCGATGGAAATGGCTCAAAAAAAGAATCAGAGCGAGAAAGCGAAAGCGACGTTTGCTCAAACTAAAGGCGCTATAAAATGATTGCTAAACACTCTAAAAAAACAAAAACAAATATAGGAACTGGAAAACGAAAATCAGCAGTATCGCGCACTTATTTGAAAAAGGGTTCAGGAAAAGTAATTGTCAACAATGTACTTGCTGAGAGTTTAACTCCAAAGATTATATCTAAAATAATTTTAGAACCAATATTTGTTGGCAGAGAGATTGTAGATAATTTTTTAAAAGATAAAGATATATATGTGTCTGTTGTTGGAGGTGGTGTTATGGGGCAAGCTCAGGCAGCTCGCACAGCAATAGGCCAACTTTTGCTTAAATCTATTCCAACCATCGAAGCAAAGCAACTTAAAGAAATTTATAGCAAGTATGCTCGATATTTATTTATTTCTGACGTGCGCGCTAAACAACCAAGGCATTTTGGATACAAAGCAAGAGCAAAAAAACAGCAAAAATCTTATCGTTAGTAGATTTTTGTGTGCTTTTGTAGTTTATTTACATATACAAATCGCACAACAAAAATCGTACTGTTAATTTCTATATATTGTTTTTTTGTTTTGTAATTTATGAAAATATATATTTTTTATAGGTCTTAACGAAGAATATCTTTGTATTTGGTTTCTTTAAATATAGGGTTTTTAAACTACTTACTAAATACATTATGGGAATAATAGAAATGCTCTTTGGAAATAAAAAAAGAGAAGAAGAATATGTTGACGCTGAAAATATTGCTCAAACTTTAGATGAGGGCCAGGAACTTACCCGAGATATTAAGCGCGCGGGAAAGTACCGAATAATTTACGATCAATTAAAGAGCTATAATGATACTCAAAATGTTATAAATTTATTCAGAGATGGAAAGACAATTTTACTTATTGATATTGTGCAAATTCAACAAGAAAAGTTCGAGGATCTTAAGCGCGCAATCGATAGAATAAAGAAAACCGCAGAAGTAACTGGCGGAGACATGGTTGTTCTTCAAAACTCATTATTATTAGTAGTTCCAAAAACACACCTAATTATGAAAAAAAAGAAAAAAACAACTTCTTTTGCAGAAGGTATGGAATATTAGCTTTTGTTGGTTTAATAATTGTTGTTTTTGAGATAGTTTTTATTTATTGGTTTAATAATTGTTGTTTTTGAGATAGTTTTTATTTATTGGTTTAATAATTGTTGTTTTTGAGATAGTTTTTATTTATTGGTTTAATAATTGTTGTTTTTGAGATAGTTTTTATTTATTGGTTTAATAATTGTTGTTTTTGAGATAGTTTTTATTTATAAAATTGTCAAAGCTTTTGATTTGTTGCTCATTGTTTTGTTGGCTATTCGCTCTTTGTTTGCTGATGTGCGTCTATTTTCTCTTGGTTTGCTATCTTTTCATTTATCATCATTTTAATTTCTTCTTTGCTTATTAAATACATTGGATTGAGTAGATTTATTTTTGCGCGCAGCACCATCATATCAGTTTTTGGCGCTAAAATATGAAGATACTTTTCTAAATAATTTTGTTTTTGCTCAAGTATATTTGTTTTTGATCTATTTGATTTTGCTTGTTCAGTTAAGACAGCGAGCTGTTTTTCAAGCGAATTAGTTTGCTCAAATATAGTTTTGCTTAATTCGTTTTGCTTGTCGCTTATGGCTTTTATGCGCGATTCTAAGAGCATCAAACGCCGCGACACATCAGAAATTTGTCTGCTAAATAAAGCAATATTTTCGTCTTCTTTTTTTTCTTCTTTTTTGAACAAATCAAACCCCATAAAATATTTGTAAAACAATATTTTATAATAAAGCATTATGAGGAGTTTAATATACTAAACAATATATGCTAAACAAGAAAGGAGGGTTAGATTTTTCAATAGAAGGTATTTTTAAATTAGTATTATTTATGTTGGCATTGTTTCTTATTATTGTTGTACTGCCAAATTTTTTAATATTTTGGAAAGGTATAGTGGCTGTTCAAAAAATAGATAATTTAGCAGCAGACATCAGTAGTTTTCATCACAGTAGTTATGCTGCAGGGCTTCCACCCCAGAATAAGCAATACAATTTTCCAAACACAGTAAGTGAGGTGTATATTGGAATGAGTAAAGATGATGGAACAACGTCAGTTTGCGCGATATTTTACCAAGACAAGCTTCCTCGGGGTGATTATTGCGCGCCCATTTCCTCTGATTCAGCAACAATTATGCTTGGCAAAATTGAAGATGGTAGTTGGACTTGTGATCCTGCAATGGTTGGTATTAGTCTTGCTATGTGGTTTGTTCCTATTAGTTGGGTTGCTAAGCCAGTAATCGTTGGAGCAAAATTTATAGGGAAGATATTACATATAAGTGTTATTACAAAATCAGCGAGTGTTGTTGCGCGCGGAGGATCTGCTGTTATAGGAAAATTAACTCCTAAATTCATCAAAGGTGGGGCTACTTCTGCTGTTGGAAAGGTTCCAGCAACACAAAAACTAATAAATGAAATAATTATAAATAAATATATTATATCTGGATTAAAATCAAACATAGCAAAAGCAGAAGCAAAAGGATTACAGTATTTTAAACAAGGGGGGGAACTTAAAACTATAACCAATAGCAAGGTATTTACAGAAATTGTAAAAGGAAGAGAAGGAGCAAGATTAGAGGGGAATGAGGGGAATATGTTGCATATATCTCTTGAGGGCGGAGGAGGTAGAGAGGTGTTTTATAACTTAAACAAACCCACAACATTTGTAAAAGGGATGGAAGCATTAGGTATACAATTAAGAGGAGATGCTTTGCTCGGCAAAGGTCTTTATGGAAAGGCAATAAATGGTTATACTGTAAAAGGAGGAAAAAAAGAATTGCTTTTTAGGATTGAAGACAGAGGATTTAGAGAGGCAGGTATATTTAAGCACGAGGGGGTTTTACTTACAGGAAAAGACCTTCATCCTTATAAATTAAGAAAAGTCCTTTTACCAGGATATGGAGCAGGAGGGGTTGTGCGAATGGGTGTAGGAAGTGAGCTTTACAAATACGCAGCATATGATTGTGGAACTGTTGTAAATTTATCTTTTCATTCGTGTAATGTAGAAGTATCAGGAGAAAAATTACAAGCAGACATAGTAAAATTTCAATCAGATTTTGATATATTTAATACAATAGTAAGTGCAGTTTCAGGATGCGAACCTCCGAAAAAGGCAATAACGCATGATGCTTGCGCAGCAGGATATTCTGCTTATATGGCGCACCAAAATGTTTTTATTGAGCAAAACTTTGAAAAAAACTTAGATTCGGCTATTGGAAAAGATGAAGACTGTAAAAAGTATGTAAGCATGCTTTTAGATCCAATGGCATATAATATTAATTGTTATTGTAGTGATGATTATATAGCACAGGTAGAACTATCTGAAAAAAAATACGCTTGCAAAGGGGTTCTTAATACTGAAGAAGAAGGTATGGACTGCGTTAATATAGAAACAAATGAATTATTTGGTGGGAACTGCATAAACACAACTGAAATTAACTTAGCAGATTGTATAAAAAACCCAGAATCAGATTATTGTAAATTATCTGTTTCCTGCAATTTAATAAAACAAACTGGTAAAGATGTTAAATTTGAAGATAGAGCTAAATTACTAAATATTAAAAAAAAAGGTGGTGATTTTTACTGCGACTATACAACAGATGGGGGTATAGTTAGAAAACTATTAAAACTTTATGGTGGAACAGGATCTGGTAAAACAGGTACAGGCCGGCCGTATGTTGAAATTAACTGTAAAGAAACAAATGAAGATGAACTTGTTGTAAAGAAAATTGCGATAAACAAAAAAGAAGAAGTAAAAGATGGAACTGTTGACAAAAAAGTATTTGTTCTTTATAATAAGGATACAGCAGGGGTTGAAATATTTACAGATCTAACAACAACAATAATTATAAAGTGGGATTGTGAAGGTATTGGGGATAACCAAAAGTGTTATACTTGTGTTTTAGCAGGAGATGATGTAAGCAGCAATCATTTTGAAAATTATACTGCAATTAAAACTTATATTGCAGGAGATGAAAAGGGTCTGCCTGGAAGGATTGAACAAAAATATTTGTGTACTGCTAATAAAGAAACAGAAAAGAGTGCAAAAGAAAAATATAATTTTACTTATAGTGTTTCTACTATAGAACCCCCTACACTTGCAAAAGTAGATTGTGTAGATAGTGTGTCTTGTCAAACCGTGACTTTTAAAAGATGGGATACAGGCAATTTAGAAAATCCACAAGCAGGAAGTATTAGTTATTCTAATGCTAATACAGCATTTTCAAATTTAACAGGTTCAGGCACTATTTCTATTAGCGCGCCATTTGTGAATAATCCTTCTACAGCAATTGAATGCGATATAGAGGGTAAATATTGTGAAGAAGGTGGTGGAGAGGAAGAAGGTGGTGGAGAGGAAGAAGGTTATTGCGCAGGGTTAGATGTAACTATTAATCCTTGTAGTGGGGGGTTTGATGAGTGTAAGAAAAAAATCTTTAAAGTTATGAACCAGTCACAAAACTTGGCGTCGCAAAATTATGTTGTTGTTAAAGTAGATGAAGTGAAGCAACAACAAGCAATAATAGGAACACCTTGCAGCACAGAAGGATTATAAAATGCAATCTTTATTTTTTGCTATGCTTTTATTTCAGTTATTTTTTTTGCTACATTACTAAAAGCACTTGGCACAATTTTGTTTTTTGTAGGGTTTTTGACGCATTTTGCGATTGTTTCTGCTGCTTGAATCATCATTTTGGTTGTTATGTTTTTGATGTGGTTTTTCAAAAGGAATTTCATAAAGCCAGGAAACACAACAGCATTGTTAATTTGATTTGGTAAATCACTGCGGCCAGAAGCATAAATTAAGACATTTTTGCAATTTTTAATATATTCAAATGAAATGTCTTGTTGCGGGTTTGTCAAAGCAAATACTATTGCGTTTTTACCCATCTTTTTTATATTTTCTGGTGTAATTGAGTTTGGGATTCCGCTTACTCCTATGAAAATATCAGCACCACTAAGAGATGCTTTAATATGATTGCCCTTTTCTTTATTTGGATTTGTAATTTGAGCTATTTTTTGTTTGATTGAATTAAGATTTTGGCGACCGTTGTAAATAAGCCCTTTTGAGTCAGCGACAACAATGTTTTTAAATCCATAGGCGAGCAGCAATTTTACAATTCCAACACCAGCAGCACCACATCCATTAATACAGATTTTTGCGTTTTTATCTTTTTTCGTAACTTTTAATCCGTTGATAAGCCCTGCTAATACAATAATTGCTGTTCCATACTGGTCGTCATGAAAAATAGGAATATTTAGAGATACACTTAGTTTTTCTTCGATTTCTAAGCATTTTGGACTTTCAATGTCTTCAAGATTGATAGCACCAAAAGACGGCTCAATTGCTTTGATTGTTTTTATAATTTCTTCTTTGTCTGTTGTGGCTAAGCAAATAGGAACCGCAGTAATGTCTGCGAATTTCTTGAAAAGCAAGGCCTTGCTTTCCATTACAGGCATTCCTGCAAAAGGTCCAATTTTTCCAAGTCCTAAAATGCGCGTTCCATCTGTCACAATCGCAACCATGTTTTGTTTTGATGTGTATTTATAAACATTTTCTGGGTTTTTTGCAATTTGCTTGCATATTTCTGCTATTCCTGGTGTATAAAAAATAGTCAAATCACGCTTATTTCGAATCACCACCCCCTTTAAATTTATTTTTTGAACAGAGTTTTTTATAAGTATTTCTTTTTGCGAAATTTTTGACATAATATATATAGAAAATATTTAGATAATTTCTACACTAAATTTAAGAACAACAGAAAAACAAATGTGTATTTTGTTAGTTTTGTCGCTCCCAAACAGCATTAAAAATAATCGGCAAAACAATTGTGGCATCGCTTTGCACTGTTATGTGGCGCGCATTTTGGCTTATTTTTCCCCAACTAATTGCCTCGCGCGTTCTTGCTCCGCTTAAACTCCCATCTTGCTCTGGTGCTGAAGTAATATAAACAGCATATTTTAGACCTTTGTTGAATTGTGCCCACCAAATTGTGTGATGTTTGCTTATTCCCCCGCCAATTATTAAGGCACCCAACCTTTTCGCGTCAAAAACTAATTTATATAGTTTTTCTTCATCTTTAAAAACAGAAATTTCAAAACCAAAATGTGTTTGTGAAAAGAAAAAAAGCTGTGAGCCAAAAGCACCATCTGTAATGCCCGGCACAAAAATAGGAATTTTATTTTTCCAAGACCAGTAAAGGATTGATTCTTCTTTAAGTTGGGGGGTAATTTTTTTATCTTCTGCGATTTCGCGCCCGAACTCCCAAATAATTTCATAAGGAGCAAACACTTTTTTTCCAACATTGTATAATTTTTCTAAAATTGGCTTCATACGATCTTCTAAAAACACACCATAATTTTCAGATTTTATTAAGATATTTCCCAACCTATATATTCCATTTTTACCAAGATTATGTTCATCCATTAAAAAATCGCCGTAATAATAGTGCGCCCCCCACACGCGAATCAAATCATGCGAAGGAAGTCCTGTTGTTGCGATTACTGCGTCAAACCACTTATTTTTCAAAGCATCTGCAATTAATCCACGCTGACCTGTTGCAACAATCGAGGATGGAAGAGAAAGAATTTTAGTGCATTTTACATCTTTTAGCATTTTTTCTAAAATATCTGTTGCTGTTGCAATGTCGCGGCTTGAAAATCCGCCAGCTGCAAAATAATCATCAACAAGGTTATTAGCTGTTTTGCGACCAAGATGAATTTCTGAAATTGGCTCTAATTTTTCTTTTTTGTTTATAGTACCCATAAATTTTTTGTCGCAATTATGCGTCTTGCAGATGATTTTTATTTAACTTATCAAAATAAAAATAAAAATATAAACCCACAAGCACAAAAGGTGCAAATCCAAATATTAACAAAAGGCTCGCTATTTCACCATAATCTATTATTGCCATAATATTATTATTTGTGATTTGCTCTTTATTAAGTTAAGGAATTTATTAAAATATTATTTGTGTTTTACTTGCTTTTTTATAATTTTATTTAAAAACCTGACCTATCCACCCAACAAGGCCCCCTAGTTTTTGTCCGAGTTGAACAAACCCATCAATAAAGAGCAAAAATACTTCAATAAGTTTTTCTCCAGAAATAATGGTCGCAAACCAAGACCCAACATAATAAAGTATTAATATGCCCCCAAGTATTGTTAAAATAATCAGTCCTATTTGCGTTATACTTAGTTCAACAGCCATATGTTTTTGTTATTTAATTTTAAGTAATTTGCTTTCTGTGAGATTTGATATATTTGTTGTTTCAATTTTTAGGCAACAAACAGCTTATAAAATTTTAAATCTGCCTGGCGATGGCTCATAAATATCGCCTTCGTCAATTGCATATTTGATTATTTCTTCAACTTTTTCTTTTGAAAACCCAGTAAAAGCAGCCAAATCATCAGTGGTAGCCCCTCTTCTTTCTTGGTCACATTTAGGTATTGCTTGCAACAATATTTGTTCGTCAGCATTGTCTTGCACTTTTTTTGCAGTTTCGTTTTGCTGTAATTTTTTTGCTTTTATTTCTTTAACCATTGATTCTGCTTCGTTTGAGCTCAGTCGATATTTTTTAGCAATAATTTTTGTAAAATCATCTAAACTTCCTTCAAAAACAGTAAAATCCGAAGCAATTTGCTCACTCATTTTTCGCCAATGTTCTTTTAAAAAATCAATATATGCTTTTCGTTCTTGCAGTTCTTCCTTAGATATTTTTCTTAAAATTTGCAAAAGTAAATTAATATTGTTTTCATATTCGCGCACGCTGCCAAAAACAATAACAAGGTCACCTTGCTTTACTTCTTCGATTTTTGCAATACCTTCACCAAAAGTTTGAACTCGAATAATTCCTGATGTGTCATCTAAAGTAATAGATCCACTATTTTTTTCGCTATTGACTCGTGTTTCTAAAACAGTTCCAACAATTCCTGCGCGCGCAACAGGTCCTTCTTCTGTTTCTATATATTTCAAAAATCCTGCTTCATTGTCAAAGATCTTTTCACCTGTACTTAACTCAACAATTTTAGCGATTTTGTAGGTATCATATATCATATATCTTTTTGTAAAATGTAAGATTTGTTTTCAAATTCTGCTATCTTTATTCTACTTCTTTTTATATTGCACTTTTATCTCTAAATTCTGCTATCTTTATTCTACTTCTTTTTATATTGCACTTTTATCTCTAAATTCTGCTATCTTTATTCTACTTCTTTTTATATTGCACTTTTATCTTCAAACTTTTCTTTGTAGAAGCACTGTTGTTTTGTATCTCTTTTTGCCGCTTTGATCTATTCCATCATTTTTCTTGCTTGTTTTAATATTTATTGGCGCGTTCTTTGACTTGTGGTATTCAATAAATAAAGCTATGTATTTTTCTGCTTTTTTGCTGTCTATAAAAAATAAATTTGCTCCTTTTTTTTCTTTTTCAATTTTGAATATGTATTGGTTGTAGTTTTTTAATGTAGAGTTTATTGTCTCTTCGTCAAACCCGCGCAATTGTATAAGCACAGAATAAAATTCAGAGCCTTTTTTTCGGCAAATTTGACACAGTGAATTGCTAATAATAAAGACAATTACTTGTTTTTGAACAATATCTTTTGAACTCGCAACAACATCTACAACTTGGTTTTGGATTAAATTATCAAGATTAAATTCTAATTTAACTGACTCATATATATTTTTATTTGCTTTTATACTTTTTTTAAGTTCAGACAAAAATTTGATATTATCTTTTGGGAGATGAAATGTTTTCATGCGATATTTTATCTCTCCACATAATCTGCAAAACACAATCTTTTGTGGCTTTATTTGGAGCAACAGCGGATTTCTTTTAACAAAACATTTTTTGCACAGACCATCTTCATATATTTCAGAAGCACCACAAGAATAACATATTTCCATATATTTTTTGTCCAACTAATAAATATTTTCGCGTTTTTATTTAAAATTTATATACATACCTATGGTATTTGGATCGCGTTTAATATTCTTTATAATTGATGAAGGTCCGATGAGAGTGAGAGCGCGCTCACCTACCAAAAATTTAGACAACATTGTCTTTATTGATTCTAAAGTGCTTTTATTTTTTTCACTTATATCTAATCTAATAAACTCAATTCCTTCAAACGTGTCGCTTACATTTTTCATTGTTTCTTTAATTAGTTGGCCTTCAAATAAAGGAGATATATTTTTCTCAATAAGCACAATATTGCCTTGTTGTACTTCACTAATTATTTTTTTAAATATGTCTGTCTCTCCTTTGTCATATAATTTGTTTGTTGGCAAAAATACAATTTTTAGTTGATTGTCTTTCATTTTGAGACCTCAAATATTTTTTGATATAATTTGTCAAGATTTTTGCCCTCTTTTGCAGATATTGGCACTATAGAATATTGTGGAAATGCAACCTCTATTTCCTTTATATTTGAACCCTTTAAGTCAGTTTTATTTGCTGCGATTACAACAGGAATTTTTCGAGCTATAATATTACCAATCAAAGTAATATTAACCTGCGTCATTGGACTTTGAGTAGCATCTAAAACAACAACAACTATATTAATTTTGTCCAACCATTCAATCGCTTCAATTACTCCTCTAGTAGCTTCTTCTGCTCTTTTTTTTGCTTCGTTTTTTTTCAGTCCAGATTTAATAAAATCATCATAGTCAATTTTTGTGGCAATGCCCGGAGTATCAACAATAGCAAAAGTCATTTTTTTTCCCTTGTGCTGAATAATAATGTGTTGTTTTTCTGTAACTTTTCTTGTTTCATGAGCAATATTTGAAACAACCCCCATTTCAACACCTGCAAAATCTTTTGCAATTCGATTAGCGAGTGTTGTTTTTCCTGCATTTGGAGGGCCATAAAATCCTAATTTCAACTCTTTTCGAGAACCGAATAGTTTTGAGAGCAAATTGCGTAAGAAGTTAAACATATATTTTTTATATGGCCTTTGTTTTAGCTTACTTACCAAAATAATCTTTTCTAATTGCAATTGCCAACTTATTTGCCAAAGTGCGCGCGACTTTTCCTTTGTCTTTATCCTGAGCATTTGAAACCTGCGCTGTGTTGTAGATTACTCCATATTTTGGAGAGCGTTGTTTTGTTTTTAAAAATCTAAAAAATGCTTTTTCTGAGCCCAACAATTGAATTGTGCTTGCAGGTAATTTTGCTAATTTTTTAAATGAGCCTGCCTTTAATAAAAGTTCACCAACAACTTCTTCACCAACCAATGCCACAGAAGCAGGCATCATTTTTCTAAGCTCAACATAACTATAAGTCATAAGATTGTCTTGCACCAGCTTGCCTTTTAATATAAGTTCAGAAAAAGTCAAGATTGTTTGCTTGTCTTTTATATCAATATTTCCTCCAACTGTTTGTTTTGTTATATCTTCTATTTTCATTGCTTCACTACACAATTTTCCACTAAGATCTACAAACTTAAAATTGTCAGGGGTTTGATACTTTAATTCAGGAACAAAAAAACTCATCCATTCAATCAGGTGCATTACTTGTTCATTTATATGGTTTTCTAAGTCGCGCGCACTAACAAGCGCTTGAATTATTAATAGCTCTTTGTTAACAAAACCCCTTAATGTTTCAGCTGTTTTTATTAGATATTTTTCTCGCAGATTTACATTAGTTTCATTTTTTATTAGATATTTTTCTATTAAATTGTTAGTTTTATATTTCATTTTCTGTGAAGATTAAAATATTTTCCGGTTGTTTTAAATTGCTTGCCTTTTCAGTTCCAACTAAAATTATATTTTTTTCCAAACCTTGCAATATTTTTACTATTTTTGGTGTGATTTTTCCATCAATAAGAACAGAGTTAATTTTTTTTCCAAAATGTGAAACCGCTTCATTTATATCTGTTTGCGGAACGCGCGCCATCACAGCATTTCTATAGTCCAACAAATAAATTGCTTGCGTGCCTGCTAATTCTTGAAGATATTTTTTCAAAATAGGATTTGTATTTGATTTAACTGGGCCAACAATCTTTGATTTAAAAGCAGACCTCAAATTTAGATTATTATTATATTTTTTTAATGAATGCTGTTTATCAAAAACACTTGCTTCTGGTCGATGCCCGTGTTTTTTTTGCAAAGATAGTAAGATGTCTTTAGGAGATAGTTCTTCTACTTCTTTTCCGTCAGGTGCTTTTGCAAAAAAAGATATTTTGATTTTTTGCGAAATTGTTCGGGCAATAATCTCTCCACCTTTGTCTCCATCAACAAAAAGAGTAATATTCTTTCCATCTGCAAAGTCAATAACTTCTTGCTTAATTTTAGATCCTTCGATTGCGATTGAGTTATTCACACCTGCGCGCAACAAAGCAAGGACATCTGCTCGTCCTTCTACTATAATTATATCTTTGTTTTTTTCAACATCTGGTCCTGCTGTTGTTCCTAAAAACTTAACTGCTTTTTGCACTTTTATTTCGTCTTTTATATCTTGAATAAACTCTCGCGTGTTTAAACTTTCGCTTCGCATTTTGGAAAGAAGATCTAGTGCGCGACTTTTTATTATTTGTTGCTTTTCAATGCGAACATCTGTGATAGCAGATATGTGCACTTTTGCTTCGCAAGGTCCAACTTTTTCAATTGTTTCAATTGATGCTGCAATTATTGCTGTTTCTTCTTGGGTTAAATTCGTAGGTATATTTATTGCGCCACGAGATGTTCCATTGTCTTGTTTTTTTAATTCAATTTCAATTCTTCCTACTTTTCCTTGATTTTGAAGTTCGCGCAAATTTGTCTCGACAAGACCTTCTGTTTGACCAAAAATTGCTCCTGCAATGTCTTTTTCTTCAACTATGCCTTTAATTTCAATTGATGCTTCAATCATGTATTTTGTATTTGTTGCTATTTTTGCCATTATTTTTTTCTCCTTAGAAATATACTGTTTTTAATACCAATATTATTTCTTTTTATACGCGCGAACCTTTAGGTTTACCGCCAACTTTTTTGTGACTAATACATAATCCGTGCGGTACGCGCGCTCTCATTTTTTTTGTGATTCCTTTTTTAAGTTTTGGTTTGCCCATAATATTAATTTAAGGTAAATCAAATATTTTCCTCAGAAAATCTCCAAATCTTCCAAAGGATATTTGATTATTTAAGTGAAAGGTAATTTTAATTACCATATATTATTGTATAAAGAATATAAAAACACCTTTTTTTGGAAAATCCGATCCCCAAACTTTTAAACACAACACCAAAACATTAACTAATCCCCAAACTTTTAAACACAACACCAAAACATTAACTAATCCCCAAACTTTTAAACACAACACCAAAACATTAACTAATCCTCAAACTTCCAAAATTTGTACACTTCTTCACAACAATCTTTCATATCAAAAATAACTAGCACACAATCATTATTTTTAATATCTGTGTTTTCATTAAGTTTAATAAAGGTTTTGTTTCTATATATTGCAGCAACCAATCCCACTTTATCTGGCAAGTCCTTTAATTTTAGTGGTTTAAACTCATCATCAATATTTATTTCTATCATTCTATAACCAACATCATCAATATGAATCAAATCATAAATTAAAGGGTATTTTAAATAAAAAACACATGTTTTACCTGCTGTTTCATTTGGTTGCAAAGGGAGAATACCTATTTGCTTAAGAACCTCTGAAAATTCTTCTTTTTGAATAACAGCAATCACATTTTGAACAAATCGGCGCGCATACACTGCTGCAGCAATATTTATACTATCGTCATCTGTTGCAGCAATTACAACATCTGCACTATCTAATCCTGCATTGTGAGTTACTTGCGAGTTAATGCAATCTCCACTAAATACTTTTGCGTTTGGAAACAAAGATGCTATTTTTTGAGATTTTATATCATCATTTTCAACAACAATAAATTTGGCATTATGAATTTTCTCCATAATTGTGCGCGCAATTTTCCCTGCTCCATAAATGAGGATTTTCATAATATTTTTATACTTATAAAGAATATTCTTAGTAATTGGCGCGCTCTTTTATTACATAAAGCACACTGCTAACAAAAACTAAAAAGCCCAAAATTTCAATTCTGCCCATCCACATTAAAAAGAAACACAACAATTGAGACACAAACGACAAAGAAGTTATATCTATAATCATAATTCCGGCGTTTGACAAAAAAGCTGCTGCTGTAAATAAAGAATCAAAAAAATTTAATCCTCCAAAAACTAAAAAAATTACTGCTGAACCAAACAAAACCATAAAAAAAATACTAATATACACAAACACATTATGTATTTCTTTTTTATCAATTACATTGTGTTCAAAAATAACAGGAATAACAGCATTTTCAGGCAACAAATACTTTTTGATTTCTGCGTAAATTGTCTTAAATAAAATAATAATTCTCCATATTTTTAGCCCGCCAGTTGTTGAAGAATAACTTCCCCCTGTAATCATAAAGCCAAAAAGTAACAAAATAGCAAATGGAGATATTTGAGTAAGATCTATATTGTTTGTAATAATTCCTGTTCCTGACAACGCAGATGTTGCCAAAAAAACAGAAGAAATAATATCTGAATCTATTGCAAAAATACAACCCCCTACAAAAATTACAACAACCATAACCTTAAATTCAATATTATTTAACAAAGATTTTATAAAATTTTTTCGTATCAAAAACAGAACAAAGCAAGATGCTCCAAGCAACATAAAAATAATTAAAATTATTTTTTGAATATCTGAAAAAGAAGAATACCAAAAAAATCCACCTGTTGAAAGTGTGACCATCGCTAAATTAATTGCATCAAACCATGTCATTCCTGACATTAAAAGTAAAAGAAAGCACGCCCCAGTAAGTATAACATAAACACCAAAAATTTTTTGAGTAAATGATTTTATAGAAATCCCCCGAATATTTTTAATTTTATCAATATACACTTTATGCTCATCTTGCTGAAAAGGTGATTTTAAAATAAGAAATGCAAAAAATATAAAACCCATACCCCCAACCCACTCTAAAAAACTCCGAAAAAACAACAAACTCTGGCTGATTTCTCCACTATGTAAAGTTACTCCTGTTGTTGTCCAACCACTCATAGCATCAAAAATAGATGCAAAAAATCCAAATCCTTCGAATAAAAATGGTATTGAGCAAACCATAGCTCCTATTGGAAATACTAAAAACAAAACAAGCAAATATGTTCTTTTGCTAAAATCTTTAACAGAAACACTTTTTCGCAAAAAATACCAAAACCCAACTAAAATTAAAAAAACAAGAAAAAAACCAACTGCTGCGAGGCGTTCACCAAAATAAACTGCTATACCTATAGGCAATAAAAAAAAGGGTGCAAGCAGACCTAAAAAGTACGCAGCATACACAATACTTTCTTTAAATAAAGACACCATATTTTTTTGTGATTTGAATTATTTTAATTTGTATAATTTTGTGATTTGAATTATTTTAATTTGTATAATTTTGTGATTTGAATTATTTTAATTTGTATAATTTTGTGATTTGAATTATTTTAATTTGTATAATTTTTCAGTACAAGTATTACATATATTATAAATAATCCTGTGCTAAAAATATGCTGTTGTTTATTTATTCTAAAGTTCTTTGTTTTTGATATTTGGAAAAAACTTTTTTATTTTCAATATTCTTTTTATTTATAGTGTTGCTATTATCTGGTTTTATCACTCCATAAACCCCATCATATCCTGGTACAACCTCAATTTTTCCTATCCTATTTTTTAAAATTAACTCAACAACTTGCTCGTCAAAAACTAATTTTAAATCTTTTTCTGAAACATTTAATAAAATTTCAAACTCATTGTTGAATTTGCTGACAGTATCAAAATATTCGGTTTGAATATTTTTGCTTGTTATACCTTTTTTGCGCGCAAAACTTAAAAGTTCAATCAAAGGAATTAGCCTTTTGTATTCTGCTGCACCCGTTAATTTATATTTTTCTAATCTGTCAGCCAACACTTCAACGCGCGCCAACACCCCTATTATTAGTGGTTTTCCACAAACAGGACAAAGTTTGTTGTGTTTTTTGCTTTCTTCAGGAGAGTAAGATATATTGCAATTTCTGTGCCCATCAAAATGATATTTTCCATAAGCAGGATCAACTTCAATAGTTCCTATGTAACCTTTTTTTGTTCTTATTGCATTTATTAAATTTTCATATGTTATCTTATCAAATTCAAAAATTGTTGCTTCTCTTCCGATTCTCCATGGCCAAAAACTATGACAATCAGAACTTGACAATATTGTATATTTATCCAAAGAACTAACTCGCCAAAACATTTCAGGATCTGCTGACAATCCTGTTTCAAGGCTATGGATGTGGTCTGCTTGATCACCAAAACACTCTTTAACAGAATCAAAGCCAGATTTTGAGCCGAACAAACCAAACCAAGGCGTCCATATATGCGCAGGAATAATTTCAATATTGTTTGAAATTTCTAATATGTCTTTTGTAAAATCTCTGCAAGAAATGTTAAAAATTGGGCGGCCATCATAATCAATTCTTCCTCTTTTTAGCAAGTAATTTGTGATTTTATCAACAATTTCAAAACTTGGCGCAAGAACAACAAGATGAACTCTCCTGCCTTTTTTATTTTGAGTATATACTAAAGATATTTCTGTTTGAAGCACAAAATTTTGATTATATATTTTATCCTGAAAAATACCCTTTCCTAAATCAATAAGTTTTTCTTTTAGTTCTTTTATCCAAATAGGATGAGTAAAATCACCTGTTCCAACAAGATTTAGGCCTTTGATTTTAGAGTATTTTGCAATATGCTCAATATCCATTGAAGTTGAACATGCGCGCGAATGTTTGCTATGAATATGTAGATCTGCGAATATTTTCATATTTTTTTTGGTAAATTTATGAATATAAATTCCATCTTAAAAATGCTGCGACCCCGCCAAAACCATCAAGTTGTGTCCTTACAAATGAGTGTGAAATAATGAAGATTTTTGCGTGCTTTTTTTCTGCATCTTGTATTAAATCTACAATAATTTTATCTCTTAAAAATGTCTGACTTATAAGCAAATTTTCAACAGCACCTATTTCTATTGCTTTTTTTAGATTCTCCAAACCATAAGTGACCTTTTCATTGCGTCCGACACATCCTAAAAAAGTTTCCCAAAGTTCAAATTCTTTTGCTTGTTGTTGATTTTTTTCTATTTTGTTTATTCTTCCTTGCCGCATAATTTCAAAAAGTCCATGTTCGTCGCCGCTTGATGATCCTTCTATAAAAATTTTTAGATGAAGTTTTTTATCTTCTAAACTTTTTGCCACTATTTCTTTCCAAAATCCAGGCCCAAAAACCACGACTGACTCAAAATTAAATTGTTGGTTTAGATCTTGAATTTCTTTAAAAAATTTTACAGTGTCCCATTTGCTTGTTGTTTGCCCAAAGTCCTTTGCAATAGCATTGTAATTAATTTTAGCCAAGTGTTTTATTTCGCGCCCCATTACAAAAAAATTAATCTCATCTTGCTCAACTCCTATAAAAACCAGTGGCTTTGTTGCTTTTTCATGTTGTTTAATTTTATCAATTTCCCATGCCTGCCATTGCCTTTTTTTTATAAAATAAGAACAACCAACATCAACAGATATTGATTGGAATTTACCTTTTTGCTTTCCGTCCTGTAAAATTCCAGAAGCATGAAGCACACTACTCTCTTGAAATTTAATGCTGTTAATTTGAATAGTAGCATTGAAAATTTCAATTTTTGCGCGCGGTCTTTCACCTTCTTCACTTATTTCAATTTTCCTCCGAGCCTTTCCAACCAAAATATCTCCTTTGCACAAAATCCGACAAAGCAAAGCAAGATCTTCATAATTGTCTGGCTGAAGTTTGACTTCTTGAATTTTTGGATTAAAAGACAATAATTTCATAGTTTTTTTATTAAATGTGATTTTAAAAGTTATTTTGGTTTTTTATTTTTCATTATTGTAAAATATAATATTATTATATAAATAATATGGTAGAAAAAACTCCTAACAAACAAGACTCTCCTGAAAATAAAGTTGAACAAGAAATAGCACTAAACCAACAAACAGCTTACCAATGCAGTCATCAACTGCAAGAAATTGAGCAACGCATTGTGGTTTTTACAGAAATTTATGAAGAACTTAAAAAATTGACTGATGACGAGGTCTTTCAAATTATTGGAGATGTTATGATTAAGAAAAAGCGCGCAGATGTTCTTGTTGGATATGAGCACCGCATAGAAGATGGAAAAAAGATAAAAGAAGTTTTGGAGCGCACAATACAACAAGCACAAGAAAAGTTAGAGAAGTTGACAAAAAATAAATAATTGGTTTGTGTCGCTATTTGAAATTTGAATATTCAAGTATGTTGTGATTTTTTTGTTTTGTTTGTTTTAATAGTTGTCATGTGTTTTAAAAAATTTAAGTCAGGGTAGCTCAGTTGGTTTAGAGCGCTAGACTCATAATCTAGAGGTCGGGGGTTCAATTCCCCCCCCTGATACTTTGCGAGCAAAGAGTGTAAAGATTATAATAATTGTTTAATAAGAAAACCCCAATAGTTTTCACAGAACCCAAACATTCAAAGAATTCTATTTTCAATCAGACTTAACAAAATACCACATCAAAGCAATCATACTAATAATAATCACAATAGTGATAAATATATCTGGAGTGAAAAACGCATGTAAAAGACTAGTAATAGGATTTACCTCAAACATTTTTAAGGGCACAAACACAAATTCAATCAAAAACCAAAAAATAAAACCAATTATTAAAGGATAAATTACTCCTTTAATAATTAAACCAGTTACTTTTGCTTCAGATCTTCTCTCTAAATAATATTTAAGGTTAAAGTCACCCATAAGTGTCTTCATATCAATGCCAAACATTCCTAAAATTATTATTGTAATTAATAAAATTATCAGCAAAATCGGCAAAACCCCAAAAAAGCCAGTAATAGCCTCTTCATTAGTGTCCCATACCACTAAAAGAACCAACAAACCAAAAGTAGCAGATAGTATAGCATTTGTAACAATACTTGCTGAAAATATTTTAGATGCAGATAAAACTCCATACAACAACGCCATAAAAAAGATAGCAATGAGTACAGGATAAAGTGGTTGCAAAAAGATTGTGAAATCTACCATATATTATTGTTGTAATTTGTTGTAATTAATAATGTTTAATTTAAAACCCTTAAAACTCTAAAATAATCAAATTCAAAAACAACAAACATATTTGCCTACACCTTACAATTAATATTCAAAAACAACAAAAGAATCTAATATGTTGCTAACACTATAATCAACTAATTAATACTTCAAAAACAATTTTGATCCTATTATTGAAGCTGCCATAAAAAGCAAAATATAAGTCCAAAACCAACTAAGCGATACTCCAAAAATAAAAAGCACCGGTCCTCTGATGCATCCTTCTCCTGAACAAATTACTTGCCTAATAGAATCAACATTTAAAGTCAAAATACTAGAAAAAATGCTCATAAAAACAGGGTTTTGAAGCAAGAAAAAGAATAAAGGAAACAATATGAAAGATGCAATAAGATATTGTTTTTGATATTTCATCATTGAAAAAGTAGACATAAGCACTTGTTTAGATATTTCTGTTTGTTTTTTAGAGCTTGCTTGTTTTGCTTTTTCTTGAAGTGCTTTAATTTCTTTCTTTGCCTTTTGAACACCTTCAAAATCAACTAAAAAATATTGCAAAACAAGTGTAATTGCCTCTAAGATCAACACCAACACCAAAATATATATAAAAGCATCAAAAGAAGAGATGATACTCATTTTGCTTTCCTTAATTTAGTTTTATCAAAAGCAAAAACATTCATCTTGCTCTCAAAAACGCCACATATCATTTCTTTACCTCTTTTTTATTGTCTTGCTTTGTTGCTTCAAAAATTTCATCAAATTTCTTTTCACCTTCTTTAACTACAATGCAATTAATTTGAGCAGTGCCTTTAAAAACAGTGGTTCCTATTACGAGTTTTCTGCGACGGGTTCCTTTTCTTTCGCCATGCCCAACATAGCCAACAGTATTTTTATTTAAAAGCAGACCCTTTCGCTGAATTCCCAAAACTGATTTGTTCATAGGAACACCTGATTTATCTGAGCCTCCAGCAACTTGCAATTCATAGCCATACAAATCTGAAACAACACTACCACCCTGTATTTTGTCGCCAATTTTAGAGTTAAATAACTTTTTTTCATTTTCTCCTTCAATTTTAAAGGCGCGCGTTTTGCCTTTGTAAGAAACATTAATCTGAACCATAATATATTTGTAAAAATACTATGGTTAGCAAAAAGAAAAAACAAAAATCTCCTAAACAAAAAAACAAATCTCTTCAAATTAAAAATAAAAAAGATGAAATCTTGCAACAAAATATTCCTACTCTTGTTAAAAATAAAAAAAACAAATCTCAACAAATCAATAAAAAAAATCAAAACACTAAACCCTGCCCACAAAACCAACCCTCTATATTAATTTGTTTTTTAAAAGAAAATCTTATTATATTAGGATTATTTGGACTAATTTGCATTGTTGCGTGTTGTTATTTGCTGTTTGCTCAACAAGATCAGCAACCCCCAATATGTCAGTTGATCAAAGAAAACGCAACCTCTGCAAGCTTTATTATAGATGGCACGCCCTGGCAATTTAACACAAAAAATCAATTTAATATTTACCAAATATCTAATCTAACACTAAACAAAAAAAATGTGACTCTTTATGCTAATTGTCAAGATGTGCTTAATCTAAAAAATGAGCCAAATTTCGCAAATTTGTCTGTTGATGGAATAAAAAGCGCGAAGCGAATATATATAATAACTGAAAAAAACAATCCGTCAGAAGGACTTATTCCTTTGTTTGAGTTTGGATCTTTTTGTGCAAACGGAGAGTATAGATATCTCAACGCAACCTGTAGTATCGAGACAGACACAGAATTAATTAAATTGGCAAACAAAAGCTCTGGAACTTTTGTAATAATTTACGCAACTTTAAAAAATACAGGCATAGATGTTAGCAAAGAGAATATAATTGCATTCTCATCAGATGATCTAAGAAAATTAGAGATTTTCAACAACTATTTGATTTATAAAATTTTAGGGTTTGTTTGATGGTAGCGAAAATTAAAGATAACAAGAAATTAAAAATAACAAAAATTAGATTAAATAAAAATAAATTTACTGAAAATCTTGTCAAGAAACAATTAAAGATTAAAAATATGGAGATAAAAAACAACCTTGCTGAAAATCTTGTCAAGAAACAATTAAAGATTAAAAATATAGGAAGCAATACAAAAACCACTAAAACAAAAGACAAAATAACAGTTGTAGCTGTTGTTGGCTTGCCCTCTTCTGGAAAATCATCAATCGCAAAACATCTTGCCGAAAAATATGGTTTTTACCATATTGAAACAGGAAATATTGTCAGGGATTTTGCTAAACAAGAAAGGAGTGTTGCAAATAAAAAAAATGTGTTGTGGGCAGCAACCTATTTATTTAAAAAATACAAAGACAAATACATTATTGACAAAGTAATTGAAAAAATTGAAAAGCAAAAAAAGAGGGATATAAAAAAGTTTGTAGTTTCTGGAATTAAAACAATATACTCTTATAAACAACTAAACAAATTGTTAGGCCCTTTCAAACAGCTCGCAGTAAATTTAGACGCAGATATGCGGTATAAAAGATCAAAGAATCGCAACAGATATGATGATGAAGGCGCTGATTCGCGCGCAAATTTCAACAAACGCACTCGGCGCGAACTAAAACAAGGAATGGGAAATATTTTAGCAATATCTGATTATTTTATTGACAATTCGGGAAGTTTAGAGAATAGCCACAAGCAAGTTGATGAAGTTATGAAAAAAATGAAAATCAAACCCACAAAAAACATAAAATAACAGAAAGCAAAAAAAACTATTTTTTATATTCCACTTCTTTATTTTCCAAAACAACGAGTTGAATCTTTGCTTGTCTAAACAAATCTCTAGTTTGTTTAGCAGTGTGATATTTATATTGACACACAACTCTTTTTATACCCACAGCAATTATTAGATGGCAGCAAACAGGACAAGGCTCCATTTTAACATAAAGTGTTGCTCCTTCTAACGCCACCCCCATTCTAGCTGCGTGACATATGGCATTTTGTTCTGCGTGTATTGTACGAACACAATGATCATGCAATTTTCCTGAATTATCACCTTCTTCTGTTGATTTGATTATTAAATGCCCTATTTCATCGCAATGTGGTAACCCTGGCGGAGAGCCAACATAACCTATAGATAAAATATGGTTATTTTTTACAATTACGCAACCTGCGCGCCCTCTGTCACAAGTGGATCGCAAGCCAACAACGTCTACAATTTTCATAAAATACTCATCCCAAGAAGGCCTTTTATAAACCATATTTTTTTTATAAATCAATATTGCTAAAAAATATATAAATCATAATTCAACTGACTCAACCACAACCTACGAACCCTTTTTAACATTTGAAAAAAATATACAAAAAATATTTAAGTCAGATGTGATAGATAATGTGACTAAAGAATATATACAAAAAATAATAAATCTGCTCTTATAAATACCTTCCTTTTAATAACTATTGTCACTTTAACACAACTTTAGCAAATTTAACTAAACCTAAAGAAAAATAGATTGTTGGGTTTGCTATAGTATAATAAATATCATAAACAAATTATTAATATAACAACAATTAACTTTATCCTCGCAAGATATTAGTAATAAAATTAAACACAAAAATACTCAAAAATTAAAAAACATATGTTAGACAATCTAAGCAAATCTCTTTGCAAAATTATAGAAAACATTAGTGGAAAAAATCAGCTGAATAAACAAGAAGTTGAGAAAGTGATTTTGGAATTGCAGCGCGCTCTTATTCGCGCAGATGTTGATGTAGAACTTGTGTTTCAACTCAGCGAAAAGATTAAATCAACTGTACTAAAAGAAAATGCGATTTCTACTGCGAGCGACCACCTTATTACTACTTTATACAAAGAGCTTGCAAAAATTTGCGGAGCTGAAACAAAATTTGAATTAAAAAAAGGAAAACCTATTTCTATTTTGCTTTGTGGGCTGTTTGGAAATGGCAAGACAACAACAGCAGGTAAACTTGCGCTATATTTCAAGCGAAAAGGAAAGCGCGCAGCTTTGTTTGGACTTGACACAACAAGGCCGGGGGCAATGGACCAGATCGAGCAAATAGGACAACAAATTGAAGTTCCTGTATTTATTGATAAAAAAAGCAAAGACATTAAGCAGGTTGTAGAAAAATGGAAAAGCGAAATCAACACTTATAAAAATAATTTTGATGTTTTGATTTTTGATACAGCAGGAAGATCAATGCTTGACAAAGGGCTTGTTGAAGAAATAAAATATATAACAAAAGAAATAAGACCAGACTATCGCTTTTTGGTTCTTGGTGCAGACATTGGGCAAAGTGCAAAAAAACAAGCAGAACTATTTAAAAATGCTGTTGGAATTAATGGAGTAATCTTAACAAAAATGGACTCTTCTGCCAAAGGCGGAGGAGCAATCACTGCAAGTGCAATGACTGGCGCGCCAGTGTATTTTATTGGAACAGGTGAAAAAATGGAGCAATTTGAGCAATTTAATTCGCAAAGATTTGTTTCAGAGCTTCTAGGATACGGAGATATTCAGACATTAATGGAAAAAATTGAAGATTTGAAAAAAAGCAAAGAACTAGAAGATACAAACATTAGCGACATTAGTCAGTTTGATTTAAACACTTTTTATAGCCAAATGAACTCAATGAAAAAATTAGGTCCGCTTAAAAGTATTATCAGTAAGCTTCCTCTTTTTTCGCAAAAAATTCCTGATGATATGCTTGAAGTTGGCGAAGAAAAATTGAAAAAATACAAATTTGTTATTGATTCTTGCACAAAAGATGAGAGAAAAAACCCCGAGATAATCAATTTATCAAGAATAAAACGAATCGCGCAAGGAAGCGGGGTTCCTGAGCGTGAGGTTGCAGAGTTTTTTAAGCAGTTTAAACTAATGAAAACAATGCTTGGAGAAGCACAAGACGGAAAAATGCCAAAAAAATACAAAAATATGATGCGCGCAATGGAGCAGCAGTTTGAATAAGTTTTAATTTTTAAAGTTGTTTTATGTTGTTGTCTTTGTCTTAATCAAACATAGTGAATGGCAAGCTCGTTAGGATTGCTGAACCTATTAAAAATACTGCTAATACCAGAACAAAAACAAACAAAACCATTGTTACACCGCTGTTATCTTTTGTGTTGTTTTCTCCTTGAATAGGTATTTTGTTTATGTTGTCTGTGTCGGTTTTTTCTTGAACAGCAAGGTTATAGTTTTTTTGTTTTTCCATAACAAAAGCATGAGTATCATTAAGAAGATCTATTAAATTTTCGTAAAAAACTTTTGTTGAACTTGCTTCTGGTAATAGTGAGGATTTGATTTTTTCTATATAGTTTGCAATTATTCTCCTTCCTTCTTCATTCAAAGCTTTAAACTCTCCCCCCTCTTTAGGTATTCTATAGAAAAGAAAAGCACAAGATACTATTCTATCTATCATTCCTATTCCATCTACTGCAAGACAATAATTCTTATTAATATCCTCAATATTCTTACTTTTAGCCATTTTACCTAAATAATAAATAGACATATAGAAAGCTTTCTTTGCTATCTCATAGGTTAACTTCTTTAACCCTTTCTCTCCTAATCTCTCTTTTAAATCTTTTTGTTCTTCAGGTTCTAAAGAAAAAATTGAATCATAAGCAGAAATATATTGTTTTTTTTCTATATATTAAAGTATTTTATTTACTTTCTCCACTCTTGGGGTTGGTGATTGTAGATATTTTTTTACTTCATCTTCATAGTTTATTTCTTCTTTCATAATATATTATAATACAATAGTTTAAAAACTCCTTTTTAATACAAATATAATATGGCTTGGTTAAATAATAAAACAAAAAGATACAACCAATTAAAAACCAACAAAAAAAAAAAATTAAAAAACGTTGTTGAATACAACATATCAGAAAGAGCAACAAGCAATAAATATATCAAGAACTTGTGGTATTATTTAGGCGGGGCTAGTGGTGGCTTTTCACTAAGCGCAATATGTTTTCCGTTTGCGTGGAAGTTTTACTGCGACATGAAAGAAGACACAAAAACAAATGTTTCTCTAAAAGCATACAAATTAGGGCTTTTGACATATATTGGTAGCGTTATTGGCGCGACAGCAACAGGCGATTATGAAATAACAAAATGGCTTCTTATTTCAAATGCGTTAACAAGTCCTTTGGTTGGAGTGTCTTATATAATCTCAAATAAAGACAAAATCAAAGATATATTAAATGAATATATAAATAAAATAAATGAATACTCTAATAAAACAGACAAACTTATTGAAAAATATGAAACTTGTTTTAATGGGTTTGCTGATAATGGAAAAAAAAAATTAAAAGAACAGCAGCGACATAATGAAATAACTGAAACAAAACAAACAAAAGGAGCAGCAAGAAGTATGCATAAAATAATAGAAAAGATTATACAAAGATTCTTATCCGAGATAAAAAAAAATACGCCCCTATAACTTGCCAAATTCATAAATGCTCTATTAATTCACAAGACTATAACTTGCCAAATTCATAAATGCTCTATTAATTCACAAGACTATAACTTGCCAAAACTTCATATGTTGTTCTTATCTTTGAGGTTTTGCTCATCATAAAATAAAACTCCTTAACCTCAAAAACTCCAAAATCTGTTTTTTTATAGAGCTTGAAAAAGCGCGCCATTTTTAATTTATCAAAAACAGAAATTATTCTACTGAGTGTCAAATGTGGAACAAAGTTGTGAACATCTGCTTGAGATAATGGTGGCAAAACAGCATCAATTTGCTTTCTTAAACCAAAAAGCGGTTTTGATTCTTCAACTCCAAGCCATATAACACGCGCAAATTGCTGTGAAGGAAATGCACCTATGCCGCGCAGTTGAATCAAAAATATTTTTGATTTGATTGATTGCAGCGCGCTCTTTACTTCTTCAACTTGTCTATCAGAAAGTGCTCCACCTAAAAATTTAAGAGAAATATGTAAATTTTCATAAGACACAATTGTTGATTTGCTAAACTCATTGATTTGCGCGCCAACAGAGAAAACGCTTGCTACAATATCAGATGGCAACTTAATGGCAATAAAATAATTGTTCATAAAGTTTTTAAAATTTTTTCTAAAATACAATCTTAAACAAAATCGCAACTATCTTTCTTCTGGTGTTCTGCGCGTAACAAATAAACAAACAATTTCATTTCCCTCTATCTCGCGCTTTAATCGTTCTGCAAGTATTGGTTTAATATTTATATCAGTACGTACTTTAAAATCATCATAACTCTCAAAAGGCTTTTTTGCGCGCTCTTCCAAAATATCTCTCAAATTGTGTGGCCCTATTCCATGAAGCATTCCTAAACTGTGGTGCTGTGCTGAAATTGGAGGAGCAATATTAATAAATTTAATAAATTTCTGCTCATTATCTGCAACAATTTTTTTGCAAACATCAAGCAAATTTAGGCGCGCGCTCCGTGTCATGCTTGACGGAAATACAGTTCCTGCAATATATTGAATTTTATCTCGCTTCTGGTCTCCAATATATATTTTCTCGCCAGGTATAAAAGTAGCACCAAGCCGTGGCACGCATTCTAGCAAATAAAAGGTCTTGTTTCCTATTATTTGAACTAATGAAGTGTGTTTTGATCTAAATGACTTTCTATCTGTTGGCATAAAAAAATCAAGTACATAACCAATTTCGTCCTTTCCTTCAATCATTTTCACGCCCTAAATACTTTAAGTATCTTTGTTTGCATTGATGAATCATAATCAACAAGCTGCTTTGAAAATGCTAAACGCAAATCATCTGTGTCTTGCGGTTGCATGTCTAAAAGTTGAACAACCAACTCAAAAGGCAAACCTAAAGAGTCAAGTTCTTTTGCCTGCACCCTAACTTTTTCAACAGAAGGTGTTGTTGTTTTGTTAAAAAAATCCTTAATTTTTCCCTCAGCAAGCGACAAATCTTTTTTATCTTTCAATTGAGTATTTATAATTTCTTTTGCTTCAGCAACTGTAATGTTTTTTATTTCAAGAATATCTCCCATTAAATCATACTCCTACTAATTTTCACCATTTATACTACTCCCTCATTAGTTTTACTTATTTGTACTGCTAGTCCGCCAAGCTTTTGAAGATGTACTGGATGTGCAACTACTATTTTTGCCTTGCTACCATCTAAAACCGAAACAGCATAACATCTACCTTTTTTACCAACAATTTTCCCTTGCTTGCCCAAAAAGCGAGAATTTGGCATTCCAGAATGACAATTTGCAATTGTTCTAATCATAACAATATCCTCTTTTTTAAAATCTTGCAATTGTTTTGCAATATTATGTGCTCCTTTATCTCTGCTTTTAATTCGCAATTTATAGCGCGTACCTGATCTTAAACCTCCTGATCTCCTCGGCATATGTTATTTAGCATATATTTATATATTTTATATATTGTTTTAGGAAAAAGTTTATATTATTAAGCCATTTTTATCTTCAAAATCCTATTAAAAGCATGGTTTATGAGTGATACTAACCAAACCTTATTAAAATCAGAGAATTTTTATTTTTAATATTTTCAATTAATTTAATCTGTTGTTCTTGGAGCAAGCAGGAAATACATTCTAAACATATCTGTCGCGCTAAACGAAAATTTACCTATATGGTTAGTGCTAATATTAAGTTCTGCGACTGGCGCGAGTTTTGAAGTGGCAAAAATTCTGCGCAAATAGTCAATAGAGAAAGTAGATTGCGCGCTCTCTTTAACATTTAGATCAATTAATTTGTCTTTGATTAGATTGAGATTTGTTGAGTGAAATTCGCTTTTTGCAGCAACTTCAAAATTCCCCTGTGTGGCTTTAAAAACCAACTCATCAGAAATAATTGAAGCATCATCAATAGCAGTAACAATAATGTCTGTTTCTGCAACTATTTTTGCTGAAAATTCTCCTGTTGTTATTTTCGGAGCATCTTCAATTGATTCAATCAAAGGAAGCACAAATTCGCGCGTAACTTTACCTGTAGTTATAATTTTAAGTTTATTGTCAATATTTTCAATTTGCACTGTTTCACCTTTATTTGCGCGCTTCAGCACATTGTAAAATTCTTCAATACTAACCCCTAATTCTACTTCTTTTTCACAAATATATTCGTCAAAGCCAGTTCGGGGAATATCAAGCACAATCATTATAATTTTCGCAGGGTCAGTGGCAGACATATGAACACCATCATTGGTCATCTTGAATTTTGCCTCTTTTAAAATATCATTCAAAACTCCTACAATTCCGCGTAAAGTGCTAACATTTTGCAAAACAAGTTTTACCATAATATATTTAAACCACATAGTTTAAAAAGGAAACAATTTAAAAGATTTTGTGTGTAATAATATATTTAAACATATAGTTTAAAAAGGAAACAATTTAAAGGATTTTGGGTGTAATTTTTGACAAAAAACATATTGTGTTAGTTTATTTTGTTTTTGAATAATACTAACACTAAATTTTTTAGCAATAATATTTTGTTAGAAAAATAAGAATCAAAAACAAAAATATGTTAACAACACGCAAATCTTCCCACCCGTAGGCAGTACAAATACGCGCGCGCAGAGCTTAACTTCTGGGTTCAGAATGGGACCAGGTGTTTCCTCTATGCTATGGTCGTTAACATAATATATTTAGCAAAAGTTTATCTATTTTTAACTTATTTAGCAAAAGTTTATTTGTCTTTAATTAGAAGTATTACTATCTAACGAATATTATGTTTAACTTCCTTGACAACATTCTTAAATACAATATTAAACGCAATAAAAATTCAAAGAAGAATATATCCTTACCTTACAATATCAAAGTAGATTTTACATATCTTAATCCAAACAACCAATATATTGAAAAATTAACAAAATCTATAGTAAAATATGCTTACAAACTTATACAACTCTTTTAATAAATTCATCAATTTTAACCCCACGGTCTCCGAGCGCGCCACCAATAGGATATGTTTTTTTAACACCTTTTCGTCCAAATCCGCCTTTAGCAGGAGGTAGTTTAAAATAGTTCTTAATATTTGGAATATCCTTGTACAAAAGTTCTCCTTTAAATAGTGCGTCTGCGAGTTTGTCAAATGTTTTGTATTTTGTGTTTTTAGATAAATATTCTTCTGTAAGCAATTTGTCTCCAAGAATGCGCGCCCTTTTTTCAAGTAGTAGTTTTACTGCTTCCTTAGATAATGCCCCATATGTTATAAAATCCTTAATTTTCTTTAAAAAACCCCGGGTTTGCTTTGTATTTGGCAAAAGAGTTGCGCGATGAGAATATTGAAGATTAAGCACCCTCATTGTCTCTCGAATAGTATCCCTCACACTAACTGTTCCTCTGATGCGGTAGACAAACAACAATTTTGCTGTTTCTGGTGTTTTGATGTTGGTTATAATGCTTATTGGTTTTTTTGCCACAAACTTTGTGTTTTTTGCGAGTTTTTTTAACATTTTAGCCCCGCATCCTTGTTGTTTTGTCCAAGGCCTTAATTAGTGCTTTTGTTGCACCCAATCTGTTTTTCAAGGACCCACGCACATTACAATAAACATCTTCAATACCTGCTAATTGAATAACTTTTTTCAATTCTTTTGACGCAACAATACCTGTACCTTTTGGAGCAGGAATCAAAATAACTCTGACTGCGCCGACTTTGCCTTCAACTTTAAATGGCAAGCTATGTTCTTCTTTTGCATCGCTGGTTTCCCAAGAACCGCTTCCTCTATTAAATTTAAAAATGCTTTTTTTTGCAACAGTTAAACTCTTGTCTTTTGCACGCATCTTATCTGCCCCGCCACTTGCATAACCATAACCTATAACTCCTTTTTTATTTCCGACCACACACAAAGTTTTAGATGAGGTTCTGTTTCCGCTCTTATGCTTTCGCTGTGTGTTCAAAAATATTCCTCTAACACCTGCTCCTCCTTTTCCAATAATATAGCCAAGTTCAATATATTGGTGTTCCAATTCAGGAAAAACTTTATCAACTATTGCAGTTTCTAAAATTTGCTTTCTTTTTTCAAGCAGTTGCTCTTCTGTTATTTTTCCTTCTATTGCTTGCTTTCCGAGGCGCGTTTTAACAACAATTGGCGCGCTTTGTTCTGGTTCGCGGCGATTACTTGAAAAATTTCTTGCATTTCTCTTTAGTCCCCACTTGCTTTTTTGTTTTTCAGGTTCTGCTATATTATCTTGTTTTTCAGGTTCTGCTATATTTTCAGCAGCTTTTTTAACAAAAACACTATCAGGGGTTTGGTTTTCTTGATTTTTAGGCAGAGATATTGTTGATATTTTTGAATCAGATAATTTCTCTGCTTCAACACCGCTCTCTTTTTCTTTTGTTCCTCTGTTATTTTTATTGTCTAAATCAACCATATATTTTTTAACAAAGTAAAAAGGCGCGCTCTACCATGCCAACTAATTCTGCTCTTTCTTTACTTTTGGTTTTTCTTCATTTTTTTTAGTTTTATCTTTATCTTCTTTTTTACTTTCATCAAATGAAAATGGCAAATCAACATCTGTGCTTAAAACACCGCGCGCGCACGCTACAACTCTTGCTTTATTTTTCCCAAGCCCTAAATCCAAAATCATTTTTTTAATTCCAAGCTCTTTTGCCTTTTCTCCAATTTTTACACCTGCTTTTTGGCAGCCCTCTTGATTTTTATTATCAAAACAAGTTGCTTTTACAAGATCTCCTTTTTCTTTATATTCAACTATTTGGCAAATAATGTGTTTGTTTGTAAATCTAACAACTAATCTTGGCAATCTTGAAAGCAAAAGTTTTATTCGCTTTTGATAATATGTCTTGCCTTTGCGCCGTCTTTTGTAAATTTGCCTTGCTTTCATCTTAATTTTCCTTCTTCCTTATTTTTTTGTCTTTTTGTTTGGCTTTCATCTTGATTTCTTCCTAATCTTGTTTTTTTGTCTTTTGATTTAGAAAGGTTGTCTTTTTCTTCTGACATTCTTTCTGACTCAAGGCCCCTTCGCAGATCAGCTCTTGATTTAAATTTGCCTCCTGAAATTTGAGAATAAAATTTTCGCTTTGTTTTTGAAGTAAGTTTAAGACTTTCTACTGCTTTTTTTAATTCGTCACGTTGTGCGCGCACTTTTTTCACCCATTGTTCTTTTCGTGGGGTTCTTGCATTTTTAGTGCCTCTTTTTCGTCCTTGGCCTTGCTTTTTATTTTTTTTTGCTTGTTTTTCTTTACTTTTGACAACTTTCTTTACTTTGAAAATCGCGCCTGCTTTGATTAACGCTTTAACATCTTCGCGCGTAACAGAACTCTTGAAATCATCAGCATACCCTGCGTCAAACTTTATTTTAGTTTCGCCAACTTTCAAAATGTCGCTCGCTAATCTTCGTAAAGTTTTGTATTTAGCCATAAGATATTTTAACAAAGTTAAAAATAATATAAAAAGTTTGAAACAACTTTTATATATTTTATAAAGAAACACAATAGAAAAATATATTGTTTATAATTTTAGCTTGTTTTTTATAGTTTTATTCATAAATCTATTTACTAAGAGACAGTAGATTTTAACTGGCAGGTCTTAACATCTACTAAATATACACTAATCAACAGAAGGTTTTAACTGGCAGGTCTTAACATCTACTAAAAAGGTTTTATTTCCACATACAAACATCCACATCGGCTCAGGATCAAAAGCAAGGCATTTGGATTTAACTTCACTAGCAATAATGTCTGCTTGTTCTATGGCAAAGTGAATATTACAACCAAATTCAACTCGAGAATTAAAAATTTCAAGGTATTTTGGCTTTTTTTCATCAAAATCATATATTAAATTAGCTCCCCTATAAACTACTTTATCACCTTCGCACACAGGAATTCTTCCGTAAAAAAACACAAGCTGTTTATTGCTTTCAATTTTTAAGCTATACATCACTTGAGAAAATAAATAATCCTTAAAATCAAAAATAGTATTTTCAACTGCGCGCGCAAAAGTTAACTGCTTATGGGCTGCTATTTGCTTCTTTAATTCCTGCATCTGAATTTCTGCTGTTGGTGTTGGAGTATTATCAATAGGAATAAATGATATTGTTGGAAAAGATGTTGTGATAATCTGCTTAATCAAAAGCATTAAAATAAATACAATTATAGCATAAGTAAAATATGTTTTGACATAGTCTAACGCTGTTTTAGTCATAAACTATTTTGTTGGGGAATATATTAATTTGGTAATATTATAATTATAAACTATTTTGTTAGGGAAATATATTAATTTGGTAATATTATAATTATAAACTATTTTGTTATGGTATGTTTTTATTGGATCAAAACTTTCAAAACGTTTTACTTTCTACATATTTAATAGCATTTATCTAAAACCTCTCTTATCTGTTCTGCTTTTTTCTTGCCAATCCCTTCAACTTTTTGAAGTTTTTCATTGGAAGCAACAACAATTTTTTTAGGTGTTTTAAATTTTTTAAGAAGTCGACGCGCCAACACAGTATTTATATTAGGCAAACCAGCGATAAAAAACTCTTGCGTATCTTGAATTGTTGATATTTTCTTTTGACACCTGACTACTACTTCTTTTTTTAAATCAAACTGCTCGCGTTTGGCAAGCTGAAACAAAAAGCGCGCGCTTTCATTACTATTTTTCATCCACAATATTGGAATTTTAAAATCAACAGCCACAGATGCTAATGCTCCAAAAAATGCATTTGGGCCAAGATTGTGTGTAGAATTTGTTCCCTCTATGAGTAAAATTGGTGACTCTGCTTTCCTTAAATTCGCTAGTTGCTCAAACAGGCGGTTGTCTAAAATAGATAAAATAAAATCTCCTATTTCTTTTCTTTCTACAACAACATCGCAAGAAACAACATAATCACCAACATCTAAAGGCTTCATTTCAATTTTCGCGCCAAGTAAAGCAAGTTCGCGCGTAACAAGCGAATGAAATTCGCGCGAATCTATAATTATTTTTGGAATAAATTCAGGAACAGACATATAATTTTTGAAGATTTATCCACAAGCTAACAAAAAACATACAAAAGCAGAACTATTTTTAAGATGTTTGTTTACAATTTTCCACATTCCTGATCCATATTGGCTCGCTTTCTTTTTCCTAAAAGCAATTTCATTGCTCAATCTAAGATGTTTTGCCAGCAACCTTAAAAGGTATTTGTTGGTTTTGTTATTTATTTTGAGTTCAAACAACAAATCAAGGCAAAAATCTGCAATTTCTGTGCTTATATAGGGAAGCGCGCACTTCTTATCAAAATAATCAAATATTGCTTTGTTTTGAAGCAAAACAAAGTGTAAATTGTTTGTATCTTTTGCTATTTCTTTAACTGCTGCGTCAAATAACATTTTGCTGTGGCGACTATAACCTCCAAGAAGTTCGTCAGGTCCTTGACCAACAAAAACAATATTTTCAACAGCATATTTTGCAACAAAAAACAAAGGCAGATTATAAGAAATTGAAAGTAGAGTAGGACGCAAAAATTCGTCTTTATGCTTTTCATAGAGCGCGCTCAAAATTTTACCCAAAATTTCAACTGCATCACTAATTTCTTTTTCAGAGACAATTATTTTTTTTAATTTAATACCTATCTCACAGCAAGACAATTCTGCTATCTTAAAATCACTACAACCACTTACACCAACAACATAGCAAGTTTGTGTATAACCCAAATCCTTTAATAATTTTGATAAAACAGAACTATCAACGCCGCCAGAAAAAGCCACTGCTACTTCTTGTTTTTGGGCTTGGTTTGTGATGTTGTGTTTAATCATATTTTTGAAAGTCTTAACATAATCATTATTTTTCATTTTACTTATTATGTTGTTTATTTCTATTTCGCCTATCATAATGCTTATTAACAAACTAAACATTTTACCACTAAGTATTTTATATTAACAAATCTAAATATTTTATTATTAATTGTTGCTTATTAACAAATCTAAATGTTTTATTATTAATTGTTGCTTATTAACAAATCTAAACATTTCACTATTAATTATTGCTTATTCAAACTAAACATATTAATACCTACACTTATTCAAAATCCAAAAGATTCTTATGACTTTTGCTTGAAGATGAAGATTTATCAGCAAAAGAATTTTTATCTGGTTGCCAAGATTTATCAGCAAAGTTGTTATTTTTTAAAATATCTATTGTTTTTTTCATTTGCTTTTTTTTCCATTGCGCGCTCCAAAAATAAACCTCGTCGCGCGTTCCTTTTGCCAAGAAAATAATTATTTTGCCAACTTTGTGGCGCGCCACTCTGCCTGCGCGTTGAATTGCGCGGATTTCAGACGGAACTGCTTCAAAAAAAATAGCAATATCTACCCCCAAAATATCTAAGCCTTCTTCGCCAACAGAAGTGCAAACAAGCACATTTGATTTTCCTTGCCTAAATCGCTCAACTGCTGCTTGTTGTTGTTTTTGTGTCATCCCTTCTTTTTGCCCGATAAGCTTAACAGGAACACAAACCGCGCAAATCGAGTTAATAATCACATCAACAGTAGAACGGTATTGCGAAAATATAATGATTTGCTTGTTCTTGTTTTCTTCAATAATTTTCACTAACTCTGGTATTTTTGGGTGTTCCAACTTTTCTGTTGATAAATATTGTGCTTTTTCACAAGCAAATTTAAAATTTTCATCAGATAAAAGCGATTTTGCTGCTTTTGATTTTTGCTTTTTTAATTTCTCAAAAAACCCTAAAAGTGCGCTAATCCCTTGCGTTTCTAAAAGTTCAATTGCATATTCTACTTTTATAAGTCCAGCAAGCAAAGATAGTGCGCGAAAAACTGTTTTTTCACCACTATTTGCTACAAGGTTGTGAAGTTTGTTTTGCAGCAAGATTAAGTCTCGTTTGCTGTTATTTTCAACAGAAAAACCTAAGTTATATAATTGCTTTTGTAAAGTTTTTGAAGCAACAGTTAGTGCTTTTTTTATGCTCAAAAATTGTTCCGGCAAATTTATTTTTCTCCACTCTATTTGTTTTTTCATTATATACAAACTCATATCTTTATCTTCCTCGCTTCTAATTTCTATGTGTTTGATAAACAAATTGTTTATAATTTCATCAATTTTTTCTTGGTTGCTACCAGGAGAAGCAGTAAGTCCAAGATGTTGCGGTTTTGAATCCTTTGTTTGAAAAAACTTTGAAATAAATACATAACTGTAATTAGAAACCGCATGATGCGCTTCGTCAAACACAACAAACGACAAATTATTAGAGTCCAAGCGACCAGTAATAAGATCATTCTCAATTGTCTGCGGTGTGGCTATAATAATGTCTGCTTGTGCATATATTTTCTCTCTATTAAAAGCAGGAACCTGACCTGTAATTTCAACAATTTCAGCATCTAAAAACTCAACAAATGTCAAAAAATGCTGGTGCACTAATGGTTTTGACGGAGCCATTATTAAAATTTTTTGATTTGGGTGGGTTTTTAACTTTTCAACTGCCAAAGCCAAAGCAAGAAAGGTTTTTCCTGTTCCTGTTGGTAAAATAACAAGCGAATTTTTGTTTAAAATATTTGTCAAAATGTTTTGTTGATATGCGCGCAATTGCAATGGTTTTTTAAGCATAAATATTTTTAAAGAAAAATATTTATAAATTACGAAACAAAGTGGAGTAATTGCATAAATATTTTTAAAGAAAAATATTTATAAATTACGAAACAAAGTGGAGTAATTGCATAAATATTTTT
>Ga0210052_1000303_pt1 | contig 39840 bp, 37 predicted proteins | sample CryGeymeta201508_FD_183976 | JGI IMG/M metagenome (GOLD analysis project Ga0210052, IMG submission 183976) | Groundwater microbial communities from Crystal Geyser aquifers in Utah, USA - Crystal Geyser metaG 2015-08 (SPAdes) (version 2) | ecosystem: Environmental > Aquatic > Deep subsurface >...
TCACAATTTGTGATTTCAAGTTGGCATACTCTTCCGTACTCAGCTGAAACATGAAGTCTTCCGGGAATCGTTCTATATTGCGTTTCACGGCTTGCATCAGCGCGCGCGGCTCAACCTCATAAAGCGCGGCCAGATGAACGCTAAGCATGACCTTCTGCCCGCGTATGAGCAGAATCTTCGTTTCGATATTCGCCATCACAACGAGTGCTTGCATTTCTGTCATCGTTCACCTCCCTGTTCATGTGTCGTTTTAAAAACGGCCACATTTTAGATCGAGGCATTCCGCCCCTTGGCTATTTAATGCGTTTTGCCGCCGCCAGATACGCCGCGCCGTCTTCCCGTTTGCCAATCGCAACCACAATCACGGTGACGGTTGTATCTTCCACCTGATAGACCAGCCGGTAACCGGCGGCGCGCAGTTTTATCTTGTAGCAATCCGGCATGGCGGCCAGTCGCGCAGATTCGATGCGCGGTTGTTCCAGTCGCTCGATCAGTTTCTTTTTGAACTGTTCGCGGATCTGGCTATCCAGCTTCTGCCATTCTTTCTGTGCAGAAGTCTTGAATTCAAGCCTATAGATCATCCAGCGAAACCTCGACCGATTTCTCGGATTGGCGCTCTTTGACCAAACGCACCAGCGCCTGGTCGTCCAGCTGATCCATCATCGCCTCGAAAGCGGCTACGGGGACCAGGTACGCCGCCGGGCGATTGTGGTTAAGGATGGCAACGGCGAAGCCTTCCGCGCTCTGAATGATGGCGGAAGGATTTTTCTTTAATTCACTGATGCTGACTGAGGCATTGGCATAAAGCTGTTCCATGGCGCCCTCCAATTAAGACCGAAATAATGGTTTTATTATAGGTCAAGCCATCTTGCCTCAATGGGTGATTTTCAGCAGGGGCGCGTTGCGGCGGGGCTGATTGCCGACCCGACCATGCGACCCGCCTCAAGCGACGGCAGACAACTCCGCGCGTTGCGGGAATTCCACCGCCAAGCGGCTAACGCGCGGGTTGGGCGTGGGATGGCGCGGTAGTTATGAATGTGCGGGCAGTGATGCTCTGGCAATCTGGCCCGTGCTCACCGTGACGAAGCCGTTGCGGTTGTGCTGTTTGCCGAGCAGTTGGATGACAACCACGTTTATTTGCGCGCCATGAGTTTGCGCAATGCGGCTTTGGGCTTGGGTGGTTTTCCATGGAGGATGCGAACGCTTCGAAGTCGAGCTGGGTGAGCATGAGCGTGTCGTAGTCCGACACGACGCGCCGCGCGGCCTCGTATGCGTTCTGCAGCATGAAGCCGGAGACGGTCGTGCCCATCAGCGCGGCGGCGCGTTCGATCATGGCCTTGGCGTCGGCGCTGGTGCGCAGATTGATGCGCGACGATTCATTGCTTGTGATGGCAAACCCGCCGGACGGGCGTTACAGCTTGTATCCCCGGTGCACCGCCACCACCCCGCCGGTCATGTTGAAATATTCGACGCGCTCCAGTCCGGCATCGACCATCATCTGCTTCAGTTCTTCCTGTCCCGGGTGCATGCGGATGGATTCGGCGAGGTAACGGTAGCTGTCGGCGTCGTTGGCGATGAGCCGGCCCATTTTGGGCAGCAGCTTGAACGAATACAGGTCGTACATCTTTTCCAGCGGTTTGGCGATCTTGGAGAATTCCAGCACGATCAGGCGTCCGCCCGGTTTGAGCACGCGGCGCATCTCGCGCAGGGCGTTCTCCTTGCGGGTGACGTTGCGCAGGCCGAAGGCGATGCTGACACAGTCGAAGTAATTGTCGGGGAAGGGCAATTTTTCGGCGTCGCACTGGGCCACCGGGGTGGGCGTGCCATTGTCGATCATGCGGTCGCGGCCGACGCTCAGCATGGCGTTGTTGATGTCGGTGAGAACGACCTGCCCGCTGCGCCCGACTTTTTTCAGGAATAATTTGGTCAGGTCGCCCGAGCCGCCCGCCACATCGAGCACGCGCTGGCCTTCGCGCACGTTGGCCAGACCGACCGCGAACGGTTTCCACACGCGGTGCAGTCCGACCGACATGAGGTCATTCATAAGGTCGTATTTGCCGGCGACGGAGGTGAACACGCCGGCCACTTTTTTGGCCTTTTCGTTCTCGTCCACGGTCTCGAATCCAAAGTGGGTTTTGCTCATGATCAACTCCTTGGTTTTGTCATTCCGGCGCAGGCCGGAATCCGGTTTTTGAAATCACTGGACACCGGCCTTCGCCGGTGTGACGGAAACTATTTATCGCGGCCGGCCCCGGCCGCTTCGAGTTTGCCCAGATAGTCGTGCCACAGCGCGTCCTGGTATTGCCCCAGCTCGTGCAGATAGTTCCACGTGAACAGTCCGGTGTCGTGGCCGTCGTCGAATTCGATCTTGAGCGCGTACACGCCGACCGGCTCGACAGCCTTGATGCCGACGTTGCGTTTGCCGGTTTGCAGGGTTTCCTGCCCCTTGCCGTGTCCGCGCACTTCGGCGGAGGGCGAATGAACGCGCAGGAATTCTGCCGGCAATTTGTAGCGCGCGCCGTCGTCAAACGCGATCTCTAGTATTTTGGATTGCTGGTGCAGGGTGATTTCGGTGGGTGTCATAGCGCGCGGATTTTCCCGAGTAATGCGGTGGTTGAACGTTGGTGCAGAAACGGGATGCTGCGGACACTGCCGCCCCAACCCTGCACCTCTTTACTGCCGATGATGTTTTCCGCTTGCCAGTCGCCGCCCTTTACCAGGACATCCGGATGCGCGGCGATGATCAGATTAAGCGGCGTGTCTTGGTCAAATTTCACCACCAGGCTGACCGATTCCAGCGCGGCCAGCACCGCCATGCGGTCGGCCTCGTTGTTGATCGGACGCTCGGCGCCCTTGCCTTGCCGCTTGACCGAGGCATCGCTGTTGACGCCGACGATGAGCGCGGCGCCGAGCGCGCGCGCCTGCGCCAGACAGGTGACATGGCCGCGATGCAACAGGTCGAAACAGCCGTTGGTGAATACCAGCGGACGCGGCAGGGCGGCGGCTCTGGCGGCGAATTCATCCGCCGCACAAAGTTTGCTCTCAAAACCAGGCGCGGGATAAGCCACGTTCAGTCCAGATACTCGAACATGCGCACCACCTTGCGCACGCCGCCGGTCGTGCTGGCGATCTCCGAGGCGGCATCGGCCTCGGCGCGCTTGACGAGGCCAAGCAGATAGACAACTTCGTTTTCGGTCACCACCTTGACGTGGTTGGGACTGAAACGCTTGTTGTTGGTGAAGTTGAGTTTGACTTTGGAAGTCAACAGCGCGTCGTTGCTGCGCGAGGTCAGCGAGCTTGGCAGGGCGACAACCGTCGCGTTGTGCACATCGCGCACATTTTCGACAGCCGCCGCGATCTTGCCGATGCCTGCCCGGGTCGCCGCATCCGGCACTTCGCCGGTAAGCAGCACCTTGCGGTTGAAGCTGGTCACATTGACATGCACGCGCTGTTTGAACTGCTCCCCGATGCGCGCCAGCGCCTTGTTCTCGATCGCCTCGTCCTCGATATAAATTCCGCTGCTGCGGCGGTCGGTCGCCATCAATGCGCCGGAGCCGACCCCGGTGGCGAGCACCGGAAAACAACCTTGCAATACCGCGCTCAACACAAGCAAACACAACAAACGGCTCTGGCGCATTTTATTTCCCCCAGTCAGATGATCGGATCAATTTGTATATTCGAACACGCGCACCACCTTGCGCACGCCGGCAGTAACGCTGGCAATCTCCGAGGCGGCATCGGCTTCGGCGCGACTGACGATGCCGAGCAGATACACCACCCCTTCTTCGGTGAAGACCCTGACGGGGTCGAGCGCATGCGCTTTGTGCGCCCGCAGGCGCGCGCGCACATCGCCGCTGATGCCGGAATCACTGTAGCCGGTGCCCGCCGTTGCGCTTTTGCCGACCCGCAACTCGTTGGCAATTCCCCTGACCCGGTCGATGCCGGCCACGATGCGCTCGATCCCGGTCTTGCCGGATTCATCCGGGACTCGTCCGGTGAGCAGGACAAAACGGTTGAAGCTGGTCACGTTAACCTGCACATTTTGCCGGTATTTTTCCCCGATCCGTTGCCTTGCGGTGTGCTCAATGTTGCGGTCATCCTGCAGCGTCTCGGCATTGCGCCGCTCGTGCGCGGCGGTGTTGCCGGGGCCGGATGTCTGCGCGCATCCCTGCAGCAAGGCAAGCAGCGCGATCAGGACGATGCGGCGCTTCATTATTCGCCTCCCAACAGAATGTGGTCGATCACATCGCACAGGCAGTGCAAAATCAGCAGATGCATTTCCTGCACCCGCGCGGTATTTTTGGCCGGCACGCAAAGGTTGAAATCGTTTTCGTTGAGGATTGCCGCCAACTGCCCGCCGTCGCGTCCGGTCAGCGCCACCACCCGCATGCCGCGCTCGTGTGCCGCATTGACCGCTTCGACCACGTTGGCGGAATTGCCGCTGGTGGAAATGGCAACCAACACGTCGCCTTCCATGCCCAGCGCGCGCACCTGCTTGGAGAAAATCTGCGCAAAATCGTAGTCGTTGGCAATGGATGTCAGCACCGAGCTGTCGGTGGTAAGCGCCACTGCCGGCAAGCCCGGGCGCTCGATTTCAAAGCGGTTGATCAGCTCGGCGGCAAAATGCTGGGCATCGGCGGCCGAACCGCCGTTGCCGCAGGTCAGAATCTTGCCGTCGTGCATCAGACAATCGACCATTGCCTGCGCGGCACGCGCGATGGGTGCGGCCAGCACCTGCTTGCTTTGCAGGTTGACGGCGGCGCTGTCGTCAAAATGTTTGCTGACGCGTTTGGCGAAAGGCATGTCGGTGGAACTCCAATTAAAACGGACTGATTTTAACCCAATTCGAACGCGCCCTTGACCCACTCAATGGCGCTTTCGCCGCTGGCCTGCGCCAACAGCAGGGCATCGAAGCGGCACGGCGGCACGGGCGAGACACGGGACAGATAGTGCTGGGCGGCGAGAATCAGCTTGTGTTGCTTGCGCGCATCGATGCTGGCCGCCGCGCCGCCAAAATCGGCCCGGCTACGCAAGCGGACTTCGGCAAACACCAGTGTCGCGCCGTCGCGCAGAATCAGGTCGATTTCGCCAAAACGGCAACGATAGTTAGCCTGTACCAGTTGCAAACCCTGGCGCTGCAGGAACCGCGCGGCGGTCTGTTCTGCCTGCGCGCCGGACTTCATGGCGGCTAGTCTGCCGGATTGGCGGTCAGATGGCCGCCTTCCAGCGCCACCCCCCGGCCGTCACGCATTTCCGCTTTCATCGCCTCGCGCCGCACGCGATGCCCGTCCAGCGTCAGTTTGCCGGTGACCCCGTCCAGCGGCAGCATATTCAGCGCCTCGTGGCGATACAGCACCTTTAGCAGGCGGTAAGCGTCCACCCCCAGCGCGTACAGGCGCTCCATCTCCAGCGGCAAGGGCGGATCCGCGCGCGGATAGACCATTACCGCCGGATGATCCGCCTGCAGCACCCAGGGCATATCGACGAAACGGACATTGGCCAGATCGAAGTTGCGCAGTCTGTACTGGTTGCCGACAAACACCTGCGAGGTGGCATATACCGGAATGTCGGTGTAAATATAAGGTCGCATCAGGCGCGCCTTGTCCGCCTCGGCGGCCAGAAATACCATCTCGCCCGGCTGGCCGGACAAGGTGCGAATCTCGCTCGGGTCGCCCTGATACACGATCTCCGGCATCAGGTTGCCGCCGCCCTGTTGCCACACCGCGCTGAACGCCTCGGCCAAACGGCGTGAATAGGCGGTTTCGGTGCGCACCACGGTGGCGGTCAGCATACCCGAGGCGGCAGCCCACTGTGCCAGTTGCAGCACTTCACTTTCCGGCGGCAGACCGAAGAAATACAGCGCATCCTCGCGCGGGATATCGAGCAGGTTCAGCGCCAGCGTGGGCAACGGCAACTTCTCTTCGCCGGCCAGCGCCGCGACCCCTTCACGGGTGAGCGGCCCGGCCACCGCCAGTGCGCCCGAGCTGACGGCTTGGCGGTACAAGGCGGCAACTTCGGAAGCTTCGTCATTGGCGGCATAAATATGCACCGGCAGATATCCCGGCTGTAGCATGGCGGCTTCGAGGAAACCGCGCTCCACCGCCTCCGCCGCGCGTCCGAACACGGCGGAGCGCAACGGCAGGATCAGCGCGATATGGTGCTCGGCGCCTTCCGCCAGCGGCGGCAACAGGGGTTGCGCCTGCGGCAATTCCCGGGCGGGCAGCGTGCCCAGTTCGACGGCCGGCGTTTCGGCCGCCGGCGGTACGGCCGCGGAGGTCGGAGGAGTGACGGGGGTAGGTGTTGGCGCAGTGGCGCAGCCAAACAGGCTCACGTATAGTGCCGCGACCAGCAGTCCGCGCCATCCAATTATTCCGGTATTTCGAGTTTGCATATCAGGGCCAATCAAAAAATCGAATCCGCATTATATGTAGTCGCCACCCCGATTGGAAATCTGGGTGACATCACCCTGCGCGCGCTGGATGTGCTCGGCGCGGTCGGGGTCGTGGCGGCGGAGGATACGCGCAATACGCGCCATTTGTTGCAGCACCACGGCATCGGCGACACCAAACTGCTCGCCCTGCACCAGCACAACGAACGGGCCAGGTCGGAAAAGATCGTCACCCTGCTGCAACAGGGGAAAAGCGTGGCGCTGGTGACCGATGCGGGGACGCCGGCGGTCAGCGACCCCGGCGCGCTGCTGGTCGGGGCGGTGCGCGCGGCCGGCTTTCGCGTCATTCCGATTCCCGGCGCCTCGGCTGCCATCGCCGCCCTCTCCGCCTCCGGCCTGGCCAGTCCGCATTTTCTGTTCCACGGTTTTCTGCCGAACAAATCGGCGGCGCGCCGCGCCGCGCTGCAAGCGCTGGCCGACCTGTCCTGCACTCTGGTGTTCTATGAAGCGCCGCACCGCATCCTCGAGTGCGTCGCCGACTTGCACGCCGTGTTCGGCGGCGCGCGCGAGATCGTGTTCGCGCGCGAGCTGACCAAGTTATTCGAGAATATCCATCGTTGCACGCTTGGCACGGCGCTGGACTGGCTCAACCGCGACCCCAACAACCAGCGCGGCGAATTCGTGCTGCTGCTGTCGGGCGCCGCACCGCGCAATGACGATCTGGATGCGCAAGCGGAGCGGGTACTGGCGGCGTTATTGAGTGAACTGCCGCTCAAGCAGGCGGTCGGTCTGGCAGTGCAGATCACCGGCCTCAACAAGAACGCGCTGTATGGGCGCGCGCTGGCGCTCAAACAATAGCGCCGGCGCGGTTGTTATTCCGGCATCCTTTGCTACACTCGCCCGTTGCGGCATACCCGCTGAGAACTTCAAATGAGCCTCCGCCAGAATATTTCAATCATCCTGCTGCCGCTGCTACTAAACGCTTGCGGCGACAAACCCGCTGCGCCCGGCGCACCCCCCGGGGGCATGCCGCCCCCGCCGGAAGTCGAAGTCATCACCGTCACGGCGGGCAACGCGACGCTGACCCGGGACTTGCCCGGACGCGTGCAAGCTTATCGCACCGCGCAGGTGCGCGCGCGCGTCGATGGCGTGGTGGAACAGCGTCTGTTTCGCGAGGGCAGCGAGGTCAAAGCGGACACCCCGCTGTTCCGCATCGATGCGCGCAGTTATCTGGCCGCGCTGGCCGCGGCAAAAGCGGATACGCTGGCCGCGCAACAAGCCGCCGAGCGGGCGCGCCGCCTGCTGGAAAAGGGCATGGTCAGCCAGCAGGACCATGATCTTGCGGTCAGCCGCGCGCGGCAGGCCGAAGCGGCGCTGGTGCGCGCCGAGGAGGATGTGCGCTACGCCAATGTGCCCGCCCCCATCAGCGGCCACATCGGCCGCACCGCAGTGACCGAAGGCGCGCTGGCGAGCAAAAGCGCGGCCACCCTGCTCGCCACCATCGAGCAACTCGATCCGATTTACGTCAACTTCAGCCAACCCGGCACGGATTTGCTGCGCTTGCGGCGCGCGATTGACGGCGGCAGCCTGCAACGGGCGGCCAGCCCGGAAGTGGAATTGCTGCTCGAGGACGGCAGCGCCTATTCCAGGCGCGGGAAGATATTTTTCTCCGACATGGCGGTCGATCCGGCCACCGGAATGGTCGGTCTGCGCGCCGAATTTCCCAATCCCGGGCGGGAGTTGCTGCCGGGCATGTTTGTGCGCGTGCGGTTTCCTCAGGCACAGCAACACAACGCCTTGCGGGTGCCGCAGCGCGCGGTGCAAATCGGCCCCCAAGGCCAGTTCGTGCTGTCCGTGGCAGCCGATGGCAAGGTGGTGCCACTGCCGATTTTGACCGGCGGCATGGCCGACAGCGATTTCATCGTCAGCAGCGGCTTGCAGGGCGGTGAACAGATCGTCGTCAACGGCCTGCAAAAAGCCCGTCCGGGATCCGTCGTCAAACCGCTGCCGGCAGGGCAACCCGCGCCCGCTGCGGCGGACAAGCCTTAAGATCCGCCATGCTCGCCCGCTATTTCATCGACCATCCGATTTTTGCCTGGGTGATCGCCATTCTTGTTACCTTTGCCGGGGTGATGGCGTTGCGCGCCCTGCCGGTTGCCCAATATCCCTCGGTGGCGCCGCCCGCGCTGGATATTTCAGTGAACTACCCGGGCGCTTCGGCGCAGGTGGTGGAGCAAAGCGCGGTGCAGCTGATCGAGCAGGAGATGAACGGCATCGAGAATTTGCTGTACATGGACTCCAGCTCGCAGGTCGGCTCCGGCCAGGTTTCGCTCACATTCAAACCCGGCACCGACATCCAGTTCGCCTCGGTCGAGGCGCAGAACCGCATCAAACGGGTGGAGGCGCGCCTGCCGGATGACGTGCGCCGGCTGGGCGTGACGGTGACCCGCGCCGGGCGCAATTTTATTTTGGTGGTGGCGCTGACCTCGCCCGATGAATCGCTCGACGCCGTCGATCTGGGCAGCTATGCCACCGCCAGCGTGCTGGAGCCGCTGCTGCGCGTACCGGGCGTGGGTGAAGTGTTGCTGTTCGGCACCGAGTATTCGATGCGCATCTGGCTCAAGCCGGCGCAACTCGAATCCTATGCCATCACGCCCGCCGAGATCGCCCGTGCCGTGCGCGCGCAAAACAACCTGCTGGCGCTGGGCGAAGTGGGCCAGCTTCCGGTCGCACCGGGGCAGGAAGTCAACGCGGTCATCGCCTCGCGCGGCCGTCTGGCCACCCCGGAAGATTTTGGCAACATCGTGCTGCGCGCCATGCCGGACGGCGCCATCGTGCGCCTCGGGGACATTGCCCGCATCGAGCTGGGGGCGCAGGACTACAACCGCAGCGCGCGCCTGAACGGCAAACCGATTGCCGGCATGGCGATCCGCACCACGCCGGGGGCGAACGCGCTGGCGACGGCGCAGGGGGTGCGCGCCAAAATGGCGGAATTGTCGCGCTTTTTCCCGCGTGGGATGGAATGGCTGGTGCCCTACGATACCACCCGCTTCATCGAACTTTCGATCCGCGAAGTGGCCAAGACCCTGCTGGAAGCGGCAGCACTGGTGGTGCTGGTGATGTATCTCTTCCTCGGCAACTGGCGCACCACGCTGATTCCCGCCATCGTGGTGCCGGTGTCCCTGATGGGCGGACTGGTCGGTTTGTATGTCTTCGGCTTTTCGATCAACGTGCTGACCCTGTTCGCGATGGTGCTGGCGATCGGCACGGTGGTGGACGATGCCATCGTGGTGGTGGAAAACGTCGAGCGCAATATGCGCACCCGGCATTTGTCGCCGCGCGAGGCGACACGGGTGGCGATGGGCGAAATTACCGGCGCGATTATTGCGATCACCCTGGTGCTGATGGCGGTGTTCGTGCCCATGGCGTTTTTTGGCGGCTCCACCGGCGCTATTTACCGCCAGTTTGCCGTGACCCTGCTGGTCACCATGGCGTTCTCCGCCTTCTTTGCCCTGACCCTGACCCCGGCGCTGTGCGCGAGCCTGCTCAAACATGACGCGACCAGTCTGGAGCGCGGTTTCCACGGCCGCTTCAACCGCTGGTTCGAGCGCCTGACGGCACGCTACGTCGGCGGCGTGGCGGCCGCCACCCGCCGGCTGGGACGGTCGCTGCTGATTTACGCAACCATCGTCATCGCCGCCGTCTGGACCTACGACAAATTGCCGGGCAGCTTTCTGCCGCAGGAAGACCAGGGCTATCTCATCACCGCGATTCAGTTGCCGCCCGCCGCCACCCGCGAACGCTCGCAGGCGGTGCTGGAAAGCGTCGAGCAGTATTTCCTGCAACAACCGCAGGTGGACAAAGTGGTCGGCGTGCTGGGATTTTCCTTCTTTGGCCGCGGGCAAAACATGGCGCTGGCTTTCATCCGGCTCAAGGAGTGGGATGAGCGGCCGGGTACGGAAAATTCCGCGCAGGCGCTGGTGCGGCGCGCCAACATGCAATTCTTCCGCATGAAACAGGCGATGCTGTTCGCCATCAGCCCGCCGCCGATTCCCGAACTGGCCTCTGCCGGCGGCTTCGATTTCCGCCTGCAGGATCGCGGCGGTGTAGGGCGCGAGAAACTGATCGGGGCGCGCAACCAGGTGCTGGGGATGGCGATGGCGGATCCGCGCCTGACCGCGGTGCGTCCGGAAGGTCAGGAACCGGCGCCGCAGCTCTTCCTCGACATCGACCACGACAAGGCGGAAACGCTCGGTGTCAGCACCGGCGACCTGAACGAAACGCTGCAGGCGCTGTTCGGCGTGTCGTATATCAACGATTTTGTGCGCCAGGGGCGCGTGTTGCGCGTGCAGATGCAGGCGGAGGAAAACACCCGCCGCGGCGAAACCGAATTGCTGCGCGCGGCGGTGCGCAACAACCGCGGGCAAATGGTGCGTCTGTCCGAATTCGTCCGCACCAAATGGGTCGCCGGCTCGGCCAAACTCGACCGTTATAACGGATTGGCGGCCATGAAGATTTCCGGCACCACCGCGCCCGGCGTTTCCAGCGGCGAGGCGCTGGCCGCAATGGAATCCATCGCGCAAAAATTGCCGCCGGGCATCGGCTATGAATGGTCGGGCATCTCGTCCGAGGAAAAAATCTCCAGCCAGCAGGCGCCGCTGCTGTTCGCGGTTTCGCTGCTGGTGGTGTTTCTGGTGCTCGCCGCCCTCTATGAAAGCTGGTCGGTGCCGCTCGCGGTGATGCTGGCGGTGCCGCTGGGCGCCTTCGGCGCGCTGGCCGCAGCGGAACTGCGCGACTTGTCCAACGATGTCTATTTCAAGGTCGGCCTGATTGCCATCATCGGCCTGGCCGCCAAGAACGCCATCCTGATTGTCGAGTTCGCGCGTCACCTCGAAGATGAGGGGCAGGAACGGCTCGAAGCGGTCAAGGAAGCCTGCCGCCTGCGCCTGCGCCCGATCCTGATGACCTCCATCACCTTCATGGCCGGCGTTTTGCCGCTGGCACTTTCCATCGGAGCGGGCGCGGAAAGCCGCCGCGCCATCGGCACCGGGGTCATCGGCGGCATGCTCGCCGCCACCGTGTTCGCCATCTTCCTGGTGCCGGTGTTTTTTGTGGTGGTGCGCAAGTTCTTTCCGGGCCATCCGCGGCCGCAGACTGAACCAGACTGAACAAGGGGCGAGTAGCAAATCGCGCTACAATTCGGGGCATTCGACCGGCCGAAAATTCCCATGCAACAACGACTGACCATTACCCGCCCCGACGACTGGCACCTGCACCTGCGCGACGATGCGCTGATGGCCTCGGTGCTGCCCGACACCGCGCGCCAGTTCGCCCGCGCCATCGTCATGCCCAACCTGCGCCCGCCCGTCACCACCACGGAACAGGCAGTCGCCTACCGTGAGCGCATTCTGAAAGCACTGCCCGCAGGCATGAGGTTCGAGCCCCTGATGACGCTGTACCTCACCGACATCACCAGCGCCGAAGAGATCGGGAGAGCGAAAGCCGGCGGCGTGGTGCATGCGGTAAAGCTGTATCCCGCAGGGGCCACCACCAACTCCGACGCGGGCGTGACCGACCTGCGCAAGACCTACGCCGCGCTGGAAGCCATGCAGAAGCTCGGCATGCCGCTGCTGGTGCATGGCGAAGTGACCAATCCCGACATCGACATCTTCGACCGCGAAGCCGTGTTCATCGAAAGAGTGATGCAACCGCTACTGAAAGACCTGCCAGACCTGCGCGTCGTGTTCGAACACATCACCACCCGGGACGCCGCGCAGTTTGTCGCCAGTGCAGGAGACAACATCGCCGCCACGCTCACCCCGCAACATCTGCTTTACAACCGCAATGCCATGCTGGCCGGCGGCATCCGCCCGCACCTCTACTGCCTGCCGATATTGAAACGCGAAACGCACCGCGCAGCGTTGGTCAAGGCCGCCACCAGCGGCAGCAAGAAATTCTTCCTCGGCACCGACAGCGCCCCGCACGCGCAACACACCAAAGAGAACGCCTGCGGCTGCGCCGGTTGCTACAGCGCGCATTCCGCCATTGAACTGTATGCCGAAGCGTTCGCGGCGGCGGGTGCGCTGGACAAGCTGGAAGGGTTCGCCAGTTTCTACGGCGCGGATTACTACGGGCTGCCGCGCAATACCGACAAGGTCACGCTGCGCCGCGAAGAGTGGCAGGTGCCTGCGACACTAGACTTTGGGCAACATCAGCTCGTACCATTGCGGGCGGGGGAGAAGATGAAATGGAAGTTCTGCGGTTAATTTTTCGATCGACCTGAGATAGGACATGAAACATCTTTACACTGTACTGAAACAGGCTCACATTGACTCTTTCAGCTTCTGAAATAATCACATGCCACTATCCAACTACCTCGACACCACCCCCATTCTCGGCGGACAACCGGGGGCAGACTGAGATATTTTGTCGTAAGATTTCTCCAATCATTTATTGAGGAAACACTATGAGCGCAACTACACTTGAAATCCAGTCAGACCTGAAGATTCAGCTCGACCATCTGGCTGAAGAAAGCCATCGTAGTGAAAGCGATTTGGCGAACGAAGCGGTGGCGCTGTATCTGGAACAGCAGCGCCGCATCACTGCGCGCATCCAGGAAGGTTTGGCTCAAGCCAAGCGTGGTGAGTTCGTGACGGACAAGGAAATGGAGGCGTTCTTTGCACACTACACTGAGCCTCAAGCATGAAGCTGCTTTATACCACTCGAGCCAGAACTGACCTTGCGGAGATTCACGATTACATTGGGCAGGAAAACCCCCAAGCAGCAAGACGGGTAGTTTCAATCATTCGCAAGGCGGCAGAAGCGCTTCCGCAAAATCCACTGGTTGGCAGAGCGGGACGGGTCGCAGGAACGCGAGAGCTGGCGGTTAGTCGTTTTCCTTTCGTGCTGGCTTATCGCATTGATGCGAATGAAGTCCAGATATTGTCGGTCATCCATACGTCCAGAGTGTGGCCAGAAAGCCTGTAAACCCCATGTCTCTATCTCCATACCTCAATACTTCACCCATCCTCGGCGACCGCGTCTATCTGCACCCCTCATGCCAGATCATCGGCGATGTGAAGCTGGGTGATGACAGTTCGGTCTGGTGCAACACAGTGTTGCGCGGCGATGTGAACCGCATCGAAATCGGGCGTGGCAGCAACATTCAGGACCTGACCATGGGGCATGTGTCGCATAAGACGCCGGACAAACCCGATGGCTCGCCGCTCATCATCGGTGACTACGTGACCATCGGCCATTCGGTGATCCTGCACGGCTGCCGCATCGGCAACGAGTGCCTGATTGGCATGGGTTCCATCATCCTCGACGATGTGGTGATTCCCGACCATGTGATGGTGGGTGCGGGCAGTCTGGTGTCGCAGGGCAAGACGCTGGAGAGCGGGATGCTCTACCTGGGCCGTCCGGCCAAGGCGGTGCGCGCGCTGACGGAGGAGGAGGTCAAATATCTGCGCTATTCCGCCGGGCATTACATGCAGTTGAAAGACGATTATCTTGGCACGCAAGCGTGAGCACAATTTATGGCATCGATGAACCCCGAAGAACTTTCCCGCGCCCAGATCAATCTGGAAACCGCGCAGATCGGCTGGCGCGAATTGCAGCCCTATTTCGCGCGCGGCGCCACGGTGGCGGTCAGCGCCGACCTGGATCTGGTCGAGGTCGCCTACCAGATTTCCAAAGACAACAAGCAACAGGTGTCAGATTGGATGACGACAGGCCAGCTCTGCCGCGTCAGCGATGAACAGGCGTTGAACTGGCATGAGGCGGATACTGTCGTGTGGGCGGTGGTCGCCCGACCTTATGTGTTAATTCAGGAGAAATGAGATGTATTACATCGTGGAAAGCAACAAGCCATTCGAACAAGCCGCCGCCGATCTGGACACGGCGGTGAAGCGCCACGGTTTTGGCGTGCTGCATGTGCACGACATCGGCAACACCCTGCGCGGCAAGGGCGTGGTATTCGAACCGCAATGCCGGGTATTCGAAGTATGCAACCCGCTGCAGGCATCCAAAGTCATGGCAGCAGACATGCGCCTGAACATGGCCTTGCCCTGCCGCATCTCGGTTTATACCGAAGCTGGCAAGACCCGCATCGGCATGATCAAGCCGGCGGCAATTCTGGCCTCGCTGTCGCAAGATCCCGTATTGGCGACCGTGGCGCGGGAAGTCGAACAGCAGACCATGCGAATGATCGACGAAGCAAAATAGTGCCAGCTATTTCGCTTTCTTCAACGCCTCTTCGATACGCTGGCACAGCGTCTTCAGAATCTTGATACGCGCAAAGTTCTTGTCGTTGGCCTCGACCAGGGTCCACGGCGCAATCTCGGTGCTGGTCCGATCCACCATGTCGCACACCGCGCCTTCGTAGTCTTCCCATTTCTCGCGGTTGCGCCAGTCTTCCTCGGTGATCTTGAAGCGTTTGAAGCCGATCTTTTCGCGCTCCTTGAAACGGCGCAACTGCTCGTCCTTGGTGATCGCCAGCCAGAACTTGACCACCACCGCGCCGCTCTCGGTCAGTTGCTCCTCGAAGTCATTGATCTCGCCGTAAGCGCGCATCCAGTCGGCCTCGGTGCAGTATTTTTCCACGCGCTCGACCAATACGCGCCCGTACCAGGAGCGGTCGAAGATGGTGAAATGGCCGATGCGCGGAATATGCCGCCAGAAGCGCCACAGGTAGGGTTGCGCGCGTTCTTCTTCGGTGGGCGCGGCGACCGGAATAATGCGGTAATGCCGCGCATCCAATGCGCCGGTGATGCGGCGGATGGCGCCACCCTTGCCGCCGGCATCCGATCCCTCGAACACGGCAATCACCGAAATCTTGCGGAATTTCGGATCGCGCGTGAGCAACGCCAATTTGCCCTGGTATTTTTCCAGCTCGGTATTGAACTTCTTTTTGGCAATCTTTTGCGTCATGTCCAGCTTGTCCAGCACATCGAGATGATCAATGGGCGGCTGCAGCGGAGCCACGCGCGCGACCGGCTTGACCGGGTGGTCCAGCCGGTCGCGTAGCGCCTGCAACAGTGTCTTGCCCACCGTCAGGTTGCGGTAGCGCGCGTCGCTGCCTTCAACCACGAACCACGACGCTTCCGCTGTACTGGTATCGCGTAGCGTATGTTCCGAAATCTTGCGGAATCTGTCGTACAACTTGAAGCGTTGCCAATCCTGGGCGGTCACCCGCCAGCGCGTCTTGGGGTCCTTCTCCAGTGTTTTGAGGCGCTTGTTTTGCACTTTCTTGGATAGATGAAACCAGAACTTGAGCACCAGCGCGCCTTCGTTGGTCAGCATCCGCTCGAAGTGCTTGATCTGTTCGATATGCTGGCTCAGCTCGGCGGCGCTGCTTTGCTTCATCACCCGCAGCACGATGGGCGCGGTGTACCAGGAACCGAAGAACACGCCAATCTTGCCCTTCGGCGGTGACGCGCGCCAGAAGCGCCACATGGCGGGGCGCTCGCGCTCTTCGTCCGTCATCTCACCCATGGCGTGAACCCGGATATGGCGCGGATCCATCCATTCGTTGAGCAGGTTGACCGTCTCGCCCTTGCCGGCGCCATCGACTCCGCCGACCAGAATAATGACCTGGAATTTGCCCTTCTCCGCCAGATCGAACTGCGCGTTGAGCAAGTCCTCGCGCAGTTGCGGCACTTCCTTGTCATAGGTTGTTTTGTCGATCTTGTGTCCGAGTTCGGCTGATTCAAACATGATGTCTGCTCCGGGAGTTAAAGATTTTCCGGGGCAATGGCCAAGCGCAGATTGCTCTGGTAATCGCCCTCGCTGGTGTGGCGACTGAGCCACCAGATCGCCCCTTTCTTGACGCTGAATCCGTTTCTGGAATCGGCCAGCAGCAATGCGGCGATCTGTCCCAGCACGGGTTGATGTCCCACTACCAGCACGGCACCCTCGGCATCAGGCCAGCCTGTCGCACGCAACAGCGACTGCGCCGAAGCATCCGGCCCGACGGCGGGTTCGGTGGTGAAAGTTTTGCTGAAAGCGCGCGCCGTCTGTTGCGCGCGCACGGCAGGACTGACCAGGATGCGGGTATTTTCGGGCAGGCGACCGCGCAAAAAGGCGGCCATTTTTTCCGCCTGTTTGCGCCCCTTGCCGGTCAGCTCACGTTCGAGATCGGGCGCACCGTCGTGCGCCTCGGCATGTCGCCACAGGATAAGCTCCATCTTGCACCCCCTTCGGTTCGAAGCGGCTACAGCTTATACCTTGCCCGCACGGGTTGCCAGCCGGCGCGGCGGCGCGATTATTGCTCCTGCTGCGGGGTGCTCGCCAATAGCGCCAGCAGCGCCGCTTGCGCGCTGACCGGTTTGCCGCGACCGCTTTTCGTGCGGTGCCAGAATCCGTTCAGGTCCATTTCCCACGCCTGGAGGTTGTCCTGCAGATTGATCTTCAGCCCCTCGTCCAGCACCCGCTTCTTCAGTTTCTTGTCGAGAATGGGAAAACAGGTCTCGATGCGGCGGAAGAAATTCCGGTCCATCCAGTCGGCGCTCGCCAGATAGACGTCATCCTTGCCGTCGCGGTGAAAATAAAAGATGCGCGAATGTTCAAGGAAGCGGCCGATAAGGGAGCGCACGCGGATGTTCTCCGACAACCCCTTGACGCCGGGGCGCAGGGCGCATACGCCGCGCACGATCAGATCGACCTTGACGCCGGCCTGCGAAGCTTCGTACAGCGCATTGATGGTTTGCGGTTCCAGCAGCGCGTTCATCTTGGCGATGATGCGGGCGGGCTTGCCCGCACGGGCCAATGCAGTCTCGTTGCGAATCGCCTCCAGCACGTTGCTGTGCAAGGTGAACGGCGACTGCCATAGATAGTGCAACTGACTCGCCTTGCCCAGCCCGGTGAGCTGGACGAACACCTCGTTCACGTCGGCGCACAGGTCCTCGTTGCTGGTGAACAGGCCGAAGTCGGTGTAAAGCCGCGCGGTGCGCGGATGATAGTTGCCGGTGCCCAGATGCGCGTAACGGCGCAACTTGCCGTCTTCGCGCCGCACCACCATCAGCAGTTTGGCATGCGTCTTGTGGCCGACCACGCCGTACACCACATGCGCGCCGACCTGCTCCAGCCGCGCCGCCCAGTTGATGTTGGCCTCCTCATCGAAGCGCGCCAACAGCTCCACGACGACGGTCACTTCCTTGCCGCGCTTGGCCGCCGCAATGAGCGATTCCATCAGTTCGGAATCGGTGCCGGTGCGGTACACCGTCTGTTTGATCGCCACCACGTCGGGATCGCTTGCTGCCTGCTGGATGAAATCGATCACCGGCTTGAATGATTGGTACGGGTGATGCAACAACACATCGCCCTTGCGGATCACCTTGAACATGTCCGCGCCTTTTTTCTTGAGCAGGGTCGGCATGCCGGGCACAAAGGGTGGAAATTTCAGATCAGGACGATCTACCTTGTCGGGAATCCCCATCAGCCGCACCAGATTCACCGGACCATGCACCCGGTAAAGATCATCGCTGCCCAGCTCGAACTGTTGCAGCAGAAAGTCGGCCAGTTCCTGCGGGCAGTTGTCGGCCACTTCCAGGCGCACCGCGTCGCCGAAATGGCGCTGCGGCAACTCGCCCTGCAGGCTGATGCGCAGATTCTTCACTTCCTCCTCGTCCACGAACAGGTCGCTGTTGCGCGTGACGCGGAACTGGTAACAGCCCTGCACCGCCATGCCGGCAAACAGTTCTCCCACATGCGCGTGCAGGATGGACGAAAGGAATACGAAGCCGTGCGGGCAGCCGGCAATTTCCGGCGGCATCGGGATCGCGCGCGGCAACACGCGCGGCGCCTGCACGATGGCTTTGGCGGAATTGCGGCCGAAGGCATCCCTGCCCTGCAACTCGACCGCAAAGTTCAGACTTTTATTCAGCACGCGCGGGAAAGGATGCGCCGGATCGAGGCCGATCGGGGTCAATACAGGCATCACCTCGCGCAGGAAGAAATCCTTTACCCACGCCTGCTGGATGGGATTCCAGTGGGTGCGGCGCAAAAAGCAGACACCTTGGGCGGCCAGCGCCGGCACCAGCTCCTTGTTGAACAATTGATACTGGCGCGCGATCAATTGATGGGTCGGCTCGAACAGGCGCTTCATCACCTGCGATGCCTCCAGCCCGTCGGGGCCGACGGCGATGCCACCGAGCTTGATCTGCTCTTTCAGGCCGGCGACTCGGATCTCGAAGAACTCATCCAGATTGCTGCTGACGATGCACAGATATTTGAGCCGCTCCAACAACGGTACAGCGGCATCTTCCGCCTGTGCCAGCACGCGCCGGTTGAACTCGAGCAGGCCGAGTTCGCGGTTGAGAAAATTCTGCGGTGAACTATCCTTGCCCAAGTTCAATTCTTTGGCGGCACATAACCGGCGGGCATCTGCGCCTCCGCTCCGAAGAAATAGTTCTCCATCTGCTGCGCCAGAAACTGGCGCGCCTTGGCATCCGCCAGATTGAGGCGATTCTCGTTCACCAGCATGGTCTGGAACTTGATCCAGCCCTGCCACGCTTCTTTCGACACGCTGTTGAAGATGCGCTGTCCCAGTGCGCCGGGGTAAGGCTGGCGCTCCAGTCCTTCCGCTTCGCGTCCGAGTTTTACGCATTGCACCATTCTTGTCATTGTTGTTCTCCATAATCGGTTAATGATAGGCGTTCAATGTTACACGCCGATGAAATGTAACGCCTCATTTCAGATTCTTGACGAACACCTTGGATCGGCGCTGGTAGTTGTACAGCGCTTTCTTCTCTTTCGGCAACTGACTGACGTCGGCTTCCCTGAAATCACGCTCGATGAACCAGTGCGCGGTGCGTGTGGTCAGCACGAACAGTTTTTTCATGCCCTGCGACCTGGCCAGACTGCTCATGTGCCAGAGGATTGCCTCGCCGTAGCCGCGATCGCGGCAGGACGGGTCAACCGCCAGGCAGGCCAGCTCGGCTGCCGCCTCATGCGGAAACGGGTACAGCGCGGCACAGCCGATGATGCGGTGGTCGTGCTCCAGCACCTGGAAACGCGCGATCTCCTTTTCCAGCAGCTCGCGCGAGCGCCGCACCAGAATGCCTTCTTCCTCCAGCGGGCGCAGCAGTTGCAGGATGCCGCCCACGTCCTCGATGGTCGCCGCGCGCAGGGTGTTCAGGGTGCTTTCGACCACCATGGTGCCGATGCCGTCGTCGCTAAACAGTTCTTGCAACAGCGCGCCGTCGGTATGGCGGCTGATGAGATGGGTGCGCGCAACACCGGCTTCGCAGGCGCGCACCGCGCACGGCAAAAACAGGCTCACGTCATCCGGCAATTTGCGTTTTTTGCCCAGCACGGCCTGCGCATCGGCAATGGTCAGCTCCTTGCTGAGTTTGCCTTTACGATCCGTCACGCCGTCGGTATCCATCAGGAACACCAGCTTGTCCGCGTCCAGCGCGATGGCGGTGGCGGTGGCGATGTCTTCCAGGGTCAGGTTGAACACCTCGCCGGTGGGCGAGTAACCGAGCGGCGACAGTAGCACGACTTCGCCGAATTCCATGCGGTCGTTGAGCGCCGCGACATCGACCTTGCGCACGCTGCCGGTGTGTTCCAGATCCACGCCGTTGATGACCCCGATCGGCTGCGCGGTGATGAAGTTGCCGCCCGCCACGCGAATGTCGGCATTGGCCATCGGCGAATTCGCCAGCCCCATCGACAGCAGCGCCTCGATCTCTACGCGCACCCGGCCGACCGCTTCCTTCACGCACTGCATGGTCTCGGCGTCGGTCAGGCGGATGCCGAGGTGATAGGTGTCTTCCAGCTTGTGTCTGGCCAGATGCTGCTCGATCTGCGGGCGCGCGCCATGCACCAGCACCAGTCTGATACCGAGTGCGGCAAGCAGATTGAAATCGTGCGTCAGCTCGACGAACTTGCCGTCCGCCACCACCTCGCCGCCGAAGGCGATGACAAAGGTCTTGCCGCGAAAGGCATTGATGTAAGGCGCAACGGAACGGAACCAGGCGACGAAATCGGCGGGTGATGCGATGGCGGGCATGCTGTTCTCCTTCAAGCGTTATCTTGCACGGCTATTCCTCATCCAGCAACTTGCCGCCGATCGCCCAGTTCTCGTCGGGTAATTCGTCGAAAGCAATATAGGTGTATGACGCAGGCTTGTGCGCGATGCGCGCCAGCGTGTCGGTGATCTCGGCGGCGATCTGCGCTTTCTGTTCGCGGCTCAACTCGCCCGCGATGCGGATGTTGACATAAGGCATCTGTGCTCCCTAAATATAAAATAACAGGGCTTTTGCCCGCAGATTACGCAGATTGAACAGATTAACAAAATGAGCGGTCAAAAAAATCTTTGATCGCCAGACTGGCTAGTCCCAATACATCCCCGACATGTTTTTAATCTGCGTGAATCTGTGTAATCTGCGGATTAATGTTTTGTAGTGCAGTTATTGAAAGTCTCCCCACAGGGTCTGTATCGCGGCAATGCCGGCGAGGGCCGCCGTTTCGGTGCGCAGCACGCGCGGCCCGAGCAGGATGGGAACGAAGCCGGCCTGTTGGGCAACATTTGCTTCGTCCCCGGTAAACCCGCCCTCCGGGCCGATCAGCAGGGTAACGCCGCCCGGCGGGCGTGGTTGCGCCTGCATGCCGCCCGCGCCGCCCGGCAACAGAATGAATTTGCCGCCGCCGTTGCCACGCGACTCCTGCAACCATTCCTGCATCTCCCGCGGCACATGCAACCGCGGCAGTTCGTTGCGCCCGCACTGTTCGCACGCGGCCACGGCAACATTATGCCAATGCAGGGCGCGCTTGTCGGCGCGGCTCGGCGCGAGCTTGGCCACGCTACGCTGGGTCCGGATCGGGATGATTTCGGCCACGCCCAGTTCGGTCGCCTTCTGCACCACCCAGTCCATTTTTTCGCTGCTGCACATCGCCTGCGCGAGCACGATGTGCAGCCCGCCGGCCGGTGTTGCCATGCAGGTTTGCAGATTGCCGAGCAGCACGCGCTTGCCGTTGATGGCATGCAGCGTGGCATCCAGCGCGTTACCCTGCCCGTCAAAAATCTGCACCTCATCGCCGACCCGCAGGCGCAATACCCGGCTGGCGTGATGCGCCGCCCCGGGCGGCAATTCGCACTGAGCGCCGGAAGGCAGGGGCGGCGGGCAATAAAATCTGGGAACGGACATGGGTGCAGAAAACGGATTCAATGGCCGTGATAATATAACGCCGCGAAAGAGCGCTTCTAGAAATTCACTTTTGCGGGATGAAGCGCAAGGCGCACGGAGCGCAGACGACGAGACATATCTTGAAGATAGGCGAGGAGTCGAGCACCGCGCAACGCAGCGATTCGCCCGCAAAATGGATTTATAGAAGTGCCCGAAAAATCACGCTGTTCATCAGGAGGAGCTCATGGTCAGTCTGCAACCCCCGTTGTGCGATTTCGGCTGGAAAGCGCGCCCGTTCGATCTGCCGGGCGTGGACGGCAAGCGCTACACAATCGACAATGCGCGCGGCCCAAACGGCTTGCTGGTGATGTTCATCTGCAATCACTGCCCCTATGTAAAGTCGATCCGCGACCGCATCATCCGCGACACGCGCGAATTGCAGCAACACGGTATCCACAGCATCGCCATCCTGTCCAACGATCCGGCCGACTACGCGGAAGATTCGTTCGAGAACATGCGGAAAGTGGCGCGGGAATATTCCTACCCGTTCCCGTATGTGTGGGACGAAACGCAGCAGGTCGCCAGGGACTACGGCGCCGTGTGCACGCCGGATTTCTTCGGCTTCAACGCCAATCTCGAATTGCAATATCGCGGCCGCCTTGACGCCTCGCGCAAGGAACCCGTGCCGGATGCACCGCGCGACCTGTTCAACGCCATGCTGCAAGTGGCGCGAACCGGACAGGGGCCGCGCGAGCAGATCGCCAGCATGGGCTGCTCGATCAAATGGAAAGGTGAAGCCGCGTGAAAATCCTGATTCTGGGGGCGGGTCAGGTTGGTTCGACGGTGGCGGAAAGTCTGGTCGGCGAGGCAAACGATATTACCATCGTCGATTCGGACGGCGAGAAACTGCGCCTGCTGCAGGACCGGCTCGATCTGCGCACCGTGGTCGGCAATGCGGCGCACCCCTCGACCCTGGAACAGGCCGGCATCAAGGATGCCGACATGCTGCTGGCAGTGACCCAGAGCGACGAGGTCAATCTGGTCGCGTGCAAACTGGCGGCCAGCCTGTACAACACGCCGACGCGCATCGCCCGCATCCGCGCTGCCGATTACCTCAACCGCGAGGACATCTTCAATTCCGATAACTTCTGTGTCGATTTTTCCATTTGTCCGGAACAAATCCTGACCGAGTACATCGTCAAGCTGATCGAATTCCCGGAAGCCTTGCAGGTACAGAAATTTTCCCAGGGCAAGGCCTCGCTGGCGGCGGTGCGCGCCTACAGGGGCGGCCCGCTGGTCGGCCAGCCGCTGAGTTTTCTGCGCACCGACATGCCGCACGTGGAAGCGCGGGTGGCGGCGATCTTCCGCCAGGACCGCCCGCTGATCCCGGAGGGCGACACCGTGATCGAGGACGGCGATGAGGTGTTTTTCATTGCCGCCACGGAAAACATCCGCAGCGTGCTGAAAGAGATGCGGCGCATGGACAAACCGGTCAAACGCGTTGCCATCGTGGGCGGCGGCAATATTGGCCTGCGTTTGGCCAAGGCGATCGAGAATGATTACCAGGTCAAGCTGATCGAATTCAACAAGAAAGCCTGCGAGCGCCTGGCCAGCCAATTGGCCCATACCCTGGTACTGAACGGCGACGGCACGGACGAGAAGCTGATGCAGCAGGAACACATCGGCGAGGTGGATGTGTTTTGCGCGCTGACCAACGACGACGAGAACAACATCATGTCCGCCCTGCTGGCCAAGCAGGCCGGCGCGCGCAAGGTGATCGCCCTGATCAATCGCGGCGCCTATGTTGATCTGCTGCAGGGCGGCAAGATCGACATCGCCCTGTCGCCGGCGCAAATCACCATCGGCTCGCTGCTCGCCTACGTGCGCCAGGGGGATGTCGCCGCGGTGCACTCGCTGCGCCGGGGCGCGGCCGAAGCGCTGGAAGTGATTGCCCACGGCGACCGCGAGTCTTCGCAGGTGGTCGGGCGGCGCATCGAGGATATCGATCTGCCCAAAGGCGCCACCATTGGCGCGGTGGTGCGCAACCATGAAGTGGTCATCGCCCACCATGACACGGCGATCGAGGCGGAAGACCATGTGATCGTGTTTGTGGTGGACAAGAAGATGCTGAAAAAAGTCGAGAAATTGTTCCAGGTCAAACTCGGGTTCTTCTGATGGGCCGCACGCTTACCGTCATCAACGCGCTGGGGCTGTTGCTGGTCATGTTCAGCCTGACTTTCCTGTTGCCCCTGTTCGCCGCCCTGCTCTACCACGACCAAAGCCTGTTTATCGATTTTTTGCTGGCCATGCTGGCCACCGCTGCCGCCGGGCTGCTGATGTGGCTGCTGACCCGCCGTTTCAAGGGCGAACTCTCCACCCGCCACGGCTATTTGCTGGTGGTCGCAATGTGGAGCGCGATGCCGGCCTTCGGCACCTTGCCCTTGCTGCTTGCGCTCCCCGGGCTATCTTTTACCGATGCCTATTTTGAAACAATGTCCGGCATCACCACCACCGGCGCCACCGTGCTGACGGGGCTGGACAGCCTGTCCCCCGCGATCAACATCTGGCGGCACGAGATGGAATGGCTGGGCGGCCTCGGCATCATCGTGCTGGCGGTTGCCGTGTTACCCTTGCTGGGCATCGGCGGCCGCCAATTATTCAAGGCGGAAACGCCGGGGCCGATGAAGGAGTCCGCGCTAACCCCGCGCATCGCCGACACCGCGCGCAACCTGTGGGTGGTCTATGCCATCATCACGCTGGCCTGTATCGGGTCGCTCAAATGGGCCGGCATGTCGTGGCTTGATGCGGTCTGCCACGGTTTTTCCACTACCGGGCTGGGGGGGTTTTCCACCCACGATGCCAGTGTCGGCTGGTTTGATTCGCCGCTGATCGAGTTCGTGATGATCGTGTTCATGCTGTTCGCGGTGATCAATTTCGCCACCCACTTTCTCGCCTGGCGCGGCAAGACTTTGCGCGTCTATCTGTTCGACACCGAAGCGCAGGCCGCGCTGGGGCTGATCGTCGCCAGCTGCTTTGGCATCGCGTTTTTCCTCTGGTTCAACGATGTTTATCCCTCGTTTGCGACCGCACTGCGCCATGCCAGCTTCAATGTGGTATCGATCGGTGCCAGCTCCGGTTTCGCCAGCGTCGATTATGCGCAATGGCCGATATTCGCCCCGCTGTGGATGCTGTTCGTCGGTTGCATCGCGGCCAGCTCCGGTTCCACCGGCGGTGGCATCAAGATGATGCGCACCCTGGTTCTGGTCAAACAGGCGGGACGCGAATTTATCAAGCTGCTCCACCCCAACGCCATCAATCCAATGAAGATCGGCGGCCACGTGGTGCAGAACAACATCGTGTTCGCGGTGCTCGGTTTCATCTTTCTGTATTTCATGGTGATCGCGGGGATGACCTTCGTGCTGCTCATCAGCGGGCTTGATTTCATCAGCGCTTTCACCGCCACACTGGCCTGCGTCAACAACTTCGGCCCCGGCCTGGGCCTGGTCGGCCCCGCCGCCAACTATGCCGGATTGACCGATTTCCAGACCTGGATTTGCAGTTTCGGCATGCTGGTCGGGCGGCTGGAAATCTTCACGGTGCTGATTTTGTTCACCCCGGCCTTCTGGAAACGTTGAGCAAGCGGCGCAAAGTGCGGTAGCATTCATTCGTCCGTGCCTGTAACCATAACGTTGAGGCAACGACAAACAGCCGGGCTATCCAAAACAATCGGCGCGGAGGAGATATGAACAATAATTTATCGGGCATCAGAGTGCTACTGATCGACGACAGCAACACCATCCGGCGTAGCGGCGAGATTTTCCTGTCCCAGGCCGGTGCCAAGGTGGTGCTGGCCGAAGACGGTTTCGACGGCTTGTCCAAAATGGTGGATCACAAACCGGACGTGATTTTCATCGATGTCATGATGCCGCGCCTGGACGGCTACCAGACCTGTGCCCTGATCAAGAACCATCGTGACTTCAAGGGGGTGCCGGTGGTGATGCTGACCAGCAAGGACACGCTGTTCGACCGTGCCCGCGGCAAGCTGGTCGGCTCCGACCAGTATCTGACCAAACCGTTCAACAAGAAAAGCCTGATCGAAGCAGTGATCGCGCATACACATCGATACGAGGAAACAGGATATGGCAATTAAGAAAGTGCTGGTGGTGGACGATTCGGCGACCGAGCGTCACGTGCTGGGTGAGCTGTTGACCAAGCAGGGATTCGAAGTCAGCTACGCCGAGAGCGGCGAACAGGCCGTGGCAACCGCCAAAACCACCCTCCCAGACCTGATCCTGATGGATGTGGTGATGCCCGGGCTGAACGGATTCCAGGCGACGCGGGCCGTCACCAAGGATGACGCCACCCAGCACATCCCGGTCATCATTTGCACCACCAAGGGGCAGGAAACCGACAAGATATGGGGTCTGCGCCAGGGGGCAAAAGACTACGTCACCAAACCGATCAACGCCCAGGAACTGCTGGGCAAGATTGCCGCGCTCGGCTAGCCGCCCGTTAACATGTCAAAACGCTTCAATCTGCGAGAATTCCAGCAACGGGTGCTGGATCGTCTGCAAATGCAAGGGGCGGGCAGCCACGGCGCCTCCACCCTGGGCGTGCAGGTCGGGCAGCATCTGTGTCTGGTGAACATGACCGACATCAGTGAAATTTTGCCGCTACCGCTGATGACCGCAGTACCGCTGACCAAACCCTGGTATTGCGGGGTAGCGAATGTGCGGGGTAACCTGTACAGCATCATCGACCTGAACGCTTATCCCGATCAACCGCCCACTCCGCGCGAAGCGGCCAGCCGCATATTGCTGCTCGGACAACGGTTCGCCTTCAACGCCGGAATCCTGGTCTCGCGCGTACTGGGCTTGCGCAATGCCGAAAACTGGCAGCACACAGAAGAGGGTGGCATCGTGCGCTTCCGGGATGACGAGGGTCAGATCTGGCACAAGCTGGACATTCAGCAACTTTTACAACAACCGGAGTTTTTGCAGATCGGAGAATAAGCTCCGGCGCACAGGGAGATAAGATGTCCTTCAAGTTACCTTTTACCCGTTCTTCATCCGCGTCCGGCAAAGACGGCAAATCCTCCGGCAACGAGGCACGTTCGCTTCATATCCCGTGGTTTAGCGCCCAATCGTTCGACCGCCAGCTGCGTATTCTGGGCTTCCTGTTGCTGGCATTTCTGCTACTGGCGGCAGCATTTTCCTTTCTCGACCGGCAAGCGGCGAGCGCCAGCTCGAAGCAGGCAGCGCAGGCGGCCAAGTTGCAACTGTATCTGCAGCGTCTGGAAAAGCATGCGGAAGTTGCCAGTATTTCCGGCGACAGCGATGCATTCGATGCGCTGGGCGAGGCGCGCACCCTGTTCGCTGCGGCCCTGAACCTGCTCGACAAAGGCGGTGCAGATTTGCCCGCCACCAGCGGACTTGCGCGCGAACCGCTCGACAGCCTGCTGCAGGAATACCAGCAGATCGGCAAGCTGCTTGACCAGATCGAGGCGGGCCGACCGCTACTGGTTACTCTGGAGCGCGGCGCTTCCCTGCGCGAAGACCTGTTGCGGCTCGCCGACAATACGGCCACGCGGATTGCTCCGGCCCACAGCCAGAAAGCCCGGCGGCTACAATTGTTGCTGGAACAAATTGTCGGCACGGTGCAAGCCCTGCAGACTTCTTCCTCGCTCAAGGTGCTGGAGAAATTGCCCGCAAAACTGGCGACGGCGCGTGCCGTGTTCGCCGAATTACCTCCCTCCGACCCGGCGGTTGCCGCGTTGACCGAAGACTTTGAGAGTTACCAGAACGTGGTCGGCTTCATCGTCGCCAACCAGGCTTCGCTGCTCGATTCGCGGACGGCCGCGCAGCGCCTGCTGCAAAAAGATGTGCGCATGCAATCGTTGGCGCTAAGCTTGCTAAATGCCTATGAAGAAGCCGGGTCGGGGCGAATCACCGGTTTTGTGGTGACTTTCTCCGGCGGCATGCTGCTGTTGCTGCTGTTGTTGCTGTCCAAAATTTATCTCGACGAATCGCAGCGCCGCGAGCACGAATCCGACCGCATCAACAAACAGAACCAGCAGGCTATTTTGCGCCTGATGAACGAATTGTCCGATTTGGCCGATGGCGACCTGAGTGCCAAGGCAACCGTCTCCGAGGACATCACCGGCGCCATTGCCGACTCGATCAATTACACCACGGATGAATTGCGCAAACTGGTGTCGCGCGTGATCTCGGCGACCGAACAGGTGAACAAGGCGACCGGCGATGCGGGCGAGGTCACCAAAGGACTGCTGGTGGCGACGCGGAAACAGGCGGATGAAATTCGTGATGCGGGCGGCGCGGTCGAACTGATGGCCAAGTCGATTCAGGAAGTGGACAGCAGCGCCGCGCAATCGGCCGAGGTGGCGCGGCGCACCCGGGATGTGACCGCGCAAGGCGCGCAGGCGGTGAGCAATGCGGTCGATGGCATGAACAGTATCCGCGAGCAAATCCAGGAAACCTCCAAGCGCATCAAGCGCCTGGGCGAAAGCTCGCAGGAGATTGGCGAAATTGTGGACCTGATTTCGGACATCACCGAACAGACCAACGTGCTGGCGCTGAATGCCGCGATTCAGGCGGCTTCCGCCGGCGAAGCGGGACGCGGCTTCGCGGTGGTGGCGGAGGAAGTGCAGCGCCTGGCGGAACGCTCCGCCGAGGCGACCAAACAAATCGGTCTGCTGGTCAAAACCATTCAGGGCGACACCCAGGATGCGGTGAGCGCGATGGAACAAAGCACCCAGGGCGTGGTGCAGGGTGCCCAATTGGCCGATGATGCGGGCCAGTCGCTGCAACAGATTGAGCAGGCGACGCGCGAGTTGAACGACCTGGTGAGTAGCATCTCGGTCTCCACCCAGGTGCAAACCGACATGGCGCAGGAAGTGGCGGGCGTGATGGCCGATATTTTGAAGATTACCGAGCAAACCTCAAAAGGTACCCAACTCACCAGCGCTTCGGTGACCCAGCTGGAGGAATTGGCCAAGGAATTGAGCGGCTCGGTTTCGGGTTTCAAACTTTAAACCGGGAAGCGCGTGTCCACTTCGTTCAATCCGCAGTTGTTGTTGCCGCTCAAGGGCGAACTCGACAGTTCGCTCGCCGCCATCATCCGCGATTGCCAGGCTTATTTTTCCGCCCCGGCCAGTACGCAGAGTAATCTGGTTGCCGCCCAGGAAGAGTTGCATCGTGCCAAAGGCGTGCTGCAGATGCTCAATCTGCGCGGGCTGGTGGTGTTCTGTGCCAGCCTGGAAACCCTGCTGGCCGAACTTGCCGCCGATTCGCGGCTCGCCACCGTGGTGCACCAGGACGCGATCCAGCACGCCCTGCTCGGCCTCACCCATTATCTGGATGCGCTGGCCGCCGGCGCGCCGAATGCCACTCTGCGACTGTTCCCCGAATACCAGGAATTGCACCAGGTGCGCGGACTGGAGATGGCGTTCGAGGTGGACCTGTTCTTCCCGGAGCTAGGGGTGGAATTACCGCCGGAATGGTCGAAAGGAACGCCGCCCGCCAACCCGATCACGCACATCAAGCAGGCGCGCATGCATTTCCAGCAGGGGCTGCTCAAATGGCTGCGCCAGGATGAAGCGGCGGCATCCCTCAAATCCATGCGCGGTGCGCTCAGGATCATCGCCCAGTGTACGCCCGTCTCCGCCCGCCGCTTTTGGTGGGTGGCGCAGGGACTGCTGGATTGTGTCGCGCTCGACGGGGTGCCACCCGAACTGAACATCAAAAAATCGTTCAGCCGCATCGACCGGCGCATCCGCAGCATGATTGACGGCGGCGAGTTTGATGAAGATGAAGCGCTCAGTGAAATGCTCTACCTGATCGCGCGCAGCCACACCGTCAGTGAAGCGGTGGAGGAGATCAAACAGCGTTTTGACCTCGATACTTTCCTGCCGGTCGCCACGCCATTGCCGCCGGGAGAAACCGCCGCCCAGCTGGACAATATGCGCGCCCAGCTCGCACAGGCCGACGATGCGTGGGAACAGTGCGTGCTGAATGACAAGGCCGCCTGCACACGGTTTGGCCAGCAGACCGAACAACTGCTGCAGCTGGCCGAACAACTCGACCGCAACACCCTGCAATTCCTCGGCAAACAAATTCATGCTTCGGCAGTTCAGATTGAGCAACCTGAGCATGCGCAACCGCTGGCGATGGATATGGCGATGGCGCTGCTTTTGCTGGGCAGCGGCATCGAGCATTACCAGCATCTGGGCAGCGGCTTCCACGAGCAGGCACGGATCGTCGCCATGCGTTTGCAGCAGGCGCTGTTGCAGCATCCCGAAGACACCGGAAAACTGTCCAGCCTGGTGGCACTGTATTGCGAGATGGAGCAGAGCGAAGTCATGCAGCCGCTGGCTGCCGAGATGCAGAACAATCTGCAGCAGATCGAGCAGACGCTGAACGCCTTTTTCGGCAATGCGGCCAAACGTGCCGAGCTGCTGCAGGTCCGACGCATGCTAAGCCAGGTACAGGGCGGGCTGCATATCCTGTCACTGGAGGTGGCGGAACAATTGCTGGCGGCCCTGCGTCAGGTCATCGAGCGCTACCAGCAGGGTGACACACCGGGCAACGTGGAAATGCGCGCAGTGGCGGCAGCCATCAGCGCCGCCGATAGCTATGTGCAAGGCCTTCTCGCCGGGCAAAAACCGGATCCGGTGGCACTGGTCACCGCCTTGCGCGACCTCACCCAAGCCACCAGCGGACATACGGTCCAGGCCGCCGAAGAGCAGGACGAAACTCCCTCCTCGGTGGTCACGGTGCGCACCGGCGACGAGGACGCGGAACTGTTGGAAGTATTCCTGGAGGAGGCGCAGGAAGTGATGGAAACCCTGCGCGCCAACCTGGAGATCGGGCGCCTGCATCTGGACAGCCGCGATCCGTGGGTCACCATGCGCCGTTCCTTCCACACCCTGAAGGGCAGCGGGCGGATGGTCGGCTTGACGGAGCTGGGCGAGGTGGCGTGGGCGGTCGAGCGCGCAATGAACAAATGGCTGGCCACCAACCAGTCCGCGACCCCGGAATTGCTGGAAATGGTGGGCGACGCCGAGGTGCTGTTCCAGCACTGGGTGGACATGCTCAAGAGCGGCAGTACCACGGCACGCATCGATACCTCGCATCTGCTGACGGTAGCCGACTGTATCGAACACGGCAAGCCGCTGCCGCGTCCCGAGGCGCCGCATAAAACTCCGCCGACCGATGACAAGCCCGCGCCCATCGCGCCGCCCGCCGTAGCTGAAGACGAAGTGGCAACCCGTGCCCCCCAAGAATTTCCGGTCGTGATCGGCAACGTCAGTCTGTCGCCGGCCCTGTTCAAGATCGCCTCGGAAGAAGCGCTGCAACACGCGCAGACCCTGCGCGAATCCCTGGATGCATTACAAAACGCGGCCGCCCCCAGCATTTCCCATTCCTTCATGCGCGCCGCGCACACCCTGGCCGGGGTCAACCGAACCATGGGATTTCTGCCCGTCGCCGAACTGGCTTTTGCCCTCGAACAATGGCTCGAGCCGCGCATCGACAAAGCGGGAGCGATTGCCACGCCGCAACTGGTGTTGCTGGATGATGTGATCTCGGCGCTGGAAAGCCAGTGCATCGGTGTGCGCAATCTCGAAGCGCCGGTCGGCCAGCCCGAACTGATCGCGCGCCTGGCATCGGAACAGGCGCTAAATGTTCCCGTAGTGCCGCAGGAAGAAGAGTCCGCCGCGGTCGAACCCGTACCCACCGCTCCGCCAGAGGAGTCGCCTGCCGGCACCGAACCGGCATCGGTCGCGCAGCAACCGCGCCAGGTGCACGATGAAGTGGATGAACAATTGTTGCCGATCTTCCTGGAAGAAGCGCATGAACTTTATCCGCAGATCGGCAACACCCTGCGCGCATGGCGCGAGGCGCCGGATGACGCCCAGCTCGGGCGTGCCCTGCAGCGCAGCCTGCACACGCTCAAAGGCAGCGCTCGCATGGCCGGTGCAATGCGTTTGGGCGAGCTGACCCACCGGGTTGAGGACCGCATCAACCAGGCGATTGCGCAAAATGTGCTGGATGAAACTTTGTGGAACGAGATGGACAACTATCTCGACCGCATCGCCGCCGCCATTGAGCAACTGACTTCGCCCGAGACCGTCGGCGCCACGCCCGCTGCGGATAAGGTTCGCCCCGACGGTGCCGGTACCGGGGCAGCCGCCCCGGCGCTGGAAGTGGGGGCGGAAAGGGCAATCCAGGCCGCGCTGTTGCGGGTACGCTCCGACACCGTTGACCGCCTGGTCAACGATGCCGGCGAAGTCAGCGTGGCGCGAGCGCGCGCCGAAGCCGAGTTGCGCGAGTTTAGAAACGGCGTGCTCGAATTGACCGACAGCGTGGCCCGATTGCGCCAGGAATTGCGCGAAGTCGAGATCCAGGCGGAAAGCCAGATGCAGGCGCGGGTTGCCGCCAGCAGCGACAGCGAAAGCCAGTTCGATCCGCTCGAATTCGACCGCTTCACCCGCCTGCAGGAATTGACCCGGTTCATGAACGAAAGCGTGCACGACGTGCAAACCGTGCAGCAAACCCTGCTGAAAAATCTGGACGAAACGGCGGCCGCCCTGAACGCGCAGGCGCGCCTCAACCGCGATCTGCAGCAGGGGCTGATGAGCATCCGCATGGTGCCTTTCTCGAGCATCAGCGAACGCCTCTACCGCATCGTGCGCCAGACCGGCAAGGAGCTGGGCAAACGTGCCAACCTGGAATTGAGCGGCGCCGGGATCGAGTTGGACCGCAGTGTGCTGGAAAAAATGACGGCGCCGTTTGAACATCTGCTGCGCAATGCCGTCGCCCACGGTCTGGAAACCTCAGAACAGCGGGGCTTGAAAGGCAAAGCACCGATCGGCGAAATCAGCCTGTCCCTGCGCCAGGAAAGCAACGAAGTGGTGTTCGAACTGGCCGATGATGGCGCCGGTCTGGATATCGGGCGCATCCGGCAAAAAGCGCTGGAACAAAATCTTATCGCCGACGCCGGTGAAGCCAGCGACGACCAGCTGATGCAGCTGATTTTCACCGCCGGGCTCTCGACCGCCGGTGACGTCAGCGAGATCGCCGGGCGCGGCGTCGGGCTCGATGTGGTGCGCAGCGAAGTATCGGCACTGGGCGGACGGATCGATGTGGCCTCGCAGCCGGATCAGGGCGTGCGCTTCACCATCCACTTGCCGCTCACCCTGGCGGTGACACGCACTCTGATGGTGCGCGCCGCGCAGTCGGTCTATGCGCTGCCTTCTTCCATGGTTGAGCACGTGCAGCAAGTCAAACCGGCAGAGCTGGGAACACTCTATGCGCAGCGTCATGTCAGATGGCAGGGCAAAGACTATCCACTGTTCTATCTGCCGCGCGTGCTGGGTGACGAACAGGCAGAGGTGGTTAGCCAGCCGCACAATCCGGTGCTGTTGCTGAAAAGCGGCGAACAGCGGATCGCGCTGCATGTTGACGCGCTGCTGGGCAACCAGGAAGTCGTGGTGAAAAACATCGGCCCGCAACTGGCGCGCCTGCCGGGCATCGCCGGAGCGACGGTATCGACCAGCGGCGAGGTGATTCTGATCATCAACCCGGTCGCCTTCAGCCAGCGCATCGCCGTCACCCGCAAGATCGCAAAACCGGCCGCCGCCAGCGTTGCCGTGCACCGCAAATCGCTCGTGATGGTGGTGGACGACTCGCTCACCGTGCGCAAGATCACCACCCGCCTGCTGGAACGTTCCGGCTATCAAGTGGTCACCGCCAAGGATGGGGTGGATGCGCTGGAACAACTGATGGAGATCATGCCGGACGCAGTGCTGCTCGACATCGAGATGCCGCGCATGGACGGCTTCGAAGTCTTGAAGCGCCTGCGCCAGGACAGCAAGACCAAGCTCCTGCCGGTCATCATGATCACCTCGCGCACGGCCGACAAGCACCGCAATTACGCGCTGGAACTGGGCGTCAACGAATACCTCGGCAAGCCCTACCAGGAAGAAGAATTGCTGGGGCACATCGCGCGTTTCATCAGCCGCTCGCCCGCTTGAACATCTCCAGTGTCTTCGCCCTCGCCACGGCGTGATCGACGACGGGCGCAGGATAATCGCGTCCGATCTCGATCCCGCAGCGCAGTTGCTCGCCGCGCGGCAGTAACCACGGCGCATGAATAAACTTGTCGGGGCAGTGATCCAGCTCCGGCACATAACGCCGGATGAACTTGCCCTGCGGATCGAATTTCTCCGATTGCGTGACCGGATTGAAAATGCGGAACCACGGTTGCGCATCGCAGCCGGTCGAGGCCGCCCACTGCCAGCCGCCGTTGTTTGACGCGAGATCAAAATCGAGCAGTTTTTGCGCGAAGTAACGCTCGCCCCAGCGCCAGTCGATCTGCAAATCCTTCACCAGAAACGAAGCGGTTACCATGCGCAAACGGTTGTGCATGAAACCGGTCTGATTCAACTGGCGCATGCCGGCATCCACCAGCGGATAACCGGTGCGCCCCGCGCACCACGCCGCAAACCAATCCGGATTATTGCCCCATGCCAGCGCGTCGAATTGCGGCTTGTAGGCATGGTTAACGACGTGCGGATGGTGATACAGCAACATCTGGTAGAAATCGCGCCAGATCAGTTCGGACAGCCAGGTCTGCGCGCCGGGGCCGCCGGTGTAATGCGCATGGCGCGCCAGCGCGCGGATCGAGATTGTGCCGAAACGCAAATGCGGCGACAGATAGGACACGCCTTTCAGCGCCGGAAAGTCCCGCGCCTGCTGGTAACGGTCGATGCGCGCGACAAAATCCGCGAACAGTTTTTCCGCGCCGCTCATGCCGCACGGCATGGCCAGCTCGCGCAAGTTGGTCGGCTGGAAACCCAGTTGTACCAGCTCCGGCATCACGCTTGGGGCACAAGGTGCCAGCCGGTCGAAGTAACGTTCAGTCGGATAGGCACGCAGATAAAAGTCATCCAGCTTTTTCAGCCAGGCATTCTTGTACGGGGTGAAGACGGCATACGGCTTGCCGCCGCCGGTCAGCACTTCATCCCGCTCGAAGATCACCTGATCCTTGCAACTGTAAAAATCGATGTTGCGCGCGGCGAGCTGCCCGGCCACCTCCGCATCGCGCGCAATCGCCTGCGGTTCGTCATCGCGGTTGCAATACACCGCCTGCGCGCCAAGTTGCGCGGCCAGTTGCGGAACCCGTTGCCGCGCGCTGCCGTGCAATACCTGCAAAGTGCTGCCCAGTTGCTCCAGCGCCTGCTTCACTTCCCGCACGCTGTGCCAGATGAATTCCACCCGCCGGTCGGCCTTGTCCGCCAGCGCATCGAGGATGTCGGTATCGAACACGAAGACGCAATGCACCGGGCGACCGGTTTTGAGTGCGTGATACAGGGCGGAGTGGTCATGCAAACGCAAGTCACGGCGGAGCCAGCAGACGGAAACGGGGATATTTTCGGGCATGGGGCGAATTGTGCAGGCTGGCACCAAAAGCTACAATGCCGCCATGTCAGACATCAACCTCACCAACCACTTTCTGATCGCCATGCCGGCGATGACGGATCCGTTCTTCGCCAAATCGCTTACCTATGTGTGCGAGCACAACGACGAGGGCGCGATGGGCATTGTGGTGAACCGCCCGATCAGCCTGACCCTGAGCGAGTTGTTCGCCCAGATCAACATGCCGCTCAATCAGGCCGAACTGGACGACATGCCGGTGCATTTCGGCGGCCCGGTGCAGACCGATCGCGGTTTTGTGCTGCACGATGCCGGCGGCAAGTGGCAATCGACGATGCAGGTCAACAACCGGGTCAACCTCACCACCTCGAAAGATATCCTGCAAGCCCTGGGCGAAGGCAAAGGTCCGCAACACCTGCTGGTTTCGCTCGGTTATGCCGGCTGGTCCAGGGGGCAACTGGAACAGGAACTGGCCGACAACGCCTGGCTCAGCGTTCCCGCCAATGAACATATCCTGTTCGATTTGTCGGCTGAACAGCGCCTGCCGGCGGCGATGGCCCTGCTCGGCATCGATTACGCCACGCTGTCCGAGGAAGCGGGACATGCCTGAGAAGGCAGGATTCGGGATTCAGGATTCAGGATTCGGTAAATCGGCGGCGGAAATTGAAAACCATGGTTTAAACCAGGAACAACCCAAAACGCCCCGGACCCGGAATCCGGAATCCGGTATCCTTTCCGGCACCCTGCTCGCTTTCGATTTTGGCACTCAACGCATCGGCATCGCCATCGGCAATAAGCTCTCCGCCAGTGCCCGTCCGCTCGCCACCATCGCCGACGAAAAGAATGATGCGCGCTTTGCGGCCATCGCCGCCCTGCTCAGGGAATGGCAGCCTGACGCGCTGGTGGTCGGCCTGCCCTGCAATGACGACGGCACCCCGCACGAGATGACCGCGCGTTGCCGCCGTTTCGCCAACCAACTGAAAGGACGCTTTAATTTGCCGACGATTCTGGTCGATGAGCGTTATACTTCCGCCGCCGCCAGCAGCGCGCTGGACGAAGCGGGAATCCATGGCCGCAAGCAAAAACCCCTGCTCGACCAGTATGCCGCGCAGCAGATACTGCAAGCGTACTTTGACGAACCCGGCGCAGGAATTTACGCATGAACAATCCTCAATTGAACAAGCACGGTGAACTACAGCATCTGCTGACCACCGAAGGCTTGCCGGTGCGCATCGTGCGCGACATCCTCGACCGCGCGAGCGAGTTCGTCGATCTGGCCGAATCGCGCGAGATCAAAAAGGTCCCGCTGCTGCACGGCAAGTCGGTGTTCAACCTCTTCTTCGAGAACAGCACGCGCACCCGCACCACCTTCGAGATCGCGGCCAAGCGCCTGTCCGCCGACGTGGTCAATCTCAACATCGGTTCGTCCTCCACCAGCAAGGGCGAGACACTGCTCGACACCGTGGACAACCTGTGCGCGATGCACGCCGACATGTTCGTGGTGCGCCACGCCAGCAGCGGCGCCGCGCATCTCATCGCCAGCCATGTCGCGCCGGACATCCACGTGATCAACGCCGGCGACGGCCGCCACGCACACCCGACGCAGGCGCTGCTCGACATGTTCACTATCCGCCGCTACAAAAAGGAATTTCACAACCTGACCGTCGCCATCGTCGGCGATGTGTTGCACTCGCGCGTGGCGCGCTCGCAGATCCACGCGCTGACCACCCTCGGTGTGCCCGAAGTGCGCGTGGTCGCGCCGAAAACCCTGCTGCCGTCGCAGGTCGAGAAACTCGGCGTGCGCGTGTTCCACGACATGGAGCAGGGTTTGAAGGGTGTCGATGTGGTGATGATGCTGCGCCTGCAGAACGAGCGCATGCAGGGCGCGCTGCTGCCCTCGGCGCAGGAATATTTCAAATACTACGGCCTGACACAGGAACGTCTGGCGCTGGCCAAACCGGATGCCATCGTGATGCACCCCGGCCCGATGAACCGCGGCGTGGAAATCGACTCCAGCGTGGCCGACGGCTCGCATGCCGTGATCCTGCCGCAGGTCACTTTCGGCATCGCGGTGCGCATGGCTGTGATGAGCATGTTGGCGGGGACGAAACAATGAACATCCAGATCAAGAACGGTCGCCTGATCGACCCGAAAAACAACCTCGACGCGCAGCAGGATGTGTTCATCATCGACCGCCGCGTCGCCGCCATCGGCAAGACACCCGACGGTTTCGTCGCCGAGCAGGTGATCGACGCCGGCGGTCTGGTCGTGATGCCCGGTCTGGTCGATGTCGCCGCGCGGCTGCGCGAGCCCGGCTATGAATACAAGGCGACACTGGAATCGGAGATGAGTGCGGCAGTCGCCGGCGGTGTCACATCACTCGCTTGCCCGCCCGACACCGACCCGCCACTGGATGAGCCGGGCTTGGTGGAAATGCTGAAATACCGCGCCCGCTCGCTCAACCAATGCCGCGTGTTCCCGGTCGGCGCGCTGACCTACGGTTTGAAAGGAGCAGAGCTCACCGAGATGGTCGAGTTGAGCGAAGCCGGTTGCAAGGCATTCAGCCAGGCCGATGCGCCGCTGACCGACACCCGCGTGCTGTTGCGCGCCATGCAGTATGCGGCGACCTTCGGCTACCGCGTGTGGCTGCGCCCGCAGGACAGTTTCCTGGCCAGGAACGGTGTGGCGCACGACGGCGAAGTCGCCACGCGCCTCGGCCTGCCCTCGATTCCCGTGGTGGCCGAGACCATCGCGCTGGCGACCATGCTGCAACTGGCGCGCGAGACCGGTGCAACCCTGCACATCTGCCGCATTTCAAGCGCAGCGGCGGTGGAGATGATCCGCGGCGCCAAAGCCGAAGGACTGAATGTCACCTGCGATGTGTCGATGAACCACGTGCATCTGACCGACATGGATATCGGCTTCTTCGACGCCAACTGCCACCTGATGCCGCCGCTGCGCAGCCAGCGCGACCGCGCCGCACTGCGCGCCGGACTGCTCGACGGCACCATCGACGCCATCTGTTCCAACCACTCGCCGGTGGATGACGACGCCAAGCAACTGCCGTTCGCCGAAGCGGAAGCCGGCGCCACCGGGCTGGAGCTGCTGCTGCCGCTGGCGCTGAAATGGGCAGAGCAGGAAAAGGTGCCGCTGCTCCACGCGCTCTCGCGCATCAGCAGCATCCCGGCCCAATTGCTGGGCCAGAAGATGGGCCACCTGTCGGTCGGCGCGCATGCCGACATTTGCATGTTCGACCCGCAAGCACACTGGAAGGTCGAACCCGCCGCCCTGAAAAGTCAGGGCAAGAACACGCCGTTCAACGGTTACGAGATGCAGGGCAGGGTGCGCTATACCCTGCTCGATGGTCAATTAGTCTTTCAACAATAAACAACCCGTCATTCCGGCGCAGGCCGCAATGACGGCTCAAAGGAATAGTCAGCAATGAATCCACTCCTCGATTTCTCCGGTCTGCCGCGTTTTGCGCAGATCAAACCCGAACATGTCGCGCCCGCGATCGAGCAGTTGCTGGCGGAGAACCGCGCGCTCATCAAGAGGTTTCTTGACGATAAATCTCAACCCACTTGGGACGATTTCGTGCGCCCGATGGAGGACGCAAACGAACGGCTGTCGCGTGCCTGGGGGCCGGTCGGGCATTTGAATGCGGTAATGAATTCGCCCGAGTTGCGCGAGGCATACAACACGAACTTGCCCAGGATCACGGCCTATTACGCCGAGCTGGGACAGAATCTGCAGCTGTTTGAAAAGTTCAAGGCACTGCACAGCAGCGCCGAATTCGACGGTTTGAGCGCGGCGCGCAAGAAGATCATCGAGAATGAACTGCGCGATTTCCGCCTTGGCGGCGCGGAATTGCCGGCAGCGCAGAAAGTGCGCTATCTGGCGTTGCAGGAGCGCCAATCCGAACTCTCTTCCCGCTTCTCCGACAACCTGCTCGACGCGACCAACGACTTCACGCTGGTGGTGGAACAGCGCGGCGAGCTGGGCGGACTGCCGGAAGATGTGCTGCAGACTGCGCGCGAAGCGGCGGATGCAGCCGGCAAGACCGGCTGGCTGTTCACCCTGAAAGCGCCCTCCTATCTGCCGGTCATGCAGTTCGCCGACAAGCGCGAGTTGCGCGCAAAAATGTATCGCGCCTACGCCACGCGCGCCTCGGAATTCGGCAAGGCGGAGTGGGACAACACGCCGCTGATGGACGAGATCATCGCGCTGCGCGCGGAAGAAGCGGCGCTGCTCGGTTTTGCCAACTACGGCGAGTTGTCGCTGGCGGCGAAGATGGCGGAGACCCCGCAGCAGGTGGCCGATTTCATGCGCGAGCTGGCGCAGCGCGCGCGCCCGTTTGCGGAAAAAGACCTGGCTGAATTGCGCGAATTCGCCCGATCCAGCCTTGGTTTGGCCGAACTGCACTCGTGGGATATTGCCTACGCCGGCGAGAAATTGCGCGAGCAGCGCTACGCTTTTTCCGAACAGGAGGTGAAGCAGTATTTTCCCGAAGATGCGGTTCTGGCAGGCCTGTTCAAACTGGTGGAAACGCTGTACGGCTTGCGTATCAAGGCATCCAGCGCGCCGGTGTGGCACGAGAGCGTGCGCTTCTTCGACATCCGCGATGGCAAGAATGTTCTGGTCGGCCAGTTCTATTTCGATCTGTATGCGCGCAACAGCAAGCGCGGCGGTGCCTGGATGGACGACGTGATCACGCGCCGCCGCCTGGGCGACAAGATCCAGACGCCTGTCGCCTATTTGAATTGCAACTTCTCGGCCCCGGTGGGGAATAAACCCGCGCTGTTCACGCACGATGAAGTGCAAACGCTGTTCCACGAGTTCGGCCACGGCCTGCATCATCTGCTGACCG
>Ga0210052_1000305_pt1 | contig 39689 bp, 46 predicted proteins | sample CryGeymeta201508_FD_183976 | JGI IMG/M metagenome (GOLD analysis project Ga0210052, IMG submission 183976) | Groundwater microbial communities from Crystal Geyser aquifers in Utah, USA - Crystal Geyser metaG 2015-08 (SPAdes) (version 2) | ecosystem: Environmental > Aquatic > Deep subsurface >...
CATTACCGAGAGCAATCACGGTCTGCTGGGTTACATGGTCATTGCCAACGATCAATGGTGGAAAGGCCTGCCGGACGACGTGAAGAAAGGGCTGTCAGCAGCGATGGCAGAATCTATCGCCTACGGCAACCAGGTGGCACACCAGGAAGATGCAAATTTCCGCCAGAAAGTGATTGACGACAAGAAGGCCAAACTGGTCAAGTTGACAAATAAACAAAGAGCACAATGGCGCGAGGCGATGAAACCGGTGTGGGCCAGGTTCGAGGCCGATATTGGCAAGGATCTGATCGACGCGGCCGTCGCGGCGAATCAGAAACCCGCGAAACAAAAAAAGACAGCCAAAAAATAAAACGGGTTGGTGAATTTGCGCCCCCGGTCATGCACGGGGGCGATTGCGGGAGGGTGCATGAAATACCTGAAACGCCTGGATGAATGGCTGATCGCCATTTTGCTCGCGGCGATGACGCTGCTGACTTTCACACAAGTCGTCATGCGCTACGTCTTCAATTCCGGTTTCACCTGGGCGGTCGAACTGACCACCGTTCTGTTCGCCTTCATGATCTTTATCGGCATCTCCTACGGCGTGCGGGTCGGCGCGCATATCGGGGTGGACGCCCTGGTGAAACTATTCCCGCCGGGCATCCGCCGTCTCGTTTCGATTCTCGCCGTGCTGTTGTGTCTGGTTTACGCCGGCATGGTGATCTACGGCTCCTGGCAATATGTGATGAAGATGAAGATGGTCGGCATTGAACTGGAAGACATGGCGATTCCGATGTGGACAGTGCGCGCCATTTTGCCGATTGGCTTTGCTTTGCTGGTATTGCGCTTCCTGCCCGTCCTGTACAACCTGGTCACCGGCAAATCGGACCGGCTGCACCTGGCGGATGAGGTGGAAGAGGCGCTCAAACTAAAGGCGATGGAGGAGAACAAATGAACACCCTGTTCCTGTTCTCCTGTCTGTTCTTCTTCATGGCGATCGGCATGCCGGTCGCCATTTGTCTGGGCTTGTCCAGCCTGCTCACCATTGCCTTCTTTGCCCAGGATTCGCTTGCCTCGCTGTCGATCAAGCTGTACGAGACCAGCGAGCACTACACCCTGTTGGCGATCCCGTTCTTCATCCTGGCCGGGGCGCTGATGTCCACCGGCGGGGTGGCGCGGCGTATGGTCGATTTCGCCATTTCTGCGGTCGGCCATCTGCGCGGTGGTCTGGCCATCGCCTCCATCCTCGCCTGCATGCTGTTCGCGGCGGTATCCGGTTCCAGTCCGGCCACCGTGGTGGCGGTCGGCTCCATCGTCATTGCCGGGATGGTGCGCAGCGGCTATCCGCAACCGTTCGCCGCCGGGGTGATCTGCAACTCCGGCACACTGGGGATTCTGATCCCGCCGTCCATCGTGATGGTGGTGTATGCCGCGGTGACCGAGGTGTCGGTCGGGCGCATGTTTATGGCGGGGGTCATCCCCGGCCTGCTGCTGGGGTTGATGCTGGCGGTGGCGGTGCACTGGCGCGTGCGCAAGCTGAACATTGAACCGGCACCGCGCGCGCCATTGCGCGAAGTGTTGGGCAAGTTCCGCGAGTCGATGTGGGGCCTGGCGCTGCTGGTCATCATTATGGGCGGTATCTACGGCGGCGTATTCACCCCCACCGAGGCGGCCGCCGTGTCGGCGGTCTATGCGCTGTTCGTGGCGGTGTTCATCTACCGCGACCTGAAGTTTCACAACCTGCCCAAGGTGTTCGTCGAGGCCAGCCGCACCACGGTAATGCTGATGTTCATCGTCGCCAACGCCATGCTGTTCGCCCATGTGCTGACCACCGAGCGCATCCCGCAAACCATCGCCGAGCATATCGTGGCTTTCGGCATGGCGCCGTGGATGTTCCTGCTGGTGGTCAACATCATCCTGCTGGTGGCGGGCAACTTCATGGAGCCGACCGGCATCATCCTGATCCTTGCTCCGATCTTCTTCCCCATCGCCACCCAGCTCGGCATCGACCCAATCCATCTGGGGATCATCATGGTGGTTAACATGGAGATCGGCATGGTCACCCCGCCGGTGGGGCTGAATCTGTTCGTGACCAGCGGCATCACCAACATGAGCATCATGCAGGTCACGCACGCGGTTTTGCCCTGGTTGCTGGTGCTGTTGACCTTCCTTGCCATGATTACCTACATTCCGCAGATATCCCTGTTCCTGCCAGACTTATTGTTCAACTAAGCCGTTTTTGCCCGCCTTTTGGCGGGCTGATTTTTGCCCATCCCGTCCCTCTCCGCGCTGCGACAGCACCGGCAAACCCTGCTAGAATCGCGCCCTCAGAATTTTCTGATTTAATATCATTTTGGAGAGAAGCATGGCTGTTGAACGCACCCTTTCAATTATCAAACCCGACGCGGTGGCGAAGAACGTTATCGGCAAGATTTATTCCCGTTTCGAGACCAACGGCCTCAAGGTTATTGCCGCCCGCATGGTGCAGCTGTCGCGTGCCGAAGCCGAAGGCTTTTACTCCGTGCACAAGGCACGTCCGTTCTTCAACGATCTGGTCAGTTTCATGATTTCCGGCCCGGTGATGATCCAGGTGCTGGAAGGCGAAGGCGCGATCCTGAAGAACCGTGACCTGATGGGCGCAACCGATCCGAAGAAGGCCGATAAAGGCACCATTCGCGCCGACTTTGCCGACAGCATCGACGCCAACGCGGTGCACGGCTCCGATGCGGCAGAGACCGCTGCCGTCGAGATCGCTTACTTCTTCCCGGCATTGAACGTCTACTCTCGCTAAGCGATAGCTGATGAAGCAGAACCTCCTTGATCTTGAACCGGCCGCGATGGCCGCCTGGTTTGCGGAACACGGCGAAAAGCCGTTCCGCGCCGGGCAGGTGCTGCGCTGGATCTACAAGAACGGGGAGTCCGATTTCGACGCGATGAGCGATCTGGCGATCACGCTTCGCGACAAACTGAAGCAGATCGCCTGTATCCAGACGCCCAAGGTTATGCGCGAAGAGACCGCCTCTGACGGTACGCGCAAATGGCTGTTGGATGTGGGCACCGGCAATGCGGTGGAGACCGTGTTCATCCCGGAAGAGGGCAGGGGCACACTGTGCGTCTCGACGCAGGCGGGCTGCGCGCTGGATTGCGCGTTCTGTTCCACCGGTAAGCAGGGATTCAACCGTAATCTGTCCACCGCCGAGATCATCGGCCAAGTGTGGTGGGCCAACCACGAGTTGGGAAAGAACTGCGCCTCCGACACGTTACCGCGTAGCGGCCGTTTGCGGAAGGATGCACAGGCGGCCATTCCCGCATCGGACGGCTCCGCCGCACCGAGTCAGGGACGCCTCGGTAACTGGCCGGTCACCAACGTGGTGATGATGGGCATGGGCGAGCCGCTACTGAACTTTGACAGCACGGTGAGCGCCTTGCGCCTGATGCTGGACGATCATTGCTATGGCCTGTCGCGCCGCCGTGTCACGGTGTCGACCTCGGGCGTGGTGCCGGCGATGGATAGGCTACGCGAGGAAAGCCCGGTGGCGCTGGCCATCTCGCTACATGCGCCGAACAATGAATTGCGTAATGTGCTGGTGCCGATCAACCAGAAATATCCCTTGCATGAACTGATGGCAGCCTGTCTGCGCTATCTGGAAAAAGCGCCGCGCGATTTCGTGACCTTCGAATATGTGATGCTGGCGGGCGTGAACGACAGGCCGCAGGATGCGCGCGAGCTGATCGAGCTGGTGCGCGGTGTGCCGTGCAAGTTCAACCTGATTCCGTTCAACCCTTTCCCTCAGGCACCTTACAGCCGTTCCGACATGGACACGGTGAAGCACTTCCGCGACATCCTGATGCAGGCGGATATCGTGACAACCATCCGCAAGGTGCGCGGCGACGACATCGCGGCGGCGTGCGGGCAACTGGCGGGACAGGTGCAGGACAAGACTAAACGAACAATCAGATTGGCGGAGGTGCAGTGATAAACCCGGGAATCAAATATCCGATCATTGTATTGCTCGCACTGCTTGCCGGCTGTGCCAGTTCCGGCATATCGGACGAGCGCGCGCGCAGTATTGCGCAAATCCACACCGAACTGGCCGCCTCCTATTTTGAGCGCGGCCAGTATTCGATTGCCTTGCAGGAATTGGGCATCGCCCTGCAGGCTGACGAGTCCTATGCTCCCGCCTACAATGTGCGCGGTTTGGTACGCATGAGACTGCGCGAAGACAAACAGGCTGAAACCGATTTTCTGCGCAGCCTCAAACTTGAACCGCGGAATGCCGGCGCGCACAACAACTACGGCTGGTTCCTGTGCCAGCGCGGCCGTCCCCGTGATTCTTTGCCGCAATTCGCGGCGGCCCTGAATGACCCGCTATATAGCACGCCCGATCTCGCTTACGCCAATGCGGGGATTTGCGCGCACAAGGCGGGGGATCAAAAAACGGCGGAAGCGAATTTGCAGCGCGCGCTAATCCTTCATCCCGAGATGCCGGAGGCGCTGTACGGAATGGCGGAAGTCGCGCACAGCAACGGCAATGCCGCACTGGCCAAGTCGTGGTTGTTGCGCCTGCTGAAAACCGGACGCGAGCTTGATGCCGAACAGTTGTGGCTGGCGGTGCGTATCGAGCGACTCGTGGGGGATCGCAACTCGGCTGCCAGCTTTGCCTTGCAGTTGCGCAAACGATTTCCAGAATCTCCCCAAGCCCAACTTTTACAGAGTAATAACCGATGAGCGAGAGACAAACCGAATCGATGCCCGATGACGCCGCCCCCCCACGCTTGAGCGTTGGCGCCAACCTGCGTGCCGCGCGGGAAGCGCTGGGTTTGAGCACACAGGAAATTGCCGGCCGGGTCAAGTTCAGTATGCGCCAAGTTGAAGCATTGGAGAGCGATGATGCTGCCAATTTGCCGCAGGGCACTTTTTTGCGCGGTTTTATTCGCAGCTATGCGCGGATGGTCAATCTTGACCCGGATGTTTTGTTGAGCGAGACGGAAACCCACACCGAGCACCACTTTAAGGTAACCGATGTGCAGGGCGGCGGCGAGCCATTGCCCACGGCCGGAGACGCAGCGCGCAAAAATCGTTTTCTGCTGCTGGGCGCGTTGGTTGTGATTCTTGGATTGGTGCTGTTTCTGTTGAATAAACCGAATATTCCGGATATTCCGATCACTTCTGTGCCGACCCCAAGCGCCGAGATATCCGCTGTGGAGGCGGCTGCGGCGGTGACGGGGAAAATCGGTAGCAGTGCTGGCGAGCCGCCGCCGGCAGCCCTTCCGCAAAACCCAGCCGCCAGCCCAAAGGCGGCAGTCCCTGTTTCGCAGGAGGATGTTTTAGCCACAGCCAAACCCGGACTCTCCATTCCGCTGGAACAATTGATGAAACGTCCGATTCACATTGTGTACACCGACCAGGCCTGGGTGGAGATCAAGGATGTTAACGGTGAGGTGCTGATCTCGCGAGTCACCGATGCCGGCGGGGAGAAATGGATTGGCGGCTCCGGACGCGAGCCGTACCAGGTTGTCCTCGGTCGGGCCGGCGCTGTGCGCCTGTATTACAAAGGGAGCGAGGTTGACCTGTCCGGATTCAAGCCGGACAGCGTTGCCCGCCTGGTGTTGGAGTGAGCATGAGTTATTCGCATCCCGCTCGCCGCGCCACACAGCAGGTGCAGGTTGGCCATATCCTGGTCGGCAACAAAGCACCGGTTGTCGTGCAGTCGATGACCAATACCGATACCGGGGATATCACCAGCACCACCCAACAAGTGCTCGAACTCGCACAAGCCGGCTCGGAACTGGTACGCATTACGGTGAATACTTCGGCAGCGGCGGCGGCAGTACCGCATATCCGGCGGCGGCTGGATGCACTGGGATGCAAGGTGCCGCTGATCGGGGATTTCCATTACAACGGCCATCGCCTGCTCACCGATTATCCGGAATGCGCGCAGGCACTGGCGAAGTATCGGATCAATCCGGGAAATGTAGGCAAAAATCGCAAGGGCGAAGATCAGTTCGCGATGATGATCGGCGCGGCAGTCGAATACGGCAAGCCGGTGCGTATCGGGGTCAACTGGGGCAGCCTGGACCAGGAACTGATCTTGCGCATGATGGACGAAAATGCACAACTGGCGCAGCCCCGCGATGCCGGGGCAATCACCCGCGAGGCGCTGATTCTATCCGCACTGAATTCGGCCGAACGTGCCGAAGAGTTGGGCCTGCCGCATGACCGCATCGTACTGTCCTGCAAGGTCAGCGATGTGCAGGATCTGATCGCGGTGTATGGCGAACTCGCGCAACGCTGCGATTACGCCCTGCATCTTGGATTGACCGAGGCGGGCATGGGATCGAAAGGAATTGTGTCTTCCACCGCCGCGCTCGCCGTGCTGTTGCAACAGGGAATAGGCGACACCATTCGCGTCTCTCTCACCCCCGCTCCCGGGGGCGCACGCACGGAAGAAGTTTTGGTGGCGCAGGAGATTTTGCAGACCATGGGGCTGCGCGCTTTCGCCCCGATGGTGACCGCCTGTCCCGGCTGCGGTCGCACCACCAGCACGGTATTCCAGGAATTGGCGCAAGACATTCAGACCTACCTGCGCGCGCAAATGCCGCTGTGGCGCGCTCAATATGACGGCGTGGAGAATATGACCGTGGCGGTGATGGGCTGTATCGTCAACGGTCCGGGAGAAAGCAAACTGGCAAATATCGGCATCAGCTTGCCGGGTACCGGCGAGTCGCCCGCGGCCCCGGTGTATGTGGATGGCGAAAAAACGGTGACTCTGCGCGGCGAGCATATCGCGCGCGAATTCCAGCAGATCGTGGATGCTTATGTAGCCGACAAATACGCACCGAAAGAGATTGCCGGCTGAAATTCATCGCCGGATGAATCCCTTGTATTGCAAAAAACCCCCGATAAAGCGGGGGTTTTTTGTTGCCATACGGCAGGCAGATTTATTTGAGTTTTTCGATCCCCAGCATCTTCATGATGCTGCCCTCATAAAAGGGCTCGGAGCCTCCTTTTTTCATCTTCCGAATAAAATATTTCTCGAATGCCACCTTGGCCAGATGAACCCATTTCCCTTCGGAGAACCAGTTGACATTACGCGGGGGGATTTGCGGAATGGCCACAAACGCCACACCGCTCTCGCCGAAATCAGCCAGGCAAACTGCATTCCAGGTGGCTTCCTGATTGGCTGCCTGGCCGGTGAGGTCGGCGTGAATGTTGTGCACGGTGGCGGTCACCATTGATTCGATCATGTAACCGGTCTTGGGGGTGCCTACCGGTACCGGGGTGGCCTCGACCGGGGGGATCGCGACACATACGCCGATGGCAAAAATATTCTTGTATTTTTGGTTGCGCTGATGCTTGTCCACCGTGACGAAGCCGCGCACCTGAACCAGCCCTTCGATGCCGAATACCGCATCAATTCCCTTGAAGGAGGGCAGCATCATGCCGTAGTTGAATGGCAACTCGTGTTTCTTCTTTTCCTGGCCAAGTTCGTCGTATTCGGTAACGTGCATCTTGCCGTCCTCGACCCTGGTCACCTTGGCATTGCAGATCCACTTAATATGCTTGTCGCGCATGGCCGACTCCAGAATACCCTTTGAATCGCCCACGCCGCCCAGTCCCAGATGGCCGATATAAGGCTCCGAAGTCACAAAGGTCATCGGCACCTTGTCGCGGATCTTGCGTCTGCGCAAATCGGTTTCCATGATGAAGGCATATTCGTAGGCCGGTCCGAAACAGGATGCGCCTTGCACCGCGCCAACCACGATTTGACCCGGGTTCCGGCAAAAATGTTCCCATTCATCATGCGACTTCATTGCGTGATCGAGTGTGCATACCGAATGGGTGAAGCCGCCGTGCGGCCCCAACCCTTCGACTTCATCAAAGGCCAGTTTTGGACCGGTGGCAATTACCAGATAATCGTAATCAAGGCGCGCACCATCTCCCAATTCAAGCTGGTTCTGCTCCGGATGGACGCGTTTGACCCCGCTTGAATTAAAATTAATCCCCTTGCGCTCGAGATAGCTGCGCATCGGAAATTCGACGTGTTTGCGCTCGCGCCATTTGACCGCAGCCCATGGATTGGAAGGGGTGAACTGGAAAGTTTCGCGGTCGGAAACAATCGTCACTTTGTGTTTCTTGTCCAGTTTTTCCCGCATTTCATAGGCGGCCGGCATGCCGCCGACACCGGCCCCCATAATCACCACGTGCGCCATAATTTTTCCTTTTGTTGCATTAAAAATTGACGGGTTGCCCGAACATAGGACAGGAAGCATTAGGCGCAATCCACCGCCATTCTGTCTATAGCCACATTGGCTGAATTGGATAACCCGTGCGGGTTATTTGGGGGGGTAGTTGTCGTCGCCGTGTTCTTTGGCAAACAACACCGCCGCTTTAACGCGCGAAGACAGGTTGAGCTTGTTCAGAATGTGTCTGACGTGTTGTTTGACCGTGTCATAGCTGATATGCAGTGAAAGCGCGATGCCTTTGTTGCTTTCGCCGCGGGATAATAGTTGCAGAATCTCGCGTTCGCGTTCGGTCAGCAACTTGAGGGAGTTTTTTGCTTCCTGTTCGGGCGAATCGCCTTTGAGCAGCTCGATCATTTTCACGGTCATCGACGGGGCCACTACCAGCTCCCCGGCGGCAACCCGTTTGATGGCTTCAACCACTTCTTCGGGTGCCATGTCTTTGAGCAGATAACCGCGCACCCCGGCACGAATGGCCTTGCTCAGATCCGACTCGGAATCGCTCATGGTTAGCATCAGGGCGGGCAGGTTGCATCCCTCTTTGCGTAATTCTTCAATCATTGTGATGCCGTCCATCGGCTGCATGCGCAGATCAACAATCAGCAGATCCGGCTTTTTTTTGATCAGTGGCCGCAACTCTTCCAGCGAGCCCACCGCACCCAGCACGTCTATGTCATAGCAATGGGAAAGCAGTTCGCTCAAACCGCTGCGACACAGACTCTGGTCATCAACCATGGCTACTTTAAGCTTTTCAGTCATGCAACTTTCTCCAGTCAGATCCCGGTTCCGGGAAATACAATTGTACGCAGGTGCCCAATCCTTCGTTGCTTTCCACCCTGATATCGCCCCCGATGTTTTGCGCCCGCTCGCGCATGATGGTAATGCCGTAGTGTCCTTCAACCGGAGCGAAGGTACCCACCCCGTTGTCTTCGACGCTGAAGACGAAATAACCGCACTGATAATCGACAACCAGTCTGGCGTGGCTCGCGTTCGAGTGCTTTGCAATATTGGAAAGCGCTTCGCGCACAATGTTATACACCTGAATCTCATATTCCAGCGGCAGATCCAGATCGGCGACATTGATTGAAGACTCGAGCACGATATCCTGTTTTGCGCGGAATTCCGTGGCCAGTGTCTGCAATGCCTTGAGTAATCCTGCCGGATCCATTTCGCTGCGGAAATCGGTAATCAGGGCGCGCACGGCTTTTTGGCTGATTTCCAGCGCGTTATCCAGTTCGTCGGAGTATTTTTTGATCATTAGGTCATTCTTGTTGCGTACCGCGGCGTCCAGTAGCCGGGTGCTCATGCGCGCGAAGTTCAGGGTCTGCGCAAGGGAATCGTGGATCTCGCTGGCAATGGTTTGCCGCTCCTGCAGCAACTCCGCGCGCTTTGCCTCGCGGTTTAGTTTTACATACTCGATCAGCGAATTGAGAATCTCGGCAAATACGGCAGTCAGGCGGGCAGTTTTGCCGGAAGATGACTTTGGCGTGTCGAAAAAAAGGGTAAACACCCCGAGCAAAACCCCCGGACAATTGGCGCTTTCAAGAGGAATAGACAGGGCGGCGCGGCATTGTTCGCTCGTCCCGGCATCTTCCCGCGCGGAGCAAGTTTCGATATCGGTTGCGCACAAGCCGCGGCGAAAAGCATCCCGGTCACAGTTTTCGCAGGAGAGTTTGGCAATAGATTCCGGCCCGATTTCATCAATCCCCAGCCCCACCGCGCTGATGACTTGCAGGGTTTGCTCGTCCGGCAACAGCATGCGCACCACGCCCGCGGAGGCCTGGGTTAGATTGATGGCAGATTCCAGATAGCTGGTTAGTAGCTTCTGGTAGTCGTTGGTGCGGGGTGTTAGAAATTGTTCTTCGACGCAAGCATCCATGCCGCCATTTGAATCCGGCGGGGTGAATTCGGGGGGGCGTGTCCAGAAAAACTCCGCCGACCTGTTTTTTTTCAGTTTTGTACGCATTCTCCTCCGGCATTTTTGCCCATGGTCAAGGTTTTCAGGGGCCTGTCGAGTTGGGTATTCGGCTATTCGTGTCAAGGTTGCAGCGCAAGGTTATGATGCTTCGCTTTCAATTTCAACCTAAACGACGGTATGGCCAAATTTGATCTGCTGTTTCCTGTGATGTTTTTTTGCCCGCATAGCCTTGATGGGGGCGGCCCCACTACCCAATGTAGCTATAGACACATCCCGCTTTATTTTTGCCTAATGGGGAAAATTCACAACGCCGACGGGGTATGAAAATCTGCATTGTCTCCGATAGTCATGACCGCTCCGATGCACTGGCGGCGGCGATTTCCGATGCCCGCACAGCCGGTGCGCAAGTCGTCATTCATTGCGGTGACCTGATCGGCGCCAATACCCTGCGCGCGTCGCTTAAGCTTGGCCTGCCCATCCATGCCGTTCACGGCAACAACCTGGGCGATATCCCCGCGCTGTACCGGATGATGGCCGGCAATCCTGGAATGTTTACCTATCACGGCGCAGAGGCAGTGCTTGAACTGGCGGGGCGTAAAATTCTCGTCACCCACATGCCGCATCATGGACGTGCTTTCGCCTGCACCGGCGATTATGACCTGGTCTGCCACGGGCACAGCCATACCGCGCATGTCGGCAAGCAGAAGCACATCGGGGACGGCGAATCCTGGCTGGTTAATCCGGGTTCGGTGGCGGGCATTGACGCCCCCGGGGTAAAAGCCGTCCCAAGCTGGGTTCTTGCTGATTTGTCCACCATGACTTTTGACATATGCACACTGACAGTTCTGTCGGACTTAAAGGAAATCGGCTGCAAATCCGGCTTGGCGACTGCATCTGCCGCCTCATCCCACGCCGCACCGGCCTTCCCGGAACCGGATAAGGCGCGAAAACTGAAAGACTTCGCGGTAACGTGATGGGGCTATAATTTGCACCATTCGAACTAAACAGCAAGGAGGGACCATGCAACACCTTAATCCGAAAGAAGCGTTTGATTTCCTGCAAGCAAATCCCGAAGCAGTGTTTATTGATGTGCGCAGTGAGATGGAATACATGTTTGTCGGCCATCCGCGCGGTTCCATCCTGATTCCCTGGGTGGACGGTCCGGACTGGGAGATCGACCCGCTGTTCGTCGCTCATGTGCGCAAGGCCGCCAGTGTCAACCGTCCCGTCGTGTTGATCTGCCGTTCCGGTCGCCGTTCTGCCGATGCCGGTCTGGCGCTTGAGAATGCCGGAATCAAAGATGTTTACAATGTTGAACATGGGTTTGAGGGCGACCTGGACGACACTCATCACCGCAACTCCCACAACGGTTGGCGCTTTGACGGGTTGCCGTGGGCGCAGACCTGATGCAGCTTGCGGGCAGCGAGCCGCACTTGGTATACGCCCGTCCGGTTTGTATCTCTGTGCCTTGCGCAACCGGGACGGCTGCTTTGTGCACGATTATCAAAGTCCTTGGATGATGTGAACCATGCAGTTTGGCCCGCGCGAAATCGTTACCCCGTTCCGTCCTATCCCGCTCGAAGTTCCGCAAGGGCTCAAACCGAACGAGTTCTTTAACAGCACCGAGAATCTCAACGACCTGGCCAACAACAACGGTCTGCTGATGAATGCCGAGAACCTGCTGCTGTATCGCAAGGCGCTGGGGCACAGCACCGAGTTCGATTGTTCAATCCTCTACAACACGTCCAAGACCATCCTCAACCCGCTTGGGCGTCCGGTGCGGCGCACCCAGGTGGCGGACAATGTGAAGCATGTGTGGAATCGGATGAATCAGATCATCATCGATTACATGCTGGAACAGTATCCGGATCCGGACCAGGCGCTGATTCTGGCGGGTGAAGCGAGTCTGGATGCGACCTGGCCACTAACCTCGCCCGGTGTGCCCAGCATTCGCATGTTGCACAATCATTTCGTGGTCTTTCCGAAAGACGCGTTGGATAGCGCCCGACAGGCTGATCCCAACAATCCGAATCTGACCGATGGCGGACAGCACAGCCTGTTTCAGGCCTATATGCGCGATGTGTACCGCGCGTTCTTCGACCAGGCATTGCGCCTGAAGATACTCAGGCCGGCGAGCGAATCGGATGCGCGCATCACCCTCACCGGCTATCCGCAGGGGCTGCCCAGCTGGGAAGTGCAGGGCGGGGCGGCTGCGCTGAAAGATGTGCACTTCTGGCGGGAATATGACGAGGTACTGAAAGGCTTCATCGATTTCTACCGCACCTTCTTCGCGCAAGTCTCCACCCACAATGCGCCGATGCTGCCGGATGTGTATTTTCCCGAGCAGGTTGAAAACGTGCTGTTGTTCAACAACGATTTCATGAAGACGGCGAAGAAGGTGCGCGACCACTGCATCGTGGATGCGAAGTATGCCAACGCCATCCGCTGGCAACCCGCGTTCAAGCAGCTCATCTATCGCAACGATGCGGGCCGGCTGATTGTGACCATCAGCCAGAACTCGATCGGCAACGCGATCACCGAGCTGCTTGGTGTGGTGGTGAAGCGCATTCCCGATGCGGAGGCGTATTCCCGGCACGAGCCTGCCCTGCTTCGAAGATTGCTTGAGGTGCGCCGCCGCCTGATCGAAGCCGATCTGGGCGAGGGAATCGCGACCGCAGGCTGGGGTAGCGCCGGGTAACCAAACTCAAAGCCGCTTGCTGACCTGCATGATGCCGGCATCTTCCGCCGCAGGCTTGATGGTGAACCCCATGCGGTTCATCAATTTCAGCATGTTGTGGTTGTGGCTCAATACTTCCCCCTCGATCACCTCCAGACCTTTGCTGCGCGCCGCTTCCATCAGCGCGATCATCAGGCGCTGCCCGAGGCCTTTGCCCGCGATGTTATTGGCAACGACGAGAGCGAATTCGCAGCTCAATCCATCCGGATTGATGGCGTAACGCGCGACCCCGAGTTCGGTTTCCGGGGATTGACCCCGTGTCACCGCAAGCAGCGCCATTTCGCGGCTGTAGTCGATCTGTGTCAGCCGTGCCAGCATCTCCTCGGTTAATTCCTGCACGCTGTTCATGAAGCGGAAATATTTCGATTCGTCGGATAGATCATGCACGAAACGTTTGACCAGATCGGCATCTTCCGGACGGATGGGGCGAATCACAATATCTGTCCCGTCCGCCAATTGCCACTGGCTCACCAGATGGGTGGGGTAAGGATAGATCGCCATGTGCGAATAACGGTCGGTGCCCGGTTGGTGATATTCCACCACCACCCGCGCGTCGGCGGCCAGCGCCCCCTGTTCGTCCAGGATCAGCGGATTGATATCCATTTCCTTCAGCAACGGCAGCTCGCATACCATTTCAGAAACGCGCAGCAGAACATCCTCCAGCGCCCCCATATTGGCCGGTGCCATGTTGCGGAAGTTGCCCAGCATGCGGGCGATGCGCGTGCCCTGGATCAGTTCGCGCGCGAGAAAACTGTTGAGGGGGGGAAGGGCGACCGCGCGGTCACCCATGATCTCGACCGATGTTCCACCCGCGCCAAAAGTGATGACTGGGCCGAACACGGGATCGGTGGTGACGCCGATCATCAGTTCGCGCCCGTTCGCCTTGACGATCATCGGCTCGATTGAGATCCCTTCCACCCGGGCATTGGGGCGATAGTGCTGCACGCTGTCGATGATGTGCTGGTAGGCGGCACGCACCTCATGGGCATTGCGCAGATTGAGCATCACGCCGCCTGCGTCGCTCTTGTGGGTGATGTCGGGCGAGTTGATCTTCATCGCCACCGGGAAACCCAGCTGCTGCGCGATCAGCAGGGCTTCGTTCGGTGAATGGGCGATCATGGTGCGCGCCACCGGAATGTTGAAGGCGGCAAGCAATGCCTTGGATTCCATCTCGGACAATATTTTGCGATGCTCCTGCATCGCGCCTTCGATGATCAGGCGCGCGCTTTCCGCGTCCGGTTCATCATGGTGCGAGAACGGGCCGGGCATCTGCATCAGCAACTTCTGGTTGCGGTAGTAGGCGGACAGATGGGAAAACACTTCGACTGCCGGTTCCGGGGTGCGAAAGTGGGGGCGATGCGCCTTGGCGAAGGCCTCGCGCGCTTCCGCCACCTGGGTTTCACCCATCCAGCAGGTCAGCAACGGTTTGCTGTAGTGGTTGGCAAGTTCGATCAGCACCTGCGCCGATTTCAGCGGTTTTGTCATTGCCTGGGGGGTAAGGATAGCCAGCACGCCGTCCACATTCTCGTCATCCAGACAGGCTTTGACGGCATGGTGATAGCGGTCCGCCTGGGCATCACCGATGATGTCCACCGGATTGCCGTGCGGCCAGTTGGGCGGCAGGTGCCGGTTCAGATATTCGATGGTGCTGTCCGAAAGGGTGGCCATCGACAATCCCAGATCGGCGGCGCGGTCGGTCGCCATCACGCCGGGGCCGCCGCCATTGGTGACAATCGCCAGCCGGTTGCCGACCGGGCGAAAGCCGCACGACAAGGCTTTTGCAGCAGTGAACAACTGGGTCACGGTCTGTACCCGCACCACTCCTACCCGGCTGACCGCGGCATCGAACACATCATCCGCGCCAACCAGAGAGGCGGTATGCGACATCGCCGCCTTCGAGCCTGCCGTATGCCGCCCGACCTTGACCAGGATCACCGGTTTAATCCGGGCGGCGGCACGCAGGGCGCTCATGAAGCTGCGCGCATTGCGGATGCCTTCGATGTACATCAGGATACTGTGGGTGAGCGGATCGGATACCAGATAGTCGAGTATTTCGCCAAAGTCGACATCGGTCGAAGAGCCCAGCGATACCACGCTCGAAAAACCGACATCGTTGCGCTGTGCCCAGTCCAGAATGGCGGTACACAGCGCGCCCGATTGGGAGACGAATGCGATGCCGCCCTGGTTGGCGCCGCCTTTGTTGAATGTCGCATTCAAGCCGATTGAGGGGCGCATGATGCCGAGGCAGTTGGGGCCGATCAGGCGAATCCCGAAGCGCCGCGCGACTTCCAGCAACTGCTTCTCCAGGGCTGCACCAGCGGGGCCCGCCTCACCAAATCCGGCGGTGATGATGATTGCCGCCTTCACCCCATGCAACCCGCATTCTTCCAGGATGCCCGGCACGCTCTGCGGCGGCGTGGCGATCACCACCAGTTCTACAGGCTCAATGATTTCGGTGATTGAGGCATACGCGCGCTGTCCCTGGACTTCGCTGTTCTTTGCGTTAACCGGGTATAGCTTTCCCTTGAAGCCGCCTTGCAGCATGTTCTGGAAAACAATCTGCCCGACTGAATCGGACCGGTCGCTGGCGCCAAAAACGGCCACGGAGTGCGGGGCAAAGAGCGGATTGAGGTAGTGTTTTCCCATGGGTCATAACTATGAAGTTGGAGAGAGTTGCGTGCCCGGCTATGATAGCACCGGAGCACACCTATAATTTAACGGAGCCACCGTGCAAACAGCCTATATCAGCCATCCGTTATGCCTGAAACATGACATGGGCGCCCATCATCCCGAATCTCCGGCGCGCCTTCATGCGATCGAGGATCAACTGATCGCTTCAGGCTTGTTCGGCTATCTGCAACATCACTTGGCGCCGGAAGCAAGCCGCGAACAATTGCTGCGGGTGCATACGGCAGATTATCTGGATCACATTATTGCTGCCGCGCCGCAACAGGGGTTGGTGGCACTGGACGGGGATACTTTGATGAACCCATTTAGCTATCCGGCCGCGCTACGGGCGGCCGGTGCTGTGGTGATGGGGGTCGACCTGGTGATGGCGGGGAAAGTGGAGAATGCCTTCTGCAACATCCGGCCGCCGGGCCATCATGCCGTGCGAGGAAAGGCGATGGGATTTTGCATTTTCAACAACATCGCTGTCGGTACAGCTCACGCCATGGCACAACACGGTCTTAAGCGTGTTGCGATTGTTGACTTCGATGTGCATCACGGCAACGGCACCGAAGATATCTTTGCCGCCGACCCGCGAGTCATGCTGTGCTCCACATTCCAGCATCCGTTTTATCCCTACAGCGGGGCAGAAAGCGCCGGCGCCAATCTTGTCAACGTCCCGCTGAAAGCGGGTTCCGGCGGAACGGAATTCAGAGCGGCAGTGACCGAACACTGGATGCCGGCGCTGGAAAAGTTCAAACCTGAGCTGGTAATGATCTCGGCAGGCTTCGACGCCCACCGCGAAGACGACATGGCTTCATTGGCTTTGCTTGAAGCCGATTATGTATGGGTGACGGCGCGGATCAAGGAGATGGCGAGTCGCCATGCGCACCGGCGTATCGTCTCTGTTCTCGAGGGAGGCTATGAACTGCATGCTCTGGGCAGAAGCGCAACGGCCCACATCAAAGAATTGAGCGGACTCTGAAAGTCCGCTCAAATAGAACAGCGCATTGGTCAGTTGGTTAATTTGGCAACCAAATCTTATTTGGCCACCTGCTTTTCACGGATTTCGTCCAGGGTTTTGCAGTCGATGCACAAGGTCGCGGTGGGGCGTGCTTCCAGGCGATTTAGCCCGATCTCCACGCCGCAGTTATCGCAGTAGCCGTAATCGTTGGCATCTATCCGTGCCACCATCTTGTCGATGTTCTTGATGAGCTTGCGTTCGCGGTCGCGATTGCGCAACTCAAGACTCATGTCCGATTCCTGTGTGGCCCGGTCATTGGGGTCGGCAAACACAGTAGCCTCGTCCTGCATGGTGTGCACAGTGCGATCAATATCCTTGCCCAGACCTTCCTTGATTCCGACAAGAATGGCACGGAAATGAGCCAGTTGCTTCGGACTCATATAAGCCTCGCCTTTTTTGGCCTTGTACGGGACGGTTGTTTTGTTCGCTTGCACGGGCATGGGGTTAATCTCCAAAAATGGCTTTAAATTTTGAGCGCGCTTTAATACCAGAAAGGATTTTTTCTGGCAACAGTTAAATTGGCCGAATTTCCCACTAGATTATCTTAATCCCTTGTTTTTTAAGCATATCAACCAGGGTAATCAAGGGCAATCCAATCAGCGCATTGGGGTCGCTACTGTCGATTTTTTCGATTAAGGCGATGCCCAGTCCCTCGGCTTTGGCGCTACCGGCGCAATGATAAGGTTGTTCCTTGTGCAAGTAGCGCTCGATTTGTGCATCGTCGAGCCGGCGAAACTTGACCCAGGTTTGCACGACTTCCGACTGGATCTGATCGCTGGCCGCATCAAGCAGGCTCAATGCTGTATGGAAGACGACCGTATTGCCGCGCATGGCACGGAGTTGACGCACGGCATTGTCGTGGTTCATCGGTTTGCCCATCTGCTCGCCGTGCAACAGTGCCACCTGGTCCGAGCCGATGATTAGGGCATGCGGGAAACGCGGGGCGACTGCGCGCGCCTTCAGTTCGGCGAGGCGCAATGAGGTTTGTTGCGCATTTTCGCCGGCGAGCGGAGATTCATCGACATCCGGTGCGCTGGTCAGAAAGGGGATTTGCAGGGTGGCGAGCAACTGGCTTCTATATATTGAAGTGGAGGCCAGAATAATTTGTTTGCGGTTCAAGAGGTTCCTTGTTGCTTGGCTTTGACAGGGGGGAGGCGAATATATATCATGCGCGCCTCATGTTTGCACGGCCTTTGATCGATGGCGCGGATTTTGCCTTGAATGGCAAGGAGTTACGCGGAGAAGTGGCGCTTGATACCCTGCCCAGGCTGAGTGACAGGATGGCGGAATCAGGCGGTTACGTCACGTTCTATTTGCGCGGACATCAAATGTTTGATCGCCTGTTGCTCGAAATTGAGTTGACCGGCAAATGCCGTTTGCGTTGCCAGCGCTGTCTGGGTGAGATGGATTACCCGATCACCATGACATCATCCCTGCGGCTCGTGTCCGTTGCGGAGATTGATGCGGCCGACACGGATGACGAGATGGAGTGTGTCGAAGCAGCGTCCGCGATGGATGTGTTGTCGCTGGTCGAGGATGAACTGCTCCTGGGATTGCCGTATGCGCCCAGCCATGTTGTTGGCAAATGTGCGGAGCAGTTGAATGTATCAAAGCAATCGTCCAGTCCGTTTGCGGTGCTGGCAGGTCTTAACCACAAGCAATAGATTTTTTCGAGGAGTTATCATGGCAGTTCAGCAAAATAAAAAATCCCCCTCCAAGCGCGGCATGCATCGTGCACATGACTTTCTGACCGGCCCGGCTCTGGCGGTGGAGCCGTCCACCGGCGAGCCACACCTGCGTCACCATATCAGCCCCAGCGGCTACTACCGCGGCAAAAAGGTTGTCAACACCAAGGGCGAGTAAGCCTTGCGCGAATTCCAGACCGCAAGCTGCCGGATTGGGCTGCGTTTTATTGTGACTTTTCCCTTTCCGAGGAACGCCAAGTGGATGTAACCATAGCCATTGACGCCATGGGTGGCGACCATGGTGTGTGTATCACCGTGCCGGCCGTCATTTCTTATCTGAAAAAACATCCCGCCGACAAAGTTATTCTGGTCGGTTTGGAGGAGCAGATCAGGAAAGAACTGCAAGCCATCGGTGCCGCGGAAGATTATCCCGGTCTGACGATTCATCCGGCGGCGCAAATTGTCGCGATGGACGAGTCGCCGCAGCTCGCGTTGCGTGGCAAGAAAGATTCTTCCATGCGCGTGGCGATAAACCTGGTCAAAAAGGGTGACGCAGCCGCTTGTGTCAGCGCCGGCAACACCGGGGCGCTGATGGCCACTGCACGCTACGTTCTCAAGACACTGACCGGGATAGATCGTCCCGCCATTGCTTCTTTTCTGCCCACCCGCAAAGGCCAGGTGTGCATGCTTGATCTGGGCGCCAATGTAAACTGCACGGCTGAACATTTGTTGCAGTTTGCGATCATGGGCAGCACGCTGGTGGCGGCACTTGAACATCGCGAAAATCCCAGCGTCGGACTGCTTAATATCGGCAGTGAAGAAATCAAGGGGAGCGAGGTGGTCAAACAGGCGGGGGAGCTGCTCCAGAACAGCAACCTGAATTTTTATGGCAATGTCGAGGGCAATGACATTTTCAACGGTGTCACTGATGTTGTGGTGTGCGACGGTTTTGTTGGCAACGTGGCGCTAAAAACGGCCGAAGGCGTGGCCAAAATGATGGGCGGTTTCCTCAAGGAAGGTTTTAGCCGCAATCTCTTCAGCAAAATCGCGGCACTGGTGGCTTTGCCTGTGCTTAAAGCATTCAAGAACAGGCTGGATCATCGGCGTTACAATGGCGCCAGTTTCCTCGGGCTGAAAGGGATTGTCGTCAAGAGCCACGGCTCCGCTGACGCGTTTGCTTTCGAGTGTGCCATCGAGCGCGCCGCCGAAGAAGCGCGCGGCGGGATGCTGGCGCACATCAGCAAGCAAGTCGAAATTTGGCACAATGCGCGTCAATCCAGTTAGGAGAGCATTTTGACCTACTCCAGAATTACCGGCACAGGAAGCTATCTGCCTGAACAGACGCTGACCAATTTCGATCTGGAAAAGCTGGTCGAAACCTCGCATGACTGGATCATGATCCGTAGCGGGATTGCCGAACGCCATATTGCTGCCGACGGGGAAATGGCCAGCGATTTGGCATTTCATGCCAGTCTCAAGGCAATTGAGGCTGCCGCTATCAACCCGCAGGAAGTTGATCTCATCATCGTTGCCACGACTTCGCCCGATATGCCTTTTCCCAGCACCGCCTGCATTCTGCAGGATAAGCTCGGGATCAAAAACGGCGGAGCCGCTTTTGACATACAGGCCGTGTGCGGCGGTTTTGTTTATGCTTTGAATATCGCCGACATGTATATACGCAGCGGTCAGGCTCGAACCGCATTGGTGGTGGGAGCCGAAGTTTTATCGCGCATGGTGGATTGGCAGGACCGCACGACCTGTGTGTTGTTCGGAGATGGGGCGGGAGCGGTGATTTTGCGCGCATCGGAGCAACTAGGCGTCATCGCGGCCAAGTTGCACGCGGATGGCTCATATCGCGATATGCTCAAGGCAAACCCGACTATCGAGATGGACGGGAAAGGCGTATTTAAGTTTGCAGTCAATGTATTATCGGATGTTGTTGAGGAATTGCTTGCAAGTCAAAATTTGCAAGGATCGGACATTGACTGGCTGGTTCCGCACCAGGCTAATATCCGTATTATCGAGGCAACCGCAAAAAAACTGGGGCTGGGCATGAAGAACGTGGTGGTTACCGTTGCGGGCCACGGCAATACATCGTCTGCCTCAATTCCGTTGGCGCTGGATACGGCGGTGCGCGACGGGCGCATCAAGCCGGGCCAGAAAGTGCTGATCGAAGCCATCGGCGGCGGTTTCACCTGGGGCGCCGCCCTGATCAAATGGTAGGTTCAAAAATGACTCAATTTGCTTTTGTCTTTCCGGGGCAGGGCTCGCAGTCGCGCGGCATGATGGACGGTTATGCCGAATTTGCCGCAGTACGCGACACCTTTAATGAAGCCTCCTCGGTGCTGGGGCAGGATTTGTGGCAACTGGCCAGTGCCGGCACCGATGCCGATCTCAATTCGACAGTGAACACCCAGCCGCTGATGTTGACCGCCGGCGTGGCGGTGTATCGTGCTTGGCTTGGGCAAAACGGTCCCAAGCCGGCGATGATGGCGGGACACAGTCTGGGCGAATACACCGCGCTGGTTGCCGCCGGCGCCTTGGATTTTGCCGACGCCTTGCCGCTGGTGCGCTATCGCGCGCAGTGCATGCAGGAGGCCGTTCCGGAAGGCAAAGGCGGCATTGCGGCGATCCTCGGGCTGGATGACGAAGTAGTGCGTAAGGTATGCGCCGAAGGTGCCCAAGACGAAGTGCTGGAGGCGGTGAATTACAATTCGCCGGGGCAGGTGGTGATTGCAGGTGACAGGACTGCGGTGGAGCGAGGTATGGCCATTGCCAAAGCGCGGGGCGCCAAGCGCGCGCTGATGTTGCCAATGAGCGTGCCCTCCCATTGCAGTCTGCTCCAAGGCGCGGCAGATAAGCTGCGCGCTTATCTGGAAAGCGTAACGGTGCAAGATGCCGCCATTCCGGTGGTGCATAACGCCGATGTGCAAGCCCATCAAAATGCGGCTGCAATCAAGGATGCACTGGTGCGCCAGCTGTTTTCGCCCGTGCGATGGGTTGAAACTATCCGGTTTTTCGGAAGTGCAGGGATGACACACAATGTCGAATGCGCCCCGGGCAAAGTGTTGGCGGGTTTGAACAAGCGCATTGATACCAATCAGCAAGCCCTGACACTGAATGACGCGGCGGCGCTGAAAGCCGCGCTGGTCAAACTGGCACAAGGAGAAGGGCAAGCATGACATTGCAAGGAAAGATTGCACTGGTTACCGGGGCTTCGCGTGGTATCGGCCAAGCCATCGCGCTTGAACTGGGTCGGCAGGGCGCGTCAGTGATCGGCACCGCCACCACTGAAAAAGGTGCGCAGGCGATCGGTGACTATTTGCAGGCGGCGGGTATCGCCGGGCAAGGGGCAGCGCTGGACGTCAATGATCCGGCGCAAATCGAAAGTGTGCTGGCGGCGATTCGCGCAAAGTTCGGTGAGGTCGCCATTCTGGTCAATAATGCCGGAATCACCAAAGACAATCTGCTCGCGCGCATGAGCGATGATGAGTGGGATGATGTGCTGGCGACCAATCTCAAATCGGTTTTTCGCCTTTCCCGTGCCGTATTGCGCGGGATGATGAAGGCCAGAAATGGTCGCATTATCAATATTTCCTCGGTGGTTGGCAGCATGGGCAACCCGGGACAAGCCAACTATGCGGCTTCCAAGGCGGGCATGGCGGGGTTCTCCAAGTCCCTGGCGCAGGAGATTGGCAGCCGCAACATCACGGTGAATTGCGTCGCCCCCGGATTCATCGACACGGACATGACGCTGGCTCTGGGCGAAGAACAGCGGGCCAAACTGATCGAGCATGTGCCACTGAAGAGGCTGGGATCCCCAGCCGATGTGGCCGCCGCCGTGTCATTTCTGGCGAGCCCGGCTGCCGCTTATATCACGGGGGTAACCCTGGCGGTGAATGGCGGCATGTATATGGAGTAGGGTGGTTTGGAATTCGGTGTGAGTTTGGTAGAATGCGCGCGCTTTAATGAATTAACTTTTAACTTTAAGGGAGTAATGCAATGTCCAACAACGAACAACGCGTCAAAAAAATCGTGGCGGAACAACTCGGTGTCAACGAAGCCGAAGTCAAGAACGAATCCTCGTTCGTGAATGATCTCGGCGCTGATTCGCTGGATACGGTCGAATTGGTTATGGCACTGGAAGAGGAATTCGGCGTGGAAATTCCGGATGAGGAAGCGGAAAAAATCACTACCGTCCAGCTCGCCCTGGATTACGTCAACGCGCATTCGAAGTAATTTTTCCGTCTTCCTGTTTTAAAGATTGGAGTCCAGTTTGGCTAAACGCAGAGTGGTGGTGACCGGTTTGGGTGCAGTAACACCGGTCGGTGTCGGAGTTGAGGCAACGTGGCGAAACATCGTCGCCGGCAAATCCGGCATCGGGAGAATCACCCGCTTTGATCCGTCGGCATTTGCCTGCCAAGTCGCGGGCGAGGTCAAGGACTTTGACGTGACCCAATACATTCCGGCCAAGGATGCGCGGCGCATGGACCGCTTCGTCCATCTCGGACTGGCTGCCGGGATTGAGGCATTCAAGGACTCCGGACTGGAAATCAACGAGACTAACGCCGAACGTATCGGTGTTTGTATCGGTTCCGGTATCGGCGGCTTGCCGACAATCGAAGAAACCCAAACAGACTATCTGGCCGGAGGGCCGCGCAAAATTTCCCCATTCTTTATCGCCGGCACCATCATCAACATGATTTCCGGCAACCTTTCCATTCTGTACGGTTTGAAAGGCCCGAATTTTGCGGTGGTTTCGGCATGCAGCACCGGCACCCACAGCATCGGCGAGGCCATGCGCATGATCCAGTACGGTGATGCCGACGCGATGGTGGCGGGCGGAGCGGAATCGACTGTGTGCTCCCTCGCCATCGGCGGTTTTTCTTCCTCGCGCGCACTATCCACCCGCAATGACGATCCGGCCACGGCCAGCCGCCCATGGGATAAGGACCGCGACGGTTTTGTCCTGGGTGAAGGCGCCGGGGTGCTGGTGCTGGAAGAGTACGAACATGCCAAGGCGCGCGGTGCGAAAATCTATGCCGAGTTGGTGGGTTACGGCCTGAGCGCCGATGCATACCACATCACCGCCCCCAGCATGGACGGGCCCAAGCGCAGCATGGTGAACGCGATGCGCGATGCGGGAATCTCTCCGGCTGATGTTCAATATATCAATGCGCACGGCACCTCCACGCCGCTGGGGGACAAAAATGAAAATGACGCGATCAAGGCGGCCTTTGGCGATCACGCCAAGAATCTGGTGGTAAATTCGACCAAGTCGATGATTGGCCACCTGCTCGGCGGTGCCGGGGGGGTCGAATCACTGTTCTGCGTGCTTGCCCTGCATCATCAAATCTCGCCGCCCACCATTAATATCTTCAATCAGGATCCGGAATGCGATCTGGATTACTGTGCCAATACGGCACGCAAGATGAAGATTGATGTCGCCATGAACAATAACTTCGGCTTTGGCGGGACCAACGGTACGCTGGTGTTCCGCAAGATCTGATTCACACCGAGATGCTCGTCAACGGACTGCCGAGCGACTGCATTTCCGCAGATGACCGCGGTTTGTCCTACGGTGACGGTGTGTTTCGCACGTTGCGCTTGCGCAAAGGCCAGCCGCTTCAATGGTCCCTGCACTTTGCCAAGCTGAGCCATGACTGTCTTGCCATGGGGCTGGATTGTCCCGCAGCCGAGCTTCTCCTGCATGAACTCAGGCAACTCTCCGCGACCCTGCCCGCAGCAGTGGCAAAGATCATCATCACGCGCGGCCGGGGTGAACGGGGGTATGCCATGCCAAAATCGGGCAGGCATACCCGGGTTGTTGCTATCCAGCCGGAACCGGAATTCACCGCAAGTAAATCTCAAGACGGGATTCAAACCGCCGTTTGCCGCATAAAACTGGGACACCAGCCCGCTTTGGCGGGAATCAAACACCTCAACCGCCTCGAAAATGTGATTGCCGCCAGCGAATGCAGGGACGCCGGATTGGCTGAAGGCTTGCTGGAGGACGGGCAGGGGAGAGTGATAGGCGGCACCCGTTCCAATTTGTTCATGGTGCAAAATGGCGGGCTATTCACCCCCGACCTTGCCTATTGCGGTGTCGACGGTGTGCAGCGCCAACGGGTGATGGCCTATGCCGGGGAACGGGGCTTGAAATGCAGTGTGACTAACCTGTGTGTTGCCGACCTGCAAGCCGCAGATGAAATATTTTTGGTCAACAGCGTATTCGGATTATGGCCGGTACGTGAGTTTCCCGGATATTTGCGCACCGAATTTCCGCTGTCCAATCGCATTAGGAATTATCTTGAAGAAGATGAAACCCGGTCTTAATTTAGTTATCGGCATTGTTCTTGGACTGATCGTATTGCTTGGCATCGTTCTGGATTTCACTTTTTCGCCGTTGCCGTTGAAACAAAGCCCCCTGAGCTTTTCGCTCCAACCCGGGAGCAGCCTGAAAAGTGGCGTCGCACAAATGCAGCAAGCCGGTGTGCTGGAAGACGGGACGTCATTTGTCCTGATGGCCAGACTGCTTGGCAAGACCCGGCAGATCAAATTTGGCAACTATCAGCTGGAAAAGCCGCTTTCCCGTTTTGAATTATTGCGGATGATCACATCCGGCCGATCAGAACAAAGTCAAATTACCCTGGTCGAGGGAACCACTTTTGCAGAATTCAGAACGCGATTAAACGCGCACCCCGATTTGCGCCACGATAGCGCCTCCCTGTCGGAAGAGGAAATTCTGCAACGTATCGGTGCCGGCGAGTCATCTGCGGAAGGTTTGTTTTTTCCGGACACTTATAATTTCTCCAGCGGGAGCAGCGACTTGCGCCTGTTGCAGCGCGCTCACCAGTTAATGCGGCAACACCTTGACCGTGTCTGGGAGAAGCGCGCACCTGACTTGCCTTTGGCTGCACCCTATCAGGCACTGGTTCTGGCTTCGATCGTGGAAAAGGAAACCGGACGAGAGGAAGACCGGCGGATGATTGCCGCCGTTTTTGTCAATCGTTTAAAGTTGGGGATGCGTCTGCAAACCGATCCTTCGGTGATTTACGGACTAAGAGAGACATTTGACGGCAACTTGCGCCGCCGCGACCTGCTCGCCGATACCCCGTACAATACCTACACCCGCAGCGGCTTGCCACCCACGCCGATCTCCTTTCCGGGATTGGATTCATTACAGGCCGTAACGCATCCCGCCGCAAGCAAGGCTTTGTATTTTGTGGCCAAGGGCGATGGCAGCTCCCATTTTTCCAGATCATTAAAAGAACACAACCAGGCCGTTAGGCGATACCAACTGAAATGACCAGGGCAAAATTTATTACCTTTGAAGGCGTGGATGGCGCCGGCAAGAGCACTCACTTGGCGTGGTTCACCGAGATGTTGCGCCAGCGTGGTATTGATGTATTGCTGACGCGAGAGCCGGGCGGTACTCCTTTGGGGGAAAGTTTGCGGCAAATTTTGCTGCACGAAGCGATGCACGCCGAAACCGAGGCGATGTTGATGTTCGCCGCACGGCGGGAACATCTGGAACGGATTATTCTTCCCGCCCTTGAGCGCGGTACCTGGGTCATCTCCGACCGTTTCAGTGATGCAAGCTTCGCCTATCAGGGCGGGGGCAGGGGGGTGTCAGTCGGCAAACTGGAGCAATTGGAACGGTGGGTGCAAGGCGAATTGCAGCCAGATTTGACCCTGCTGTTTGATATTCCGGTCGAAGTTGCCCGTCAGCGCTTGGCCAATAATTCCAGTCTCGATCGCTTTGAGCAGGAGCAGGAGGAGTTCTTTCAGCGCGTGCGCCAAGCTTACTTGCAACGTGCCGCCAAAATGCCGCAACGATTTGCCATTATTCACGCCGAAAAAAGCTTTGAAAAAGTTCAGGAAGAACTTTCATTAATTGTTTCAAAATTATGATATGAATAAACTATATCCATGGCAGCATATAACCTGGCAAGCCTTGCAAGAACTGCGCAAACGGTTGCCGAATGGATTGTTGCTAAAAGGCGCACAAGGCATCGGCAAACTGGATTTGGCGATGAACTTCGCCCGCTCCTTGCTCTGCGAGCACCCGGGCAACAAGGGGTATGCTTGCCTGGCATGCAGTTCCTGTCATTGGTTCGAGCAAGGCAGTCATCCCGATTTTCGTCTGATTCAGCCCGGGATATTGAATAGCGCGGACGAAAGTGAAGCGCGATCAGGCGGGAAAAAACCATCGCGGGAAATTTCAGTCGAGCAAATTCGCGACTTGGCCCAGTTCGCCAATCTGTCTTCCCATTGCGGTCGTTACCGCATCGTCCTGATCCATCCGGCCGAGACTATGAACACCAATGCAGTCAATTCCCTGCTTAAAACGCTGGAAGAACCAACCGCCAATCTGCTGTTCCTGCTGGTTGCCCACAAACCCCAACTTCTTTTACCCACGATTTTGAGCCGTTGTCTGAGTTTTGGTATCCCGACACCCGCGCCGGCGGATGGTATCGCCTGGCTATCCGCTCAAGGGGTTAAAAGCCCAAGCCAGGCATTGGCACAAACCGGGTATGCGCCTTTGCAGGCGTTGCAATGGGCGGAATCGGGTAAGGGCGCCGACGAGCGGAATATCCTGCTGGAAAATATTCGACAACCCGCCCATCTTGACCCCTTGTCGCTGGCCGACACCCTGCAACGTGGCATTCCGGTTCACATCATTCATTGCCTGCAACAATGGTGCCATGATCTTACCAGCGCAAAATTGGCCGGTCAGGTGCGTTATTTTCCGGATGAATCTGCCGCCATACACAAGCTCGTTTCATCTGTTTCGACAAACAATCTGCTGAAATATCAAAACGAATTGCTTACAGCGCGACGGGCGGCCAGCCATCCATTGAACCAGAAACTCTTTTTGGAATCCCTATTGCTGTCGTACCGCCGGCTCTTTGCGGGTTGAGCGCCATGTTCATTGATTCCCACTGTCATCTCAATTTTCCACAGTTCAAGGAAGACATCGATTCCGTTCTATCGGCGATGCGCACGAACCAGGTGTCGCATGCACTTTGCGTTTCCGTAGACCCACCGAGCTCAATTCAGGTAATCGAATTGGCAGAGAAATATAATAATTTATTCGCATCGGTCGGGATTCATCCCGATTATGAACTCAAGGTCGAACCCACCCAGTCCGAATTAATCCAACGTGCGCACCATCCCAAGGTGGTCGCCATCGGGGAAACCGGGCTGGATTATTTTCGGCTGACCGGGGATCTTGAATGGCAACGCGAGCGCTTTCGCCGGCATATACAAGCTGCCATTGCCTGCAGCAAGCCGTTGATTATCCATACTCGTGCGGCAGCGGCCGATACCCTGCGCATCATGCGTGAGGAACATGCCGAGCGCATCGGGGGAGTGATGCACTGTTTCACCGAAAGCCTGGAAGTTGCCTATGAGGCGATTGATTTGGGCTTCCTTATTTCATTCTCGGGTATTCTCACTTTCAAAAATGCTGCCTCCATCAGGGAAGTGGCGCGACAGATTCCGTTGAATCGGATATTGATCGAAACCGATTCGCCATACCTGGCGCCGGTTCCTTTTCGCGGCAAGACCAACCAGCCTGCCTATGTAAAGCACGTTGCCGAAACCGTAGCGCAGGTGCGGAATCTGGAGGTGGCTGAAGTAGGCAGAGCTACCACCGAGAATTTCATCCGCTTATTCAGGCCGCCTTTTTAACGAGTTAAATTGAAAGGGTTTCGGCAGTTCTGTTTTATCGCGCGTCTATCAATATGTCGCATAATGTATAGGTCGTCACCCTGCAAGCCCCGCCGTTATTGGGTTTCGTGGGTTTTGGCGAGCGGACTCCGAGCGCCGAAACTGTACCGAGTTTTTCCATGTTCATGATTTTCTCCTGTGTCGTCAAGTGAGTTTCCCGTTTCATGCCGCGCTCCGTTCCGCGTGGTTTTGAGCCTGTCGCCGGGGCTTTGCGGGCCGCTGATGCCGCCGGGGAACCGGGCCGCGCAGGCCCTCGGCGTAGAGGTACGGGAAGCGCACCTGCCAGCAGCCATTGCCGAGCTGTTCGCCGCTCAATCGGCCCTCGGCCAGCAGCGCACGGATGCGCCGGGGAGTGACGCCCCAATCCCGGGCCACGAACACCACCGGCACGAAATTGGGGCGCGACGGCTGGCCAGGAGCGGCGGAATCCGATGCCAGGGCAAGCGGGGCCGTGGCCGCGTCCAGGGTGAGCAGCCTGACGGGCAACCCCGCCGGGGGAGCCTTGCGGCTTCGCCGTGGCTTCGCCAATTCGTGCATGTCGAGCGTGTAGCGGTCTGAATCGTCTTTCATCGTGTGCCTCCTGCGCGGTTTAAGGGGCCATAGGGCCATTTTCGGGGTTCGGGTGATACCTGACGCCGTTCGGGGAACGCCAGCGCCTTGGCCGGGGCCCCGTACCCCCCGGCATTCGTGTCGTTCGCCTTCCGGTCTGGAAACGGCAACACCGTGCGCGCCGTCCTGGCCCTGCCGCTGGCCGCGTACATCTGCCGCCACAGCTTCGCCTGGGCGAACACGATTTCGAAATTCGCCAGGTAAACGCCGTCCATGAAGCGCCCGGCGGGCGAGATCAGGAAGCCGTCGCGCACCTGCCAGCCTTCCCACTGCTGACCGGGCAAGGCGAAGCCGCGCAGGATGCGGAGCAGGCGGAAGGCCATCCACGGGATCCGCGCGCCGCCGGTTTCCCAGTTCTGAATCGTGCGCGGTGTCACGTCCAGCTGGTCGGCAGCCTGGCGGCGTGTCAGGCCCGACTGACGGCGCAAATCGCGGAAATCCTGCGGGTCAATCCAGCGGCGTGAGCGAGGCAGGGGGCGGCTCATTTCAGCCTCCCGGTTAAAACCAGTTTGGCAGGGGGGTAGATGCGCCACGCCCACAGCACGCGGTCGAAACGCGCACCCTCGATGCGACCGAGGCGGCAGTAGTGCGCGAGCTGACCGACGCGCAAACCGGTCTGCATGGAGAACATGGCGAGCGACACGCCGTCGACGTGGTAAGCCCTGAGCTGGCGGCGGCTCATGCGGCGCTCCCGGCATCGATTTGCGCCCACTTGCGCCGCAGATACGGGCGGGCGAGCAGGTAGCACGGCCAGCCGAGCAGCAACCAGCGCCAGACCAGCCATTCCGCCGACCGGGCGAGCGGGTAGAACGGACGACCCCACGAGAAAATCACGGCTTCGACCGCAGCGCCCGCAGGCGAAGCCACGGATTCGACCCAAAAAGCGGAAAAGCGGATGAGCCTGGCACGCAGCCCGTGGACAATTCCCCGCCGTCGTTGGCGTGGCTTGCGCCCGCCGTCGGGGTTTGCCCACCGGCTGGCAACGGTCTGGCGATGCGCCAACAAAAAACACCAAAACGCAAAGCGAACCACGTTATGGCGGTCGGCGGGAATTTTCACAGGCGAAATCCGGCCGGCTGGCGGTGCGTCCTCGGCCCTCCGGGCGCTCCGGCAGGCGGCCGGAAAACGCTCCGGTAAATTGCCGCATTCGCCAGTAACGGCGGGGCTTTCAGAGCGAGGCGGAATAGTTTTGCTCCGCGCAGCGGAATAGTTTTGAGAGTTTGAATCGCTTTCAAACCCATTGCCTGCGGGGTTTATAAGCCTTCGAGGTTGTTTTGTGCTGTCCCATCCATGAGACTTTGTCCGGGTATTACATACGGACCCGGACGAAAAATCCGGCACCGGGTCGAGGGCGTGGCCAAGGGGGTCGTTGGAGTCGATTGAGGTAGGCGCAGCAGGCAGGGTTTGACGCCTAATCGGTCTTGCGTCAAACGCGAAACCATGCCACCAACCCATCCCGATGAGCTGGTGCGGTTTGTCGCATAATGTATATTATGTAAAATATCAATAACAAGACAGATCGCGCAGATTTAATGATCAAGGGAATGGCGCCTGCTCTGATAATGCTCTCGCGCTAAACGCACCACAGTAGAAAAATCGATCCGGGTGAAATCAGGCACACGTTCCTGAATCAGCTGAAACAGCGCGTCAACATCCCCCACCCCGGGATCATTGCTGAACAATACCGACAAGCCGCGCAATCCGCCGCACTGGATGCGCATTTCATGTGCATGTGGAAGCGGATGGTTTTCAGTGGTAATGGCCAAGGCAAAATTGAAATTATGGTGTAGTAGTTTGTGCATCTCTATGCAGCGCAAGTGACTGTCCGGGTGATTGCAAAGTGCCACTTCACGTTCGGCAATTAGCACCCGATCGGATCTGGCGCATGCAACGCAGGTGCTCAGGATCGCCTGCTGAAAAGGACAAAGGCTAGGCTGCAATGCCTGTAATCGAAGCCGGAAGTTCGTCTCGTCCATTGGCAGACTAGTCGTCACCCTCCGGCACCGGGTCGCGCACTTGATTCAGCAAATCCTCGGCATTCAGCTCGCTCTCGGCATGGATCATTTTGATGAGACCGTTCGTGCCCCACACTTCGTCCTTGCGCAGTTGTTTGGCACGCGCGGAGGCTTCCTTGTAGGTCTCGTGCTGCTCCAGCTTCTCCAGTTGGCGGATGGGACGTTCGGTGACTCGATAAATATAGTAAGGCATGGCTCGCTTTAATTTTTCAACATTCAGGACTGGGGACGTTTCATGAAGGTGATGACATTGCTGCCGGGTGCATTTTTGCTTTCACAGCTGTTCTCCCCCAATCCGGCCAACTGTTCGGCCTCATGCAACAGATTGATGACATCGACATAAAACTTCTGTTTGACCATCATCAGCGCGGTGTAGCCGCCTTCATTCTTTGCCAGCACATCCGCACCCGCCTGCAACAACGCCTCGACCACGGCGGTCTCGCCATAGCCAGCGGCCAGCATCAGCGGTCGCACGCCGTAGCCGATGGGCGCCTCGACGTTGGCACCCGCATCGATCAGTGCTTTGGCCACGTCGGCGAACCCGTGCTTGAGTTCGCTGTTGTAGCAGGACTTCATCAGCGCAGTCCACCCCGCCGGGTCGGCTGCGTTGACCTCCGCACCTGCCCCCAGCAACAGCGAAACCATGCCGAGATCGCCGCGATATGCCGCGTGCATCAATGCCGTTGCGCCTTCGGCATCGGTCACGCCGGCATCGGCACCGGCAGACAACAAACGCCGGATGGTATCGGCGTCGCCCTTTTTTACAGCCTCAATCAATTCCATAGCCATATCCGTGTCGCCTATTTTTGTACCGTCTTTTTCAAGGCATCGCGGATCGCATCCGGTGTCTTCATGATGTTCATGAAGCTGTGCTTCCCCATCATACTGAGGTCCGGAAAATTGATGGCGATGCGGAAACGCGCATACAGCGCATAGACCTTGTTGCCGGAGACCAGCACCTCGTAGGGCAGATGCGCGGTAGATCTTACGTCGTGGAAATCGATCTCTGACATGATGAACTGGTCATCCCTGTACTTTCCGGCTTTCCCTTCACCCTTCATCGCCACGCCGAACACGCTTTCCGGCTTGCCCGGAATATCGACACGATAGACTTTGGATACGCCGTTGTCGTTTTGGGCGAGCTTGCTGTCCACTGCCTGCACTGCTTCTTCATAACTGGCGTATTCGGCCAGTTTGCTCGGCTCGGTGAAGTATTCCATGCCGAACATGTAGTGATACTTGCGTGCCCGCTTCGCGGTCAGCCCTTTGGCGCCGAACTCCTCCACTCGTCCCAATGCTTTTTCCAGCGCCGCCGAAACGCCGGACAGGTCGCCTGCCATGCGATACACGTGCGACATATAGACCGGATTGGTATAGCTCACCTGCACTTCGCCGCCCGCCTCGGTCAGCGCCACGCGCTGCACCGCGCCATAACCACCAAATTCGGAGGCAGCGGCGTTTTGCTTCAGCTCATCGCTGGTGACAACGATGATATCGGCTCCCGGATAGGGCGCATATTCACCGACCACGACAAAGCCTGCGCCGGTCAGGGCTGTTTTGACCTGGGCCGATTTATCAATCACCGTTCCGGCCCCCCTGGAGGCGAGTACGAAAGGTTTGAGCAACGCCTCGGCGCTATACGCGCCAACAGAGATGAACAGCATCGACAGCAACAGCCCAACTCGAATCATTCGCATCATGTTTCTCCTCTGGTTATGGTTATTTCACTGCTTCGGTAAAAATCCGGCTACCGTGCAAGCCCAGCGCCAGAAAGAATCGTTCGGCTGCCTGAACGGCTGCATGAGGACCGGTCAGATAGATATCGCCCTGCATCAATTCATTCTGCCGCTTGCCGACCAAGGCGAGATATTCATGCAGTTGTGTTTCACGTCTCGCATTCATCACGCGCAGATCAAAATCAGCGACATGCTCGGCATAGTCGAAGGAGTCCAGCGCGTCGTCCCAGGCGCGGCCCACATTCGGCAGGTAGATCTGCTGCGGCGTCGAGCCGATCCAGTGCAGGTGGATCGATTCCGCCTCCAGTGACATGGCGTGCTCGATCAGGCTCTTGATCGGCGCAAATCCGCCATCAAAGGCGAAGAAGAACAAGGGACGCCCCGACTGTTCGTGCAGAATGAACTCGCCCTGCGGTCCTTCGACTTCTATCGTTTCGTTGTTCTTCAGCTTGTCGAAGACGTAATCCGAGAATAGATTTCCCGGCTGACGATGCACATGGAACAGCAGGTTGCGGTCGTCACACGGGCAACTGGCAATCGGCAACTCCGATGTATAAGACGCGCCCACCTTCAGCAACACGCCCTGACCGGCCAGGAAGCGCAGGCGCTGACTGCGCGGGGTCTGCAGGTGCAACAGCATCACTTCGTCATTCAAGCTTGCTTTGGCTTTCAGGCTGGCACTGATCTGCTGGAAAGGGATGTCCTGCACCCCGTCTGTGACAGCGGCCTCGATCACGACATCGCTGACCGCGGTATTGCTGCACATGAGTACGACACCCTGCTCTTTTTCCGCTTCCGTGAGCGGATAATCATGGTGCCGCGTCTTCTTCACCTGCCCCGACACCACCCTGCCCTTGCACAACCCGCAGTTGCCGCCGCTGCAACCGTAGTTGAGCGAAACCCCGGCGCGCAGTGCCGCTTCCAGCAGGGTCGCCTGCCCCTCGACCAGAAAATCCTGCTTGCTCGGCAGCAAAGTGACCTGTGCCGACAGCACGCTCAACACGCCGTCCTTGATCGCGAGCGGATTAGTGAAACCGGGTTCCATCGCCTGTGCGACCTCGTGTTCCAGCCAGTGGCGCAAAGCGGAGATTGCCGCACCCGCTTCGCCCCCACCCTGCTGTTCGGTTTCCCTGAACTTGTCCCATATTTTCCCCAACAGTGCGTTGAACTGACCGACCTGCGCCTCGCTCCGCGTCAGGCGCTTGCTTAAATCGGTGATGCGGGTTGCCAGCACTTCGGCATCGGGCAACATGCGTTCCAGCACGCGTTTGCCGAAAGCGCGTTCCTTGATCTGCATCACGCGCTTGTACTCGGAGATATCCTCCAGCTGCGCATCGGGGTAACACGCCAGCAGATCCTTGAAGGCGACCATGCCGTCGAAGGCGAGCAACTCCCCGCTCTTCATCTTCTTCTGTAATTCGACACGGTTCACCCCAACCAATCTTGCCGCACGGGTCAGACTCAACAGGTGGCTCATCGTGTTCTACCGATCTCAAGTGCGCGCGATCTTCACGCAGTACCTTGCGGGTGGAACCAGGCCAGCTTGTCGCGCAACGTGACCACCCCGCCGACGATGATCAGGGTCGGCGCCTGCGGCTTCTCGCGCGCGGCGATGCCGGGCAATGTCGCCAGCGTGCCGGTGAACACCCGCTGGTTCTGGGTGGTGCCCTGTTGCACGATGGCAATCGGTGTGCTGTCCGGCAGGCCGTGTTTGATGAGTTCTGCACACAGCGTATCCAGCCCGTGCAAACCCATGTACACCACCACCGTCTGCCGCGGCCGCGCCAGCAACTCCCAATCAAGATTCATCGTGCCATCCTTGAGATGGCCGGTGACGAACACGCAAGCCTGCGCATGGTCGCGATGGGTCAACGGGATACCCGCATAGGAGGCGACCCCGGAGGCGGCTGTGATGCCCGGCACCACCTGGAACGGGATGCCTTCCGCCGCCAGTGTTTCGATCTCCTCGCCGCCGCGCCCGAAGATGAACGGGTCGCCGCCCTTGAGGCGCAACACGCGTTTGCCTTTCTTGGCGAAACGCACCAGCAGTTGGTTGATCTCTTCCTGGCGCATCGTGTGGTCGGCGCGTTTCTTGCCGACGAAAATGCGCTCCGCATCGCGCCGCGTCATCTCGACGATGGGCTTGGACACGAGATTGTCGTACACCACCACATCGGCTTTCTGCATCAGGCGCAACGCGCGGAACGTGAGCAGGTCGGGGTCGCCTGGACCGGCGCCAACCAGATAGACCTCGCCATGCAAGACATTGTCTTCCTTGTCCAGCATCTCGAGCAGCATGGCTTCTGCGCTGCCTTCGTCGCCACTCAACACTTTTTCGGCAATCACCCCTTCCAGCACGTCTTCCCAGAACAGACGGCGCTTGGGCGGGTTGGTGACTCGCTGTTTGACCAGTTCGCGAAAACGCTCGGCAAACTCAGCCAGCCTTTTGTAATTTTGCGGAATCACCGACTCCAGCTTGCCGCGCATCATGCGCGTCAGCACCGGCGATGCGCCGCCGCTGGAGAACGCCACCATCAGCGGGGAACGGTCCATGATGGCGGGCATGATGATGCTGCACAGTTCCGGGTCGTCCACCACATTGACCGGAATGTTGCGCGCCTGCGCCAGCTCGGAAACGCACTTGTTGACGTTGCGGTCATTGGTCGCCGCAATGATCAGCGTGGCACCGTCCAGGTGTTTTTCCTCGAAACGCGCAACGACAGGTTCGACCCCCGGCATCCCGGCCAGCTCGGGATCGATCTCCGGCGCGACCACGCGCACTTTCGCTCCGGCCTCCAGCAACACCCCCGCCTTGCGCTTGCCAACGTCTCCTCCGCCAACGACGAGGCAAAGCCTGCCGGTTACTTTTTGGAATACGGGTAAATAGTCCATTCAAAAATCCATTCCATTTTCTTTTTCACGCGGAGGCGCGGAGTGCGCGGAGAAAACCCAAAGCCGATCATCTCCGCGTTCTCCGCGTCTCCGCGTGAGGTTGTATTTTTCTTGCCTCATCCTTGTACTGCTTTAATTATCAGCGGCACCAATGCCTGCGGCAGCTTGATCTTGCCCGCCAGCGCGAATTCGTGGGCGCGGTCCGACATCTTGTCCCAGGTTTTTTTGATGATCACGATCCATCGGGCTTCATCGTAATCCGCGTGTTGCGCGGCAAAGGCTTCCATGTAATGTTCAAGGAAGGTCAGATCGACGATGTCTTCCATCATCTGCGTGCCGGGGTTGGTCTTGAGCTCCTTCTTGCCGACGATGGTTTTGACGCGGGCGATCATCGCGTCGTCATAGCCCGCCTGTTTCATCAGCGCGCCCGCCGTGTCGGCGTGAAACTTGTACAGCGTGGTGCGCCACAGCATGTAGCCTTTCTTGTCCATCGGATAATCGCTGCGCGGACTTTTCCAGCGCTGGATATGCTGCGCGCGCACCGCCAGTTTGACTTCTTCCGGCGCGTCCGGCGCATAGCGCTCCTGCATCTCGGTCATGCGCTGCGCGTACAGCAATTCTTTCGGATATTCCGTGCCATCCCACATTTCCTTGTTCGGGTCTTCGGAATTGGCCCGGTCGAATGCCGCGATGGCGGCTTGATACAAACTGGAATTCATTGTGTTTTCTCTTTGCTTAAGGTTGTCGAAGATGTTTTGCAGCGGCCGACGAAAGCGATAAAACGGGTCGCCCAATAGCAACTGCCGATGGTGCGCAGATGCGTGTAAGAAGCCAGCAGATTATGGATAACCAGACCGTCGCGCTCGCCGTCGATGCCGTAACCGCGCTCGACATGGTAAGCGAAGCGGCTATCCGGCGGAAGATTCTCCAGGCTGGAATAATGGAACTCATGTGCCTTGATCTGCCGCGCCGGCACATCCGGACGTGGCCACGGATGCCCGGCATCCTCGCGCAAGTGCACGTAGCCGCGCCCGACCGGTTTGGCATGCATCGTCACCTCGCCGGGTATGGCGCCAACCATCTCGAAGGTGCGTCCCTCGTGGGCGATACTGCGCGCCAAGTACATCAGCCCGCCACATTCTGCATACGCGGGCATGCCGTGTTCAATCGCCTGTTTGATCTCGTTGCGCAGTGTCGCATTCCCCTCCAGTTCGACCGCGCACGCCTCGGGAAAACCGCCGCCGATGTACAAGCCGTCGATCTCGGGCAGACGGGCGTCGTGCAACGCGTCGAACGGCACCAACTCCGCCCCCGCCGCCTGCAAGGCATCGAGGTCGTCAGCATAATAAAAGCCGAAGGCGCGATCGCGCGCGATGCCGATGCGCACCTTGTCACTAACGGGCAGCGCGCTGACGTCCGCCTGATGCGGGACGGCCAGCGGCGGTCTGTGCGTCAGCGCAAGAAGTTTGTCCAGATCAACCTGCTCCGCGATGGCCTCGCCGATCTGCCTGATCTTGGCATTGGCCGCGATCGACTCGTTGCTCGGCATCAGGCCGAGATGGCGCTCGATGATGGAGAGGCGTTCATCGTGCTGGATCGCGCCGATCACCGGCACGTCGGTGTAGTGTTCGATGACCTGGCGCAGCTTGGATTCATGGCGCGAGCCGCCAAGATTATTGAGAATGACGCCGGCGATGTTGATGTCGCGATCGAATGCCTGGTAACCGAGGATCAACGGCGCGATGCCGCGCGTCATGCCGCGCGCGTCGATCACCAGCATCACCGGCAAATCAAGCAGCTTGGCCAGTGCGGCATTGCTGTTGCTGCCGTCGAGCGACAAGCCGTCATACAACCCCTTGTTGCCCTCGACCAGATTCACGGCGGCGGCATGGCGCGCAAAGGTCGCCACGACATCGTCGTTTTCCATCAGGTACATATCGAGATTGCGGCAGGGACGGCCGGCGGCCTGGCTCAACCACATCGGATCGATGTAATCGGGGCCCTTCTTGAAAGGTTGCACGGCATGGCCGCGCGCGGCGAGCGCGGCACACAAGCCAATGCTGACCATGGTCTTGCCCGAAGATTTGTGCGCGGCCGAGATCAGCATCCGATGGCTCATGGTTGCCGCCTCATTCGCTTTCGGGCACCGGGAAAATCAATGATGTCCGACTTTTGTCGGAATCTCGCGCGGCACGAAATTCAGCACATGGATGCCAATGGCAGTAATCATGAAAGCGACCCCAAGACCGCCAAAACCGAGCAGCGCTTCATACACCGAGGGGCGATACGGGGCAATTTCACCGTCGCCAAAGGTGCTGCTCACCGCATAACCGTGAAAAATATCGAGCGGAAAAGCCTGCCCGCCGATGATGAAGACATACAGGAAGGCAAATCCGCCCAAAATGATGGCGAGCGAGGCGCCGATCACGCTTTTCGATTTACCCAGCGCGGGATGGAAGATCAGCAGCAGCGGCAGCAGATTGCCGATAACGATATAGCCCCACCAGAATAACTGCGGATAGATGCCGCCGTCGCGCAGGATGAAATATTCAAATGCGCTCTGGCGCGAAAAATAAAAATTAGTCAGGTGATAAGTGACCACAAAATACAGCCCGGAGACCACAAACACACCCATCAGGTTGCGCATGCGTTTCTGCACATATTCGTCCGGACGGATGCCGTTCCAGGCAAAGATCGAGGACTGCACGATATGGAATACCGCCAATCCCCAGGCAAAAGACAGGATGATGAACATCGGCGGCAGGATGGCAGAGCCGTAAGCCTGGCGCGCGCCGAGGAAGGCAAAAATCAGCCCGGTGCCGGTGGTCAGCACAAAACGCCAGACGAACACCAGCAATCCCGCCGGCTTCGACCACGGATACATGCGTTTCTCCATCATGGTCCAGAGATAGAGCACGACGGCGGCAAACATGCCGGAGTACAGCAGCACATTCCAGGCAAACACCGAGGTCGGATTGTAGTTGGTCGCCGCAACGATCACGCGGTCAGGCCGCCCCAGATCCAGCATCAGCACCATCAGACCGCCGCCCAGCATGGCTATCGACAACAATCCCGCGAGCGGTCCGCGCGCCTTGTAGGCCGGCTTGTTGAAAACCGATCCGATCGAGGAGACATTAAGCACGCCGGATGCCGCAACAATCAGGAAGATCGCAAACACGTGCGGCAAGCCCCACACGATCTGGTTGTTCATGCCGGTGATGATATGTCCCTGCGACTCCATCTCGTGTACGGCCAGCAGGCTGCCGGCCACAATCAGCAGTCCGGTGGCAAGCAGCAGGTTATACAGCGGGCTTCTCAACTGGTTGGGCGAAGTGTATGACATTTATATCCCCTGATAACGGACGCCAGGATTCAGGTGCAGATCGGCACGAATCTGGACACTGGAGAGGCTGCGCAATTTTTTGGCGATCTCGCTGTCGGCATCGTTCAGGTCGCCGAACAGAATCACGTTGTTGGGGCAAGCTTCGGCGCAGGCCGGTTTGCCGCCCTGGTCGATGCGGTGCACGCACAGGGTGCAGCTTTCCACCGTGCCCCTGCCGCGCGGCACATCCGGGTTCTGATCGTGCAGCGGCTCATGCACGAAGGAGCGCGCCTTGTAGGGACAGGCCATCATGCAGTAGCGGCAGCCGATGCAACGGTGCTTGTCCACCAGCACGATGCCGTCGGCACGTTTGAACGAGGCATTGGTCGGACAGACATCGACACAGGGCGGGTTTTCGCAGTGCTGGCACATCATCGGCAATGACACTTCGCGTCCGCTGCTAATGTCCTTGAGTTCAATCTTGCGAATCCATTGCGAATCGGTGGCGGCAGTTCCGCCCGACAGGCCGTTCTCCTTGTTGCAGGCAGTGACACAGTCATTGCAGCCGGGTTTGCACTTTGCCGTGTCGATCAGCATCCCCCAGCGCACCTTGTTGTTGGCTCCCTGCGGTTTGCCATGGGCGATGTCGAACAGCATGAAACCCGGCGCGATCAATACGGCTGCCGCGCCGACGGATGTCTTGAGAAAATTCCTGCGCTGGGTATCAATATCACTCATTTGGCATTCCTCTGCTGCAACCACGCACTCTTGCGTTTGCCCGAGTGACATTCGAAGCAATCCAGCTTGACCGCCTCATACTTGTGGCAACCGACACAGAAACTGTCCTCGCGCGCGATCACGCTGTCATCCTTCGTGCTCGCATGGCACTCGATGCAATTTTTCAGACTGATCTTTTCATCGCGTATCCCTTTGCGCAGCGCCTCGTCACGCTGGTGCTTGAGCATGTGCATGTGATTTTTTCGCATCCACTGCGTGTCTTCCACGCACTGCCCGCCACGGCCGATGTCGAGCTTTGGAGTGCCCGCGCTATCACCGGCCCAAACCGGCGCAACGCACAAGCACAGCAACAGGGAGGCGAGCCGTTTCATCACTCGCCCAATCCCAT
>Ga0210052_1000343_pt1 | contig 37613 bp, 39 predicted proteins | sample CryGeymeta201508_FD_183976 | JGI IMG/M metagenome (GOLD analysis project Ga0210052, IMG submission 183976) | Groundwater microbial communities from Crystal Geyser aquifers in Utah, USA - Crystal Geyser metaG 2015-08 (SPAdes) (version 2) | ecosystem: Environmental > Aquatic > Deep subsurface >...
TTTTTGTGTAATTTTTTAGCTTGTTTTCGTTTTATTGCAAGTATTGGTTTTGTATTTTCCATTTTTGGACACTAAATTTAATTATTTTTCATTAAATTTATGTGTCCCTTTCATTTGAAACATAACCATTATTTGGCGTTTTGTTGATACATTCTGGATTGATAAAGAAGAAGGAATTTTATTAAAGGCAACTTCAAAGAATAGATGGGTAAGCAATGGTGTGCCGGATGAATTTACCACAACAAAAGAAATTGTGTTAGAAAAAGAAGATTGATTTAAAATTTAATTTCACGGAATAGTATAAATATGACAACACACTGGCTGAACGCCTTTCGGATATAATTTATTTGCAATTAAATCCATCTTTCTCACCATCAAAAAATTTATGAGTAATTTTAAAAATTTACAAAATTATTATGCTTAACAAGAAAAATACGCTCACTATTGTTTGGATATTTTTAAATCTTTTGGATTTAAAACTTTTACGCATGTGTGGGAAACTCGGGATTAAATAAAAAATTTGTAACTATTCAGAGGTATTAAATTTATGTTAATATATTCAAGGGTTCTGAATCCAAAATATTCTTTACAAATTGCATAGATAATTTCAATCTCAATCGTAGAAATTTTAGAATTTTTATACTCATAAAAGCAATTATTTCATTAACTAAAATCTGTAATTTTTTGTTTCAGAATATTAATTATTTAAAAACTTAATAGCAGAAGTTAAATGAAATAAAAATGAATCACGCCGCTTCGTTCGGAGATTTAAAATTTCTAACGAAATTTAAAATAAGATTGAAAATATTATAGATTTTTAAAGATTGAAACCGAAGGTTTCAGTATTTCAAAATTTCATTTTGAAAACAGTACAAAAAGTTATTTACAAAATTACATGCGGATGCAGGAAAAAGAGGTGTGTTTTTGCGTATGGTTTTTTTAAATCAGAATCCCTGAATGGTATATAAAGTTACGGATGTTGAAAAAATAAACAACAGGGACAGCTTTAAGGTTGAAATAACTTTATCCAAAAATAATAAAATAAATACTAGATGGATTGTCTGGGTAGATAAAGAAAAAAGAATTTTTGTTAAAATGCAGAGAATAACCGGATGTATAACAGGCGCAGAAACAAATTTGGTTTATGAAATGTAAATTTAAACAAAACCCATCTTTCCCACCATCAAAAAATTTACTGGTAATTTTAAAAATTTACAAAATTAATTATACTTGACAACAAAAATAACCTCACTATCGTTTGGATATTTTTAAATCTTTAGGATTTAAAAATTACGCCCAAACTTTTACGCTGGGGTGGGAAACTCAGGACAAAAACAAAATGTTAAAAAGTAAAATGTCAAAAAATTTATGGGCTACAACTTTACTGGCAGTATTGGTATGTGTATTTATAGGCATGTCTGTTGCTGGCATGACCTCAGCAGAAATTATCAAAATAAACGGAACTGTTAATGACTTTTACGGACCTGTCGGAGATGCGGAAATTAAGGTCTATGATGCCCAAAGTTATGCTTGTGAAACCAATAATTGTCCAAGTGCAGATGTTCTTTCTCTACAGCCAATAAAAACAAACGCAAACGGAAATTTTCAGATTTTAATCAATGTCTCTTATGAAAAAACATACAACATTACAGTGAAAAAAGAAAAATACGAAAATACCACAAGGCAGATAACTTTGAACAACAATTCCAGGAATTTATCTCTTGAAATTGACATAAGAGGAATTACAAAAGTTGAAGGTGTTGTTGTGGATGCTGAATCCGGAATGATAGTTAAAAATGCAGAAGTAAATATACTTGACAAGGGCTACAGAACGGGTGATAACGGTTACTTTATTTTTCAAAATGTTTCGGCAGAAACCCATACAATAACCATTATACATGACGACTATGAAACACAGAGTTTTGTTTATGACATACCGCAGAAAGAAAAATTCAGAACAATCAAAATTTCAAAGACATGGACAACAAAGGATTATGCTGCACGGATTTATTCAAATTTTCCTTCTATAATTATCGGCTATGAGGAAACAAAAAAATTTAATGTTTATGTACAAAACATCGGAACGAAGGATGCAACCTTTGAAATTCAGCTGCTTGACACACAACAAAATTTTAAATACCGGATTTTGAGTCAGGACAACAACGAAATAAACAAAATTTTTGTGCAGTCAGGAAAAACAGGTAATTTTTATATTGAAGTAAAAACACCTGAAAATATTAACATCGGAGAATATAAATTCAGGGTTAAAGCCGGCTCCGAAAGTCCGGCAGAGTTAACCCTTATTACAAAGGTAACAGCCGGCTCTACGGGAACATACTTTTTTGATGTGTCCTCAATGTATCGCGGAAAAGCAGTCAAAGCGGGAAGCGAGGTAAAATTTGAGATTAATCTCAACAACAACCAAAGTGCAGATACTTTTCGCCTAAATGCAGGCGTTCCGGATAAATGGAAATATTATATTACCAACACGCATGGAGAAGAGATTACAGAGGTTGAAGTTACAAAGGATTATTCATTAAATTTATTATTCAAAGTTAACCCTCCCGCTGATGAAGAAAAAGGAACTTATAAAGTCAATATTTCAATAATGAGTGTAAAAGGCAGGCAGACAAAAACATTAAATTTTGAAGTAAATGTCAGGCAGGAAAAAGAAATCAGTGCGGTTGAAATTTCATCACCGTACTCAACAAAAAGTGCTGTTGTAGGGGAAGCAATAGAATACTCAGTAAGTATAGGAAATGACGGAAGAGTAAAAGACAATTACAATCTGTTTGTTGAAGAACTTCCGGCTGGCTGGACATATAAATTTAAGGAAGGTTCGGGAAATTCCCCACAAGTCCAAAGTGTTGAAGTTGATACCGGGGCAACAAAGAGTGTTGTTTTACAGGTAAATCCGTCTACTGATACAACCATAGGAGAGTATAAATTTAAAATTAATGTTTATGGCAAAGCAAACGCAACATTGAATGCAAGTATTTTAATTCTGGGCTCCAATGAAATGAAATTGCGGATTGATGATTTATGGGTTACGATAGAAGCTGGACAGGAGAAAGAAACGATAATTAAGGTTCAAAATACCGGATTGAGTGAGTTAAGAGATGTTGAACTTGATGTGACAAAGCCAACCGGCTGGGAGATAAGTATAGTTCCCCGGAAAATTGTCTCTCTGCCACCACAAACAACGGGAAAATTTACCTTAAAAATCAGGCCACCTGTTGATGCAGGTCTTAGTGATTATAAAATTATTATAAAAGCAAAATCAGCTGAAGTAGAAACACCTGAAGATCAGATAAGGGTTACTATTTCAAAGTCATCGCAATCATCATGGTTAGGATATGCAATAATCGGGATAGGCATAATTCTTGTAGTTGTAATATTTAAGAAATTCGGAAGAAAATAAAAAATAAAAGATTTACTGACGAAATAAATGAATGTGACTAAAAAAACAGAAGACATTTTTGATAAAATTTCTGTGCTGGTTGAACAGGCAGGAAAAAAGGCTGCAACTACTATCAATCAAGAGATGGTTCTTCTTTACTAAAATATTGGTAAAACAATCAAAGAAGAAATCATAAAATCAGAGAGGGCTGAATATGGAAAAACAAATAGTGCAATCACTGACTACACAACTGGTTCCACGATATAGACATGGGTTTTCTAAAAGAAACCTTTGGAATATGATCCGATTATATGAAAATTATCCAGTTCTCCAATCACTGCTTGGAGAATTTAAGAGATTGCGCTGGACGCACATCATAAGTTTATTGTCTATTAAAGATGAATTAAACGCCAATTCTATGCAACATTATGCCAGAAGGAACAATGGAGCACACATATAAGTATCCTTGATGAAAGAATAAGCAGTATGCTTTATGAGAGAACTGCCATTTCAAAGCTTCCGGAAAAAACCATTGAAATGCAATTAAAAGAATTAAAAGAAGAAGATAAAACAACCACGGAATTAGTTTTCAGAGACTCGTATGTATCCCTTCTTTCCCACCATCAAAAAATGGACGAGTAATTTTAAAAATTTACAAAATTAATTATGCTTAAAAACAAAAATACGCTCACTTCGTTCGTATCTTTTTAAATCTTTGGGATTTAAAAATTACGCCCAAACTTTTACGCTGGGGTTGGAAACTCAGGATGTATTAGATTTTTTAGAACTCGCCGATACTTATGGTGAACGGGATTTGGAAAAATCAATATTGAACACATTAGAAAAATTTATCCCAAGGCAGAAAAGAATTACTCCTGATAATATTGATTATTATACGAACCTGGTTTTTTATCACAGAAAATTAAGATGTTTTGTTGTGATAGATTTAAAAATGGGTAAATTCGGGGCAGAGTATAAGGGACAGATGGAATTATATTTAAAGTATTTGGAGAAATATAAAGTGAATGAAGGCGAAAATAGTCCTATTGGGATTATTCTTTGCACCGAAAAAGGTAAAGAACAGATCGAACTGCTTTTCTTACCTGGTTGTAAAATTAAGATTGTTGAATATTTGACAAAATTACCCCTAAAAGAACTATTTGTCGAAAAATTACATAAAGTCATGTTAACCACACATGTTAAACAGCGATTTTCATTGCCCATTTAATTCTCATAATTTCACCCTAATTAAGAAATCCATTTGTAACTTAAATTCTTATTCCTAAACCATGGAACTTTCAATGGTTTGCTAAAACATTTTACTTGATTTTAGGATGAGAGTGTGTGCCCTTTTTTTTCATGTTTACAACCACATCATCATCTTTAACAACCATATTTTTTAATGTCCATCTTTAAATATCAATATATAATTATGAAAATTAAAATATAAATACTTTATTGCTAAATTTTCAAAAATCGTTAAAAAATCGTTAAAAAAATAAGAACCCATTAAACAAAACTTATAAATTTTGGTAGAATTAGAAAATTTAGGTCATAATTTTAGAAATTATAATTATCAGAATTTTACTTTGCTAAATGTATTCAATAATTTGTAGAACACTCAATGTAGGACAATGATTTCTAACAGGCAAATCAGGGTGTAATTATGATAATTAAACTTGGTTTATATGTTTTTATGAAATTTATGTTAAAAATTTTTGCCATATAATGATATTCTCGTGCTCATCCTCATTCATTTTAAATTTTATCCTTCAAATCATTGTATGCCTTCTCCGCGGCAATTAAATTTTTCTCTGCCCGTTTTCCGAATTTATCCTTTATTGCATCTTTCATTGAGTCCAAAGATACCTCTTTTGTTGCACAAAAAGCGCCGAGCATTGAAGTATTAACTATCGGAACTCCCAATGTTTCTATTGCAATTTTTGTTGCATTTACCCTAAAGAAATTTTTCATATTGTAGTCCTTTTCGGAATTAACAATAATTTTAAGACCTTTGTGGACATTAACCTGGTCCATCAAACTCGGATCAAAAACAACCACATAATCCGGATCATAAATCTGTTCTCTGCTTCTTATAAATTGAGTATCAATTTTGCAGAATGCCTGCACAGGAGCTCCTCTTCTTTCAACACCAAATGACGGAAATGCCTGTGCAAATTTGTTGTCCTTAAAGGCCGCTTTTGCCAAAAGTTCGCTTGCCGTTACTGCTCCCTGCCCACCTCTTCCAAAGAATAGAACATTTATCATTTTAAAATTTTTCAAATACCTTTACAATACTTTTATAAATTATGTATAAATTATGATTTAACGGTTGTGTGCCATATAAAAGTAGGCCACTTATATTTTTGTAAATTATCAATTGAATTTTGAAGATTAAATAAAAATTTCAATAAATAATATTTTTGATTATAAAATTGATTGTTTTTAAGTCATTTAATTTTCCATCTTCTCCTTCTGTGTAGATAGATAATTTTTTTAATTCAATATCTAAAACACAAAATACAAATAAATTAATCAAATCTTTTGGCAACTTGATTTCTTGTTTTAATAGGTCTATGAAACCGTAATCATTCTCTCCTACTTTTTCTCCCTTTCGTCTTACTATTATTAAAAAATATATTTTTGTTTCTTTAAACTTTTTTACCTCTTTATTTTCAAGATCTATGTCTTTGCAATCGTTGATATACTTGGGCTTTTCAATCTCGGGGTTGTTGTTTATCAAATTATTGTATTTTTCATAAGCTACATTAAAATCCTTGATTTTTATATCTATTTCATTCTCGTCAGTGAATTTTAATTTGTTCCAGAATTTTCTTGAAAACACACTATTAAACCCCTCTACTTTTCTATTATTCCACGGGCTTCGTGGCGTAACGTATAACGGCTTTATGCCCAAGTTAAGTAAAAATAATGTCAATCTTCCTACACGCATTTCCTGACTTAAATTTGTTCCAAAAGCGGAATCGTTATCGATCTTTAAGACATCTGGAATAGGCTCACTTTGCCATATTTCTTTTAAGATTTTTATCGCTTCCTCTGTGGTTTGTCCTTCAACCCTTTTTACAATACCTTCTTTTTTAGGGCGAATGTATTTACAGGAAAGAAAGTTAATCTTATCCTTTGAACCTTTCAAATATTTTGGACCGATGAAATCCACACTCATCATTATTTTGCCCAATTTATTTAAAGTGCATTGTGGATATTGCATGTATTTACTTACTCCCTTCCTCTTTTTTTGCGGACTTTTTACCATTTTATATTCTCTTAATGTGCGATCTACAAAATCTATTGCTCATCCCTTTAAGTTGGGATAATTAATTTGTGAGATATTTTTTAAAAATCTGCTTAAAAATTAAAATTAGATATTATAAATTTAATTTTAAACATTACAGGACATACACAAAACAAATATGAATTCTTGACTTTTTATGTTCATTTACAAAATAATATAAGTAAGTCCTATAACTTATAAAAATAATAGTAAAAAAACAAATATATAATTATCCCAATTTTAGTGAGGTAGCACCCAAAATCTTTGGATACTTTATCATTATGCGAATTATTATAATTTGCCATAACAACCTTTCCGCCTATGAAGAAACTTTCTTCCTTTTTTAACTTGCTTCTGATTTTTATTATTTCCTCCTTTTGTTCTTTTGTATATTTTCTAGGTCTATCTTTATTCCAACATCTGTTATCCATGAGCAATTTCAATGATTCTGTACAAATTATAGTCATTTTGACATCTTTTGATAATATTGTTTTTGTCCATATTTATTCTTCAAATCATAATATGTAATATTGATGTTCAAAATAAATAATCAAAAGTTGAAATTTTCACTATATCAGCAATGAAGCAGCAGAAGCAATAAAAAATATAAAAAATAAGGACAAACAATAATTGTTCGTAAGCCCGTTGATGCTATTGTAAAAACCTTTAAGGTTTTCAGGTGTCTGCCTTTACTTTTTCGGAAGGTATTTTAATACGACTATATTGCCGATTTGCCTTATACCTGCAAGTGTTAATTTTCTTTCATCCATTGTACCTTCAACCAGATTTACCCCGTCCCCAATAACAACCGGAGCGATAGCAACATAAATTTCATCAATTAAATTTGCTTCTATCATACTCTTATTTAAATGCCCCCCTCCTTCCAGCAAAATTCTTTTCATCCCTCTTTTATAAAGTTCGTCCATTAATTTAACCACATCAACATTGTCATCTCCGCACACAATTACAGATGCCTTTTTTGCTAATTCTTCTATTCTGTATGGCTCTGCATTCATTGATACAACAACAATGTTTTTTGCTTTATTATCCAGAACATTCGCATCATCTGGAACTTTTCCATAACTATCTATTACTATCCTTGTTGAATTTTCTTCTCTTCTTTCGCTAATAGTTAATTTGGGATTGTCTATCAATACAGTATTTATACCAACCATTATTCCATCAACACTTTTTCTTATTTCATCTCTTCTCGCTTTATCCAGCTCGTCAGAAAACACTACTCTTTCTCCTTTTCTTGCAATTCTCCCGTCTAAACTCATAGCCATATTTAATATTATGTATGGTTTCATTTTGCTATTTTTCACTATACAAAACTTAATTATAATAATTATAGTAATTAGTGGTTGAGTGCCAAATGAATTGTGGACACTTTTTTTGATATAATTAATTAAATTTTGAACTAAATAAAAAGATTAATAAGTGATATTTTTAATTACAAAATTGATTGTTTTTATATCGTTTAAAATTTATAAACACAACCCTAATTTTTACAGTAAACATTGTAATTTAAATATGGGTTTAAACGATACAGATATAAAAGACATATCTGACAGGAATGGCCGAAACAGGAATGCTGATGTAGACAAAAACACTGGCGCGGGCAGCAAAAAATTTCCGTCTGATTTAAAAACATTAATGGTGTGGGCTGTCTTAACTGTCATCTTTATTTTTGTTCCTGTATTAAATGAAACATTTTTAAGGATAATTTTTGCCTGGACAACTGTATTGTTCATTCCTGGATATGTTTTAATTGCCTTTCTTTTTCCGGAAAAAAACGATATGGATTTGATTGAGAGAATCGCGTTGAGTGTTGGATTAAGTGCGGCAATTACTCCGGTTTTGGGTCTGATTTTAAATTTCACTCCTTTTGGAATTCGCCTCAACCCGATAGTTATAATTTTGTCCTTTTTTATATTTCTCTTTACAATTTTGGCATACCTGCGCCTGAAAAATATCCCCGAAGCAGAGCGATACAATGAAAATTTCGGTTTTTCAAATTTATCTTCAAAAATTTCGGACATCGCAAAATTTCCGGAAAAACCGACTGATAAAGCATTATTTGTGTTATTGCTCTTTTCAGTTGCTTTCTGTGTATTTACATTTGCGTATGTTTTATCCCTTCCAAAAGAAAAAGAGAAATTTACTGAATTTTATATTTTAAATGAATATGGAAATGCAAACTGGTATCCTGCAAATTTAACTGCGGGTGAAAATTTTACTATAAATGTCAATATTGTCTGCCACGAGCGCGGGGCAACAAAATACATGCTAATCGTTAAATGGAATGAAAGCAGCGAAATTTTGTATAAAAGATTTATCTGGCTGAGAGATAATGAAACATTTAGTGAAAATTTTGCTTTTACTGCAAAAGACACCTTTAAAAACACTACAAAGAGGGATTTTTTGCTATATAAAGACGATAATAGTGAAATTTACAGGAAGTTGCATTTGTGGATAGATGTGCAAATTTAAAATGAGAATGTGAATAATATGAAGAATGTGTGAAGAATATGTGAAAAATTATTAATTGAAAATTTAATTATTTATAGTCCCGACCTTCCGAGATTTATATATTTTTTACGCTTAAATAGAGCTTGTCCAACTGTAGCGTTATTTCTTTTTGATAATATTTGGTGATTCATTATAAATTAATGTTTTTTAAAGATATTTTAATACTTTTTAAAATATGTTTTATCAACTTATTATGTAAAAAACATAATTATTATTTATGGATCAAAAAAATGGATCAAAAAATAATAAAGGTAAAGGTATTGGGTAAAATAATTGTAAAGATGGATACTTTCCTGGAGGAAATAATAGAGGGAATACTTTTTGTCAAATTAAAAAGTACTGCTGAAGATACAATCATTGTATTACAAAAAGATAACATTGTTTACCATAAGTGTGAATCTGATGTCAAACCATGCGGAAGTCAGGTAGGTGGAAAGCGAATGTATAAATGTAAAAAAGACGGTTGTAGATATAGATTTACACCAAGTGAAACTCTTCCAAAGATGCGGCACAGTATTAAAGAGGTTGTTAAAGGATTAAGATACTATAAAGAAGATAAAATTTCACTACTGGATGTATCAGATATTCTTCGCGATGAAAAGGTTTTTATTTGGTGCTCATCTCTTTAAATTGGGATAATTAATTTGTGAGATATTTTTTAAAAATCTACTAAAAAAAATTTTTTTTAGTAAATAAATTTTTTGAAATATCATTTAAAAATCCAAAAGATTTTTAAAGATTGAAAACTCATAGTTTTCAGTATTTTAAAATCTCGTAAATTTTAAAAGATTGAAAATCTCAAAGATTTTCAGTAAAATTAAATATTATGATATTTATAAATTTAATTTTAAACATTAAATTAAATTAATGGACTACTTCTATTTGGCACTCAACCTTTAACAGTTATTTCTGCGAATATAAATATTAATTTTTAAAGCATAAAAAATTTATTCCTTTATTTCTGCAATTCTCAAACTCATATCAATTTGTTTTGCAGAAGGTGTTACGGCACATTTAAATTTTTAAGGTCTATTTTGAAATTCTCGTTATGCTTCCTGATTCTTCCGATTTATTTGATTTTAGCCGAATAAGTATTTCCTTAAACTGTTTATCATCAATCTGTCCCCTTATTTTTCCTGCCTGATACAGCTGAACGAGCAAAATTTCAATCTGGCTGGCAAAGTCAGGCATCGCAAAGCGGATATTATTCAGCCGTTCGCTTGCTTCGGAAGTTAAAATTTTATCTGTAATCGTTTTCAATTGCTGTGATACCTGTCTTTCCTGTTCTTCGGCTCTGTACTGTTCCTGCATTCTTTCCTGAAACATCTGCTGCATCTTTCGCTTCCTTATCTCTCCAAGTTCGTCATCTGGCATTTTTAATTTAATATTAGGTTAGTAATTAAAAAGCAATTAAAAAAAATAACAATTACAAAACAAAAATTTCCGATGGCAGAATTAGAAAATATGCCCAAAGGTATTAAAGACATAAAAGAAGGGGAATTCTGGAAGGATGTCCTTTATGAAATAATAAGCACAATGGATCCCTGGGATGTCAATATCGTTGAACTGGCAAAAGTATACTCTGCGAAAATAGAGCTTATGAAAAATTTAAACTTCAGAATTCCTGCAAACGCGTTAATTGTCTGTGCTGTTCTTTTAAGAATGAAGGCAGATGTATTGATACCTGACGAAAGTAAAGACGATGATTACACAGATACAGATGTTGTAGAAAATGACACTTATGATGATGAAAACATCTGGTTGCCTGACAAATTAAATTTAACGGATATTTCCCTCATTCCAAAACGTATTTTAAAGAGAAAAATTTCAGCAGAGGAGCTAATAAATGCTATAAATGAGGTATTGAAATCCGAGAGAAAGGAAATTAAAAAGAAATTTACTGAAAAACGAATCATTGAGATAACGCCATCTGCGGATATAAAAAAAAGCATAGATGAAATTTACAAAAAGATAATAAATTTTTTAAATAACAGCAGCAACAAGGGCAGTAATACAGGCAGTAATACAAGCAACAACAATAGCAGTTCTGATAGTGTGAAATTCTCCCAGATATCAGATAATGAAAACATAGTGCGAAATTTTATCTCTCTCTTATTCCTGTGGGATGAAGGAAAAATTTTGCTGAAACAGGAGGAATTATACGGGGAGATTTTTATCCTGCTGGGAAAAATACATAATAAAATTGTTGCATGATGATTTTGTTGTATAATAAATTTGGTATATAGCTTTTTTGGCATATAGCTTTTTTGTTATATAATTATAGCCATTTTGACATCTTTTGATAATATTGTTTTTATCCATATATTTACTCTTCATATATTTACTCTTCAAACATAATATATAATATTGATGTTCAAAATAAATAATCAAAAGTTGAAAAATTCACTATAACAGTATAAAAATAAATATATGAATATATATGAATAAATAATAAATTTAGCAAATGAAAACTAATTATTTACTCTACTCGACAACTTTTTACGAAGGAGTTAACACAAAATAATTATAAAATCACAAATAAATTTGTATTTCCAATGAAATATTTGGCCACTCTAAAAACAAAGGGTAAATTTTTTAAGTTTTCACGAGTAAGTCCTGTTAATTTTTAAATGGTCACATTTTTCAATAAATTTTTGCAAATTTGAATACAAATTGATCAACTCACGAACAAAAAGTTGTCATCTAGAGTTATTTATAACTTAATTTAAAAATTTAATTTAAAAACACAGGAAAGTGAAATACACTCACACATTAAAAAATAAATTTGAAGAAATTTACATAAAGGGATTTAAATGGGTGAAATTTAACAGGGCTTTTTAAAATTTAAAAAAATTTAAATGGAAATATTCCACATTTTTATAGTAATAATTCTGGTTATTCTATCAGTTATATCTGCGTTCCTTTTTACAAGTTCCGAGGTTGCTATTTTTTCAACTTCAAGAACAAGAATAAATCATTTAGTTAATTCTAAAGCAAGGAACAGCGAAATTTTAAAAGAAGTCAGAGAGCACAAATATTTATTGGTTATAATCCTGATCGGAACAGAGATTAGTATTATTTTTGGCACGACATTGGCAGCAGATGCCTTTATAGAAATTTTTGGCAATATAGGTGTATTGTTTACAATAATTGTTATGTCCTGGCTGTTTGTAACATTTTCAGAAATTATGGGAGAAAGTTATGCTATTGGAAACGAAAAACACGCATTAAGAATCTCAAAATTTATCCAATATACAATAAAAATTTTATATCCTCTTGGAATTTTATTTGATAAAATTGGTTCTTTAATAATAAAATTTTTCAGGGTAGAAACAGGAAAAAGCAATAAAATTGGAGAAGAAGAGATAATTAGCATGGCAGATCTTGGAGAAAAGGAAGGTGTTATTCTATCTGATGAAAAGGAGTTTATAGAAAATATTTTTGAATTTAAAGACATAAATGTTGAAGAAGTTATGAGGCACAGGACACGGGTGAAAGCGATTGATATTAATAGCAATGATGATGAAATAAAAAATTTTTTAATGGAAATGCCTTATTCACGCATCCCTATCTATGAAGATAATATAGACAACATTAAAGGGATTGTGAATGCACAAAATGTGCTTGCCGAGGTGATAAAAAACAAGGGAAAACAATTGAAGGAAATAATAAAAGAAAAAATTCAGGATGCCTATTTTATTCCTAAAACAAAAAATATAAGTGATGCATTTAAGGACTTGGAAAGTAATGGCATCAGAACGGCAATAGTTATTGATGAATATGGAGGGACAGCGGGAATTGTAACCTTAGATGATTTGGTTGAGGAAATTGTCGGGGAGATGCCGGAAAGCTGGGAGAAAAACACAACCATTGTCCTGGATAAAGACAGGAATATTGTACTATTTTCAGGATATACAGAAATAGAAAATGTTGGGGACTTTTTCAATGAGGACACAGAACCGGATGGGGATTACAGAACTTTAGCAGGATGTATAATGACAAAACTTGGAAGAGTGCCAAAAAAAGGTGAAAGTATTTACTTCAAAAATTTTAAATTTATGGTTGACAAAATGGAGAGAAATAAAATCAGGACAGTTAAGGTCACATATAAAAAACAGGAAAAAGAAGAAATAAAAACATAAAAAAAACATAAAAAAAACAAACAAAATATTAATAACAATAAATGGAACCAGTTCAAATGGCCGTATATCTAGGAATAAGTATTGTTATGCTGATTTTTGCATTTTTCCTTTCTGCATCAGAAATTTCATTTGTTTCTATTCCTTCACAAAGGGTATCTCACCTGTTACGACTAAATCTAAAGAACGCAGAAATTCTTGAATACTTCAGAGATAATTATCACAGAACATTAATTCTTGTTTTAAGCGGGCAGATTATCAGCGTAATTATTGCAACTACTTTACTGACTGCAATCGCAGAGGAGATAATTGGCTGGTTGGGAATAGTAGTTATAGATATTGGAATGACGATATTCGCATTAATATTTGTACAGATAGTTCCGAAGAAATACGGACTTGAAAATGAAAAATTTGCTCTGTCTTTTTCCCCGACGCTTAAAAAAATTTCAAAAATTATGTATCTGGTAATTTTGTTTTTTGATAAAGAAACAACATTATTTTTCAAAATTTTGAAGATAAAAAAGGAGAAAGAGCGGGCAATTGAAGAAGGAGAAATGGAATCAATGTTAAAACAAAGTCAGATGGAATTAGATATACTGCCGGATGAAAAGAAAATGATTGAAAAGGTACTGGCATTTAATGATGTTACTGTTGCAGAACCGATGATTCCGATAGTGAATGCCGAAACACTGAATATAAATTCAGAGGAAAATAAAATATCTGAAATTTTAACAAATGCAAAAAATGATTTTATTATTGTTTATGAGAACAACAATATTCCAGGAATTTTAAATGTAAAAGAAGGGCTGAAAAATATTGTTAAAATCAGGGACTCACCTGAATTACAAAAATCATTAAAGACCTCTCTGAAAGAAATTTTAATTGCGCCGTATTTTGTGGAAAAGGATAAAAAAGTAGGGGCTGTATTTAAGGAAATGAAAGAGAAACGACTAAAACTTGCTGTGGTTATTGACGAAAATAAAAAGGTCAAGGGAATTGTAAAAATGGAGAATATGTTTGAAGAAATTGTCGGAGGTGTTTAAATTTAAATTTAAAAATTTTTATTTCACAAACATATGATGGGGTCGTTGAGATTTGAACTCAGGAGGTCTATAGCTCCCGAAGCTACAAGGATACCAAACTACCCTACGACCCCGGCAATTCAGAAATTTATAACATTTCAATTTATTTCAATTAGTATTTGAAAATAAAAAATCAACATCCTTACAACTACAAATTAAAAGATAAAAGAAACGAAAACTAAATGTGCTGATGAAATATATTTCTGGTAGAATATCTGACTGAAGGGCTTTCCTGCCTTTGATTTATGTGCGAATATTCTGCAAACTATAAATAATAAATATGGGGTCGCCGAGATTTGAACTCAGGTCTCTAGCTCCCAAAGCTAAAAGGATAACCAAACTACCCTACGACCCCAAACAAAAAAATATAGTAAAATTCTGGGAATTTACGCTCGCTAACGCCCATGCATCTGTAAAATATTCAAAACATTTGCAAATACCTCATGCATTTTAAAATCTCAAATATTTTATATTCAAACAAAGTGAGATTATTTTGAAATTGTGTAAATTTTAAAATCTTTGAGCAACATTGTGATTATTTTGAAAAATTGAAAACTCATTTAAAAATAAGTTACGCTCACTATCGTTCGTGTATTTCAAACAAAGTTTGAAATCGCTTCGCTATTTGTAAAATTTATACACATTTAAAAATCCCATAGATTTTTTAAAGATTGAAACCTCGTAGGTTTCAGTATTAAAAATAAGTTCGCTTCGCTCTCATTTAAAAATTTGGTGATTTTTAAAGATTGAAAATTTATAATTTTCAGTATATTTAAAACAAAGTTTTAAATGCTTCAAGCATTTTAAAGATTGAAAACTTGCGGTTTTTAGTATTTTCAAAATCTCTGCAATTTTCAAAATCACGAGTATTTTTTAAATTTATTTAAAAAATAAGTCAAAAATTTACAAACTTCTGTCTAATATCTCTAAAATATGTGCATTTGGTAGTTTTGTAACAGGATTTTTTGTAAGCAATGCTTTTCCTCCTGTTGAAATTAATAACGGCGTATTGCACGCTAAACAATTCACCTTTGTTTTTGCACATCCGAATATCACCTGTTTGTTGTTGCAGTGATTACACTGCACATACAAAAATCTGCTTCTTACTCTTCTGCCTTTACTCATTTTAAATTTTAAATTTACTACAAATAAATTACAATTATAATATTAAATTTACAATCAATATCAAAAACAACTAAACAATAAATTTTGCAGTGGATAAATTTTGCAGGGTATAAAATTTACAATCAATATCAAAAACAACTAAACAATAAAATTTACAGTGGATAAATTTTGCAGGGTATAAAATTTACAATTTATAAATTTCACCACCTTCTCTTTCTTGACTTATTATTCCTCTCTTAATCCGTATTATTCCGTTTTTCATTCCTTTCCCCACGATTCTGCATCTTCCTTTAATCAAAATTTCACCTCCTTCCATTCTTTCTCCTATCCCGTTTCCCGCGTATTTTTCAACTGTGATTTTTCCGTCCATCATTCTCAGTCCGACAGAATTTCTGCATCTTCCTTTAATCAAAATTTCACCTCCTTCCATTCTCCATCCGACATAGTCACCATAAACATTTCCGCTGATTTCAATCCTTCCCCCGATCATGCCTTCACCAACATTTCCAAAAGTATCTCCCTCAACGATAATTTCCTCACCATACATATTTTTGCCGAGATATTCTCCTGTATTTTTAACCAAAATTTTTCCGTTTTTCATTTCCAGCCCGATATAATCCATTTCTCTTTCAATAAATAATGTTTCTCCTCTTATTGCCATCTTTTCAGCTGCAATTGATGTCAAATAGCCTATAATTGTTTTCTCCAAAATGGTTGAAGGGATTACTTTATTTATAATTTTCTTAATATCAACAATTCCTAAATTTATCTTTATAATTTCTTCCTTTGCTGGCTCTCTGTATTTAAAAACGTGTCTTAACCGCTCAAAATTTTCGTCCATGTATTTTGCATTTTCTTTTTCTTCTGCAGGAGCAAAAAAATTATCTACAAATTCATTTCGTTTTTTCTGTTCCTTATCCCTTTTACTTTCACTTGTCCATTCAATCCCTTCTATTTTTTTTATATCTACCTCACCGTAAATTTCCTGCATAATATTGCTCAGCAGGAGTTCATCTATTCTTTTATTAATTATATTATTTCCAGACGAAGTGAGGTGATTTTTCAGGGTTGTGTTTTCTTCCAGGTAGTTGGGGTCTTTAACCGCTTCCAGGACATATTTGTCTATGATGCCTTCATATGTATTTGTTTTATTTCTTTTTTCCCACTCGTCAATGTTTTTAACCGCTTCCCGGACATATCTGTCAATAACATCTTCACCAACCAATGACTTTTCTGTTGGCAAAAGGTCTTTAAGATATTTTTCAATCTCTTCTTTAGAAATTTCTATGTCTGGCTCCCTTATTTCTTCAACAATTACCTCCTCGTTCTTACTTGCTGTCTTATCAGCTCTTTTTGCCTCAATTTTTCCTCCCCTTATTCCATCTCCAAGACACATCCCCGCAGTTCCGTCAATTTTAATATTTCCGTTTGTCATTCGCTGTCCTGCAAACATTCCTGTATTTCCGATAATATGTATATTTCCGCCGGACATCTTCATACCGACAAAATTTCCCCCGTTCTTTGCAGTTAAATTTCCTTTTTCAAGTTCAATACCTATATACTCCCGTGATTTATCTGATTTCACATAGAAATTTCCCAGTGTTTCTGCCGCAAGAGATGTTAAATAACCATAAAGCAGTTTGGATTTTTCTGTGTTTGGATTTTTCTTATAAATTTGTATTTTTATGGAGATTAATTTTGTGCTTTTATTTTTCATAGAAAGCGAATCTTCTTCATCAGTCCTTTTTTCAAGAAACAGCAATATTTTGTTAAACAATTCCTCATCCGACAATTCATTAACAGAACTTTTTAATTCCAAAAATATCTTTTTTACATTTTCCTTTGTTATCTTTGTATTTTCAATTTCACGCAAAAATTTCCCGAAATATACATTGTCTCTGTTATCAGCAGCCATTTTGAAAATCTCCGAACGACTAAATCTCCGAACGATATTATGGCAAAATTCATTCCCGTATCAGAAAGTTTACATTTATTTTCTCTGCCCTTTTGTTTATTATTTTTTCGGTTTATTTTTCTGTTTTTTCTCGGACTTTTTCTTGACGATTTTCAGGCGGAAGAAATTTTCCCTTTCTGCCTCTTCAAGTTTTGCCTTTATATTTTTTTGCGTTTTTAACAATTCGGGAATCAGTATATGTTCAAGAGAATTTACCCTTCTTTTTGTTTTTATAATTTCCTGTGCCAGTCGTTTTATTTTTTCTTCTATTTTAATAAGAGATAATAAACCCCTTTTTATACTCTCAAATTTATCAACAGAATTGTCTATTGAGGAAGATGTCATCACGACCCCGTAGTCAATTTTTCCCGTGTTTTTACTGTCAATCTCAATTTTCGGAAGTTTTACTCCTCCGACTGACTCGTAAGTTATATTAAGTTCAGGCATCTCACCAGCAGAGTCGCCAATTGTTTTTATTTCCAAGGGCCCTCCCATGGCGTACGCCTTTATCAATGTTTCCTGCCCGTTTATTATATCTTTTTGAATTTGCGGCCTGATAGCCTTCATATTTTTTGCAGTTTCAAAAAGTTCCATCATTAAAGCATCCCTTTTCTTTTTAAGCAAACTGTGTCCTTTTTGTGCCAGTTTTATTTTTTGCTTTATTCTAAGCAGTTCCATCCGTGTCGGACTTACTTGTTTTGCCATTTTAAATTTTTATTAAATTTTTAAATTTTGATTTATTAAATTTTGATTTATTAAATTTTGATTTTTATTCAGCAGCATAAATTTTATCCATCAATATAAATTAACAATATAAATTAAATCAATATAATAAATAATTTAAATTCTTTGTATGCAATTTAAATTCTTTGTATGCAATTTAAATTCTTTGTATGCAATTTTATTTGTTTTGCATCTGATTTTATATATATGCAAACAACGATGAAACAATCCTTAAAAATTTTTTTGGGAGAAATTTTGAACAACGATGAAATTAAATTAATGAACCGGTCGTTTGATGTCATCGGAGATATTGCCGTAATTGAAATCCCTCCGGAACTTGAAGCAAAGAAAAAAGAAATAGGGAAGGCAATTCTAAATTTTAAACACATAAAGGTTGTGGCAGCGAAAGCAGGCATTTTTGAGGGAGAATACAGAACTAGAAAACTGGAAATAGTTGCAGGAGAGAACAGAAAGGAGACAATATATACAGAATTTGGGTGCAGGTATCTGCTAAATATTGAAGAAGTATATTTTTCAGAGCGTCTCGGAAACGAAAGAATAAGGATATCTCAGCAGGTGAAAGAAGGAGAAAAAATTTTGGCTATGTTTGCAGGTGTCGGACCTTACCCAATCCTAATTGCGAGGATGAAAAAAAGGGAAAATAAAAATGTTGAAATTTATGCAATTGAATTAAATCCGGTTGGCTATAAATATATGGTTGAGAATGTGCGGATTAACAAGGTAAATATAAAGTGCATATTGGGAGATGTCAAAACCGAAACACCGAAACTCGGACTGAAATTTGACAGAATCATTATGCCTCTGCCAAAAGATGCAGAAAATTTTTTAGATACAGCGTTAAATGCCATTAACGACAGAGGAATTATTCATTACTATGGCTTTTCAGATAATACGAAAATTTTTGCGGAAGAAGTTAAAAAACAATGCGAAAATTTTGGTTATGGTGCAGAAATTTCAGATGTTGTCGCCTGCGGTGCCTATTGCCCAAAAATTGGCCGTGTTTGTGTTGATTTAAAGATAAATAAAAAATAAGAATGAGTTTTTTTAAGAAACATAAAAAATTTAAAATGCAAACATCAACAGTTACGGCTATATTTGAAGACCAGATAATTTCAGAAATGATGCCGATTGTTATAGAAAAAATAAATATTGCGATTGAACCTATAATCAGAGAGACATTGAAACAAATAATAGATGAAAATATCACTCATGAAACAATGAAATTATCAGAAAAATCCTTTACAGAATTATGGGAAAATGAAGAAGACAAAATCTGGGACGAATACTGATTATGATTACTGGCAGAAAGATATTTTAATTGTGAAATTTCTTTAATTGTGAAATTTCCTTTTACTGATTTTCAGAGTTTTAAGAAGAGACCCGTGATTGTCATATCAAATGACTACTATAATTTAAATATTTTAAAAACTTGCCGAGGGCGTGACTTGAACACACGACCTCCAGATATCTCAGCGCCTTATGGATTAGGTCTTAAAATTTTAGTTTTAAACTTAATTTTAAACTTTAAACTTATGAGTCTGGCGCTCCAACCGACTGAGCTACCTCGGCATAAAACATAAAAATTTAACACTAATAATTACTTTTAAATTAAAATTAGAACAAAACTAAAATAATTTCACTACGCTCAAATATTAAAAACCAAAATGCAGCAAAATTTAAAAATTTCGGCAATTCAGATGAATATTACAAATGAGGTTGACATAAATTTAATGACTGCAAAGGAAATGATAGAAAAATGCGAAGAGGATATTGTGTGCCTTCCGGAGTTATTTTCAACAGGATTCAGGCAGGATGCGATAAATTTTGCAGAGGGCGAAAATGGAAGGGCATTTAAATTTATTAAGGAAATTTCGGCAAAAAGGAAAATTTTGCTCATCGGAGGTATTACAGAAAAAGATAAAGGCAACCTTCCTTATAATGCTGCTGTTGTTTTTGAAAACGGAAATTTCATAGGAAAATACAGGAAAATTCATCTGTTCAGACACTGCAATGAACATCTTTATTATTCTGCTGGAGATAAAGTTTTCACCTGTGATTTTAACAAAGGCGAATTTAAGACCAAAATCGGACTGATGATTTGTTATGATTTAAGATTTCCCGAAATAGCGAGAGAAATTATGAAGCAGGATGCAGAAATTATATTTGTTCCTGCAAATTTTCCCGTGCAGAGAAAAAACCACTGGAAGGCGTTGTTAAAGGCAAGGGCAATAGAAAATTTATGTTATGTTGTAGGAGTGAATGCGAATGAAATTCATAACAAATACATTGAAGGAAAATTTGGAAACAGTGTTTGCTATAATCCGTGGGGAAATTCGGTTAAAAGAAAATTACAAAATTTAGACAACGGAACTATTTTTGAATTTGAAATAAATATAGAAAAAGAAAGGGCAATAAGGAAAAACTTTATAAATTAGGTAATTATTTCATAACTTGTGATTTAAGTTAGTAATGTTATTCTGTTTTATCTGATTATTCAAATATGTGCAATTGTTTTTTTTTTCAGATAATTTAGATTATTCTAACTCTTTTATCACCTTCATGTAGATTTCACGCTATTCAATATACTCCACACAGACGAATCGCTATCGTTGAATGTTTTATTCCGAGCGTATTTTAATGTAAAAAGTCAGTAAAATGAATGTATTTTTATTCGTGTGGGAAAGATAGAATTTATAAATTTAAAAATTTTTACAATTGCACTCCAAGCGATTCAACAATATTTGTGCAAATTTCAACAAAAGGAGGAGCATAGAATAAGATAATCAAAGCAACCACCGCAATTGCCATTGGAATTATAAATGCGAGCGGCTCTTTAAATTTCTTAAATTTTGCTTCGCTGTGTTCTTTGTGTTCATTATGTTCGCTGTGTTCTTTGTGTTCATTATGTTCATTATGTTCGCTGTGTTCATTATGTTCGCTGTGTTCATTATGTTCGCTGTGTTCTTTGTGTTCATTATGTTCTCTGTGTTCATTATGTTCATTGTGTTCGCTATGCCCTTCATTACCGTGTTCCATTCCTTCCGGCTCAACAAACCACATATATTTTATTAGTCGTCCGTAATAATACAGAGAGATAACCGATGTTATTATCATCACAACACCCAAAATCAAAGCAAGCATATTTTCCTGCATTGCCTGAACAAACAATTCAACTAGAACCAGAATTTTTGCTGTAAAGCCACCGAAAGGAACAATTCCTGCAAGTGAAAGCATAAAGGCAGCCATAGCAATTGCCGTAACCGGAGCAGTTCTCCACAAACCCTTATAATCATCATAATTTTTAATCTTTCCGTCTGAAACAAAAAGCAAAGCTCCCGCAGCAATAAAAGCGCCTCCTTTCATAAATGCGTGAACTATAATATAATAAACAGCATAAGCAATTCCCAGCGGAGTAAATATTGCTATTGCAGCCAGAATATATCCCACCTGTGCGATTGATGAATACGCGAGCATTTTCCGGACATCTTTTTGTGCCAGTGCAAGTACATTTCCGACGAGCATTGAAAGTATGGCAAGTATTGCGAGCATTACACTTAACTCAAATTTAAACAACAATGTAAAGACAACCAGAATTTTGAGCAGAGCGACAAATGCCATCTTTTTTGATGCACCAGCAAGTAAAGCAGACACAGGAGAGGAAGCGCCCTGATAAGCATCGGGTGCCCAGAAATGGAACGGAGCCGCACTCATTTCATACGCCAGTCCAAGTATTACGGCCAAAATTCCAATAAATGTTAATAATTTTAAATTTTCATCCTCGCCCATACACAGAATTCCGATTTGATCCAACATCAAACTCCCTGTTGAAAAATATATTAATGAAATTCCAAACAATAAAATTGTAGAAAATACTGTTCCGAATAAAAAATACTTTGCCGCACCTTCTATTCCCTTCTTTGTTTTTTCAGCCGCAACCAGGACATAAGCAGGAATTGCAGCCATTTCAAGTCCGACAAACAATGTCAGTAAGTCAGTTGCAGAGGCAACAACCATCATTCCGAGAATTGCAAAAAGGACTAATGCATAATATGCGTCAAAAATTTTATCCGAAATAAATTTCTCAGTATATTTTAAGGATGCGATAACTACCATCAGCCCAACAATCAGGAATATAAATTTAAATACAACTGCAAGCAATCCGACATTATAAAACAGACCTATTCCCTCTGCTATTGCTATCTTTGTTGTGCTGTCTGCGGTTGAGGGCTGAAATACAATTGCTAAAAGCGAAATTAATGAAACAACGATTCCGAGCAATGCTATATAGCCGGAAATTTTCTTAAATTTAAATCCAGTTAATAATATCAATATTGCTGCAACCGCAATAATTATCTCGGGAAGTATTAAATTAAACATTTTTAATTAATTTATTGTTTTAATCTTTACTTTTTATAATTTGATTATGAACACTATAAATCCGATTATTAAAAATACCAAAGCCATCGTTGTTGAGGAAGTTATAAATTTATACGCTGATTTGTCAAGTTCTCTCTCAATATCTTCCACATTTCTGCCTTTAAATTTACTTATGACCCAGGCATAAGGAGCATGACTCAATTTAACAGACCACTGATAAAATAAAAGTAATTTGTGATTTGCATCTGTGCATGTCTTTGAAAGAGGATTTCCGCCGTAAATAAAAGGTGTGTCAAATTTAATAATTTCTTTTCCTTTTGAACTTCCAAAATACCTGTAATTGAGCAGCAAAAATAAAGCAATTATGGCAATAACTCCATATTCTGCAATAGATGACCAGTGTTTTGAAAATTCGTGGCTGACTACACCCTCAATCGGATTAACATGCGAAATTTTTTCTTCTGCCAATTCCAAAAACGGGAAAGGAACAGCATAAAACACAACAACAAGAATCGCCACTGTGACTATCGGTGCCAAAACCAGAATATTTACTTCCTTAAATTTTGAATAGTCGGCTTCATTCTCTTTCTTTGGTTTTTTGAAAAATGCCTTATAAATTACTGGAAAGAAATAAAAGGCATCAAGCAGCCCGGCCAGCAAAAATACAACGAAAAATATCCAGTATCCACTTTCAAGAGAACCCTCAAGCAGCATTGTTTTACTTAAAGCAGCTAATGTTAAAGGTACTGCTATCATAGCCGCAGTTCCGACAGCAAAGGAAAGCATTGTTATTGGCATCCTTCTTCCGATTCCATCCATATCGCTGATAAGTTTTTTATGCGCTGCAACAAAAACAGCCCCTGCAACAAAAAACAAAACAATTTTTCCAAAGGAATGGCTCGCAATGTGCAAAATCCCCCCAGTCATCCCTGTTTTTGTAAGCAGTGCTACTCCGAGCATCATAAATGAAAGCTGGCTGACAGTGGAGTATGCTACTCTGCGCTTTAAATTATCCTGTGTGATTCCAAAGAATATTGCGGCAAGCAGTGTAAAAGCAGCAAAAGTTCCCAGAACAAGATCTAAATTTAAGGCGTGCATTAAATTTGGCCCGAAAACATCAAAAACAGTTCGCATGACGCAGAATACACCTGCAACTACAACCGCAACTGCATGAAGCAATGCACTAACAGGGGTAGGAGCAACCATTGCCGTTGGAAGCCATGAATGAAGAGGAAATATTGCTGCCTTTGCATAACCGAACATAAGCATTAAAAATATTGCAGACAAGAGCAATGAGCCACACTGTGCCAATGCCCCAATTCCGCCTTCGCTAAATTCCAGTGTTCCGGTCATTCCATAAATAAGTAAAATTGCAGTTAATTGCAGTAACATTGACGCAACCATTAAATAAATCATATATTCTGTTCCGCTTCTCATGGACTTCGGATCCTGCTCATGAATAACCAGAGGATAAGTCACGATGGATAAAATTTCATAAAAAATGAACAATGTTATTAAATTTCCAGAAAAGGCAATTCCAAGCGCCGCAAAAATTGATAAAGTAAAATAGACAAAAAAACGGGTCTGTGCATGCTCATTCAGTCCTCTCATATAGCCAATTGCATAAATGTTTGTTACAACCCATAATGTTGAGGTAACAAATGCAAAAAACATTCCAAATGCATCCAGCTTTAAAGTAAAGGTTATTCCCTGAGCAAATTCAAATAATTTGAAGGTAATTGTTTCCCCGCTCAAAATCTGGGGCAGGACCAAAAAGGCAATAATCAGAAAGGTTATAATTGTCGCTATGACTGTAATGCCGTCTCTTAAATTTGGTTTATTCTTAAATAAAGGCAGTATGAATGCTACTATTAGTGAAGGCAGTAACGCATAAATTAAAATTTCTCCGTTCATCTTAATGAAGTTTACTTTTTAAACTACTTTTTAAATTTACTTTTTAAACTACTTTTTAAATTTTTAATTTCAGATAACTTTTTGCATCTAACTGAAAATTTTTTGAATTATCTTGCAAGCTATTTATAAACTCCGCCTGCTGACTACTCCAATCTTTATTATCTGCTGACTTTATCCATTTAACATAAAAATTCAAAAATTTTAGCCGTTCCCAGAAATTTTTTTCTTTAAATTTTGATTCCATATTTTTTTAATTTTTTAAATTTTCCATTAAAGTGCTAATATCTATATTTCCAAATTTTCTGTAAATGATTATTGCCAATGCCAGTCCGACTGCAATCTCTGCTGCTGAAATCGCCATGATAAACATAACAAATGTCTGTCCCGAAGCATCAGCTATGAAAGATGCAGTTGCTGCGAGATTTAAATTTACTCCGTTAATTGCTATCTCAACACACATCAGAAATTTTATGAAATTTCTCTGCGTCAGTGTTCCGGATATTCCTATAAAAAATAAGAGTGTTCCAAGTACCAGATAATAGGTAAGGGCTATCATTTTACTTTATTTACCTTGTTTTCTTCTTTTTCTTTAAATGCCAATATTATTGCCCCGATTACTGCGGCTGTTAAAAGTAATGATAGTGCCTCAAACGAAAGTAAAAAATTTCCGAATAAATTTATTGCGATATTATTTGCCGAAATTTCGCTGATTTTGCACGATGTTTTTGTACAATATTCATTCCCTACATTCAAAAAAGCGTTTGTGATAAGTGCAAACAATATTATTCCGGATAATATGCCAAAAATGGAAGCAGCATTATGTTTCATTTTTTACATTTTATTTTATTCGTTTTTTGTGAGCATTATCGCAAATAACATTAACACAATTACACCTCCGATATAGACCAGAATCTGAACTGCTGAAAGGAAAAATGCCTTTAATGTTATATAAAGGACAGCCATAATTATAAATGTCCCTGCCAAATATACAGCCGAATGAACAATGTCTCTTGAAATTATTACTGCAACTGAAAAAGCAATTGCCAATATTCCGCAAACAAAAAATAAAATTTCTTCCATCGGATTTGTTTTTTATTATGTGCCTTGCTTTTTATTTTTACCAACGCCTGTTACGGGCAATCTTGTAAATTTCCTTGATCATGTCGGTTAAAGATAATATCCCTCTCATTTCTTTGCAGTCATCTACAACTATCAGGCGATGAATATGCCTGTTTCTCATTACCTCACAGGCGTATTTAATTGTTTTATCCATTTCAATAACTTCGGGAGAAGGATGCATTATTTCTGTAACTTTGACATCATCAAAATTTCTTCCGAATGCTTTTGGAATATCTGTCTCTGAAATAACTCCCACCGGCTCACGCCTTTGATTTACAACAACAACTGCATGGATACTTCCCTCAACTAAAATATACACTGCTTCTATAATTGTTGTGTTCTCGGGAACAGTAATTGTCCCAAAAGTCATTATGTCCCGGACCTTCGTTTCCTCTATTTTTTTCATTTTAAATTTAAATTTAAATTTAAATTTTATAAATTTTCTTGTTAATTTATCTTTAATTTATTTTTCTTGTTAATTTATCTTTAATTTATTTTTCTTGTTAATTTATCTTTTGTGTAATCGGCCATTTCATAAATATTTGTCAGGTATATTGCATGTTTCGGACAGACCTCTTCACATAATCCGCACCACATACAACTTCCGGTATCAACTATAAAATTATAATCGTTTGCATTTCTTGTTTTTTCGTGGCCGAGTTTTAGTTCTATTTTTATGGCATTAACAGGACAAGTTCTCACACACACGCCACAAACAATGCATGTGTTTGCATTAACTTTTTGCAACCCTTTATAAGGACGGTTCCTTTTTTCCTTCGGATATTGCAAAGTAACATTTTTCCTGAATAATGCTGCCTTTATTGTTACCCACATTCCTTTAAGGATTCCTGTAATGAACATCGTATTTTGTAAATATCTGTTTGTTATTAATTTTGGTTGTTTATTTATTAAAATTGATATTAAATTAGTATTATTAATTAAAATAGTATTAGACTATATTTATTTTATTGTTTTATTCTAATTTTTATGAATCTATTTATTAACTGGTGCTGGCCCACTAAAATTGGGATAATTATATATTTGTTTTTTTACTATTATAGTCATTTTGACATCTTTTGATAATATTGTTTTTATCCATATATTTATTCTTTAAATCATAATATGTAATATTGATGTTCAAAATAAATAATCAAAAGTTGAAATTTTCACTATAATATTGATGTTCAAAATAAATAATCAAAAGTTGAAAAATTCACTATATTTTTATAAGTTATAGGACTTACTTATATTATTTTGTAAATGAACATAAAAAGTCAAGAATTCATATTTGTTTTGTGTATGTCCTGTAATGTTTAAAATTAAATTTATAATATTCAATTTTAATTTTTAAGCAGATTTTTAAAAAATATCTCACAAATTAATTATCCCAACTTAAAGGGATGAGCACCAATTAATTATCCTTATTTAAAGAGATGGGTGCCAAATATTTCAAAAAATTTATTTGTTTAAAAATATAATTTTTTAGTGATTTTTAAAAAACATCTCACAAATTAATTATCCCTATTTAAAGGGATGAACGCCAAATATTCAGATGGCAGAAAATATCGCCTCATTTTTTAAATAAATCCTAAAATTGCTCGCATATTTAAAATTTTAAAAATTTAAAATGAATAAGATAGAAAACAAAAAAGATAAGGGTGAAAAAAGTAAGGGTGAAATTCTACCTGTTGGTTTGGGATTCGGAAGAATGTTTGACAATATGTTGAGAGAAAAGCGTGAATTTAACAGAGCTTTTGGTTTGTGGCACAGACCTCATTGGGGAATGCTCCCTGAATTTTCCGAAGATTTTAGGAAATTTGGAATTGCCGAGCCGGCAGTAGATGTTGTTGATAAAGGAGACAAATTTGAAGTTACAGCAGATATTCCTGGAATTCCAAAGGAAAATTTAGAAGTGAATGTGACAGACAATGAAATTGAAATAAAGGGAAATTTTGAAGAAAAGAAGAAAGAAGAAGGAAAGAACTATCTGAAAAGAGAAAGAAGGGCAGCAAGTGTTTACAGGTGTGTTTCGCTGCCTGCAGAGGTAATTTCTGACAAAGCAAGTGCAAAGATAGAAAACGGAATTTTAAAAATTTCACTGCCAAAGAAAAAGCCGACAGGGGAACAAAAAGCAAGGAAAATAAAGATAGAATAAAGAATAGATTAAGACGGATTACCTACCAGGATATGTGTTTATTTTTCTTTTTTAAATTTTTTCTTTTTTAAATTTTTTCTTAAAAATTTTGAATGGAACCAAAAATAAAAATTTTGCTTAGTGACGGAAAAATAAACGAGAAGAGAATTAAACTTCTTAAATTTATTGAGAAATACGGCTCGCTGAATAATGCCTCAAAAGAGATGGGAATAACTTATAAGCATGCGTGGGATGAAATAAAAGATATGGAAAAATCTTTGAATGAAAAACTGCTACTTATAATTTCAAGAGGAAGAAAAGGCAGAGGAACAACACTAAGAGAAAAAGCAAAGGAAATTTTAAATGACTATGAAGTATACGAGAAAGGTCTGAATCTGGAAATTTCCGATAAATTTTGGGAGAGTTTAAGCATAATGAGCGCGAGAAATAAACTAAACGGAACAATAGAAGAAATTAAGATTGAAGGTGTTGCTGCCGAAATAAAGATAAAAATTGATAACCCGGTTGAAATTGTTGCTTTAATAACGAGAACATCTGCCGAGCGTTTGAAATTAAAGAAGGGAGATAAGACATTTGCAATCATAAAAGCAACGGATGTTATGATGGGGAAATAAATTTTCTTATCTATAAATTTACATGTAAAATTTACATGTTTTCAGATATTTATTTTCAAAACCTATATTATTCTAAATATATGTTATTCTAAATATATGTTATTCTAAATATATGTTTATTAAAATATAATTATTATATTAAAATATAATTATTATAAAGTCAAAGATGGAACAAAAAATAAAATTAACAGGAACAGCAGATTTGACAGTGTTAATAGCAGGAATTGTGTTGTTAAGCGTGTTATTAAGCGGTTGTGTTGAAGAAAAACCAAAAGAAAATATTACTCAAACAAATGAGTATGTTCAATTGAAGATTTTTCATGCCGGAAGTTTAACCGAACCGTTATCGGATGTTGAAAAGGAATTTGAAAAAGAACATAAGAATGTTGATGTTCAGCGAGAAGCAGCGGGAAGTGTGCAAACAATTAAAAAGGTTACCGAACTGCACAAAGATGCAGATGTTGTTACCTCTGCTGATGCCTTCTTAATTCCGCAGATGATGTATCCTAACTATTCTGACTTCACAATAAAATTTGCAGCGAATGACATTGTAATTGCCTACACAAACAAAAGCAACCACTGGAACAAGATAAATAAAGATAACTGGTATGAAATTTTAAGAAAGGACGATGTTAAATTTGGCTTTTCAAATCCCAATAACGACCCATGCGGTTATCGTTCTGTAATGGTTGTGCAGCTTGCAGAGTTTAAATACAATGATGGCAAAATTTTTGACGATTTGGTTGAAAAAAACACAAATATTAAAGCAAAATGCGAAGGTGAAAATTTAAATTTAACCTGTATAATTATTGTTCCAAATTCAGCAAAAATAAACCCGGATACAAATAAAGTAATGGTTAGAAGTTTGGAAATGGAACTGATATCCGGGCTTCAAAGGAGAGAGATTGACTATTTTTTCATATACAGAAGTGTTGCCATTCAGAACAAATTTAATTTTGTTGAGTTGCCTCCGGAAATTAACCTAGGAGATGATGCAAAGAATGAAATTTATAAAAAAGCCAGTGTCAAACTTGAAGATGGAAATGTTCAACATGGAAATGCAATTGTTTATGGAATCACAATTCCAAAAAATGCACAACATAAAAAAGAAGCAATTGAATTTGTAAAATCAGTAATAGATGAAAACGGCCAGAAGGTCTTTAGGGATATGGGACAGCTGCCGATTACCCCAGCAATTGCTGATAATATAAGCAATGTTCCCGATGAATTAAAAAATCTGGTTGTTGAAGGAAAATAAATTTGCTACACCCTTTACCTTTTACAATGGATAAAATTTTCATTTCCGCCTGATTTGAGAGGTGAAGGATACAAATAGTCAGGATACACATTGTTAACAAAACAGAATGAAAGAAAAACTTACTCTGGTATTCGCAATTTTGGGAATATTAATCTTGCTGTTTATTTTAATTCCTCTTGCAAATCTGATTTTATCTGCTGTATTTAATACACAAATTTTCATCCAAAATTTAACCGACGAAGTAGTTTTGGAATCCATACTTTTAAGTTTTTTCTGTGCATTTTTAGCAACCGTGATTGCATTTATATTCGGGGTTCCTCTTGCTTATCTTTTGGCAAGAAAAAATTTTTACGGAAAGACAATTATTGAAGGCATGATTGATGTTCCTGTTGTCGTTCCCCACACAGTTGCCGGAATCGCATTATTAAGCGTCTTCGGAACCCATGGACTAATAGGACAATTTTCCTTCATAAGATTTGTTGATGCGCTTCCGGGAACGGAACAATAGAAGAAATTAAGATTGAAGGTGTTGCTGCCGAAATAAAGATAAAAATTGATAACCCGGTTGAAATTGTTGCTTTAATAACGAGAACATCTGCCGAGCGTTTGAAATTAAAGAAGGGAGATAAGACATTTGCAATCATAAAAGCAACGGATGTTATGATGGGGAAATAAATTTTCTTATCTATAAATTTACATGTAAAATTTACATGTTTTCAGATATTTATTTTCAAAACCTATATTATTCTAAATATATGTTATTCTAAATATATGTTATTCTAAATATATGTTTATTAAAATATAATTATTATATTAAAATATAATTATTATAAAGTCAAAGATGGAACAAAAAATAAAATTAACAGGAACAGCAGATTTGACAGTGTTAATAGCAGGAATTGTGTTGTTAAGCGTGTTATTAAGCGGTTGTGTTGAAGAAAAACCAAAAGAAAATATTACTCAAACAAATGAGTATGTTCAATTGAAGATTTTTCATGCCGGAAGTTTAACCGAACCGTTATCGGATGTTGAAAAGGAATTTGAAAAAGAACATAAGAATGTTGATGTTCAGCGAGAAGCAGCGGGAAGTGTGCAAACAATTAAAAAGGTTACCGAACTGCACAAAGATGCAGATGTTGTTACCTCTGCTGATGCCTTCTTAATTCCGCAGATGATGTATCCTAACTATTCTGACTTCACAATAAAATTTGCAGCGAATGACATTGTAATTGCCTACACAAACAAAAGCAACCACTGGAACAAGATAAATAAAGATAACTGGTATGAAATTTTAAGAAAGGACGATGTTAAATTTGGCTTTTCAAATCCCAATAACGACCCATGCGGTTATCGTTCTGTAATGGTTGTGCAGCTTGCAGAGTTTAAATACAATGATGGCAAAATTTTTGACGATTTGGTTGAAAAAAACACAAATATTAAAGCAAAATGCGAAGGTGAAAATTTAAATTTAACCTGTATAATTATTGTTCCAAATTCAGCAAAAATAAACCCGGATACAAATAAAGTAATGGTTAGAAGTTTGGAAATGGAACTGATATCCGGGCTTCAAAGGAGAGAGATTGACTATTTTTTCATATACAGAAGTGTTGCCATTCAGAACAAATTTAATTTTGTTGAGTTGCCTCCGGAAATTAACCTAGGAGATGATGCAAAGAATGAAATTTATAAAAAAGCCAGTGTCAAACTTGAAGATGGAAATGTTCAACATGGAAATGCAATTGTTTATGGAATCACAATTCCAAAAAATGCACAACATAAAAAAGAAGCAATTGAATTTGTAAAATCAGTAATAGATGAAAACGGCCAGAAGGTCTTTAGGGATATGGGACAGCTGCCGATTACCCCAGCAATTGCTGATAATATAAGCAATGTTCCCGATGAATTAAAAAATCTGGTTGTTGAAGGAAAATAAATTTGCTACACCCTTTACCTTTTACAATGGATAAAATTTTCATTTCCGCCTGATTTGAGAGGTGAAGGATACAAATAGTCAGGATACACATTGTTAACAAAACAGAATGAAAGAAAAACTTACTCTGGTATTCGCAATTTTGGGAATATTAATCTTGCTGTTTATTTTAATTCCTCTTGCAAATCTGATTTTATCTGCTGTATTTAATACACAAATTTTCATCCAAAATTTAACCGACGAAGTAGTTTTGGAATCCATACTTTTAAGTTTTTTCTGTGCATTTTTAGCAACCGTGATTGCATTTATATTCGGGGTTCCTCTTGCTTATCTTTTGGCAAGAAAAAATTTTTACGGAAAGACAATTATTGAAGGCATGATTGATGTTCCTGTTGTCGTTCCCCACACAGTTGCCGGAATCGCATTATTAAGCGTCTTCGGAACCCATGGACTAATAGGACAATTTTCCTTCATAAGATTTGTTGATGCGCTTCCGGGAATTATACTTGCGATGCTGTTTGTAAGCATTCCATTTATAATAAATTATTCACGGGAGGGCTTTGAAAACGTAGATGTCCGGCTGGAAAATGCTGCGAGGACATTGGGAGCAAGTCCTTTTTATGTATTTTTAAAAATTTCATTTCCTCTCGCATTCAGAAATATTTTTGTCGGAGCAGTGATGACATGGGCACGGGCAATAAGTGAATTCGGAGCAATAATAATAATTGCTTATTATCCCATGGTTGCAACAACAATTATATATGACAAATTTTTAACTGCTGGATTATATGTCTCGCAGGCAGTTGCGGCAATATTGCTGATATTCTGCCTGATTGTCTTTATACTTTTAAGATTTCTGATTAGAAAGAAAAAGTAAATTTTAAAATGATTAGAAAGAAAAAGTAAATTTTAAAATGATAAAAATCCATGACCTGTCGTTAAAACTCGGAAAATTTGAACTAAAAAACATAAATTTAGAAATTAATCATGGTGAATACTTTGTAATTTTAGGAGAGACAGGGGCTGGAAAAACAATACTGGTTGAGTGTATTGCCGGCTTACATAAATTCAGCGGAAAAATTTTTATTGACGGAATTGACATCAGCAATGTTCCGATAGAAAAGAGAAATACCGGTCTGGTTTATCAGGATTATGCATTATTTCCAAATTTAAATGTGATGGACAATATAAAATTCGGATTAAAAATCAGAAAATTTAGTGAAGAAGCGATTAATGAAAATGTCTGTGAAATTTCAAAAATTTTAAAAGTCCATCATCTGCTGGACAGTGATGTTAAAAATCTGAGCTGCGGAGAAAAGCAAAGAATATCACTGGCAAGGGTCCTGGTCATAAATCCGAAAATTTTGCTTTTGGATGAACCTCTTGCTGCTTTGGATCCTAACACACAAAATGAAGTTAAAAATTTTCTGAAAGAAATTCATAAAGAAAGAAATTTAACAACCATCCATATAACACACAATTTTGAAGAAGCAATTTCACTTGCAGATCGTCTTGGGGTAATGCACAAAGGCGAAATTTTGCAAACAGGCAAAGCAGATGAAATTTTCAGAAATCCCAGGTCGGAATTTGTCGCAAAATTTACAGGGGCGGAAAATTTATTTGAAGGAATCAGCAGGGTTGAAAACAGGATTGCTATTATTGATGTCAATGGAATAAAAATATACTCAACAAATTTAAATGAAGGCAGGGTCTTTATGATAATCCATCCTGAAAATATTGTGATTTCAAAAAACAGTATTCTGACAAGCGCACGAAACAGTTTCAAAGGGAAAATCTGCGAAATTTCAAAAATTCCGAGGAGGGAAGGCATAATAAAGGTTGTTGCTGATGTTGGAATTCCACTCGCTGTTTTTATAACAAAGCAGGCGTTTGAGGAATTAAATTTAGGTATTAACGATAAAATTTATGTCTATTTCAAGGCGAATGAGGTATATGTGTTTTAAAATTTACTTGACCCCTCAATTCGATGTTATCTAATGATATATTTTAACAGATAAATACTTACTTTTTAAAGGCATCCATAACCATAACCCACTTATTTCTTTCCGATGAACTCGGTATATCCGCACTTTCCACAGCTATATCTATCCTTATGCTTTGCCATGAATACACCCTCTCCGCACCTCGTGCAAAATTTTGTTGTTCTAATTAATTTATTGCCCACAATATTGTAATTTTCACTTTTTTTGGTTGTCTTCTTTGCTTTTTCTTTTGCTGCTGCCATTTTAGAACATTATATGAATTTATGAATTTATGCATTAAATTTTATTTATTTTTTTGCCTGTGCTGCTTTCTTTTTGCCTTTTAATTTTTTCTTCTTTTTTATTCCCATAAGTGCATTAACCTTTTCATCTCCGAAATTTTTCTTTAAGACAGGTCTTGTTTCCACCGTCATCGCATTTTCATTGTCATATTCCTTTGTATAAACCTCCGAATAATGCACACCGAACGGCTGATGTATATTGTCAATTACTGTCAAAGACGGATTTAAATTTAACTTTGCTGTAATTGTGTCCTTTATTTCATTTAATTTTGGTGTTGCTTTATTGGCTTCAAATAAGACCTTTAAATTTAATTCCTTTCTTTCCAGCAATCGGTTGTCCTTTTGGTTTAAAATTTCCACATCCATTTTTTAAATTTCCGTAATTAAAATAATTTATTTATTAATTAAACTTACCTATAATTATGAGGGAGTTATTAAATTTCTGTTTTCAAAATTTCCAAATTTATTGTAATCTCTGAATCGCAGTAAATTTATCAGGTTTTGACTATATCATTGTAATCATGGACCGGCATAATATCCTCGTATTTTTTTCCAGCACCTTCTTTATTTTTTGCATTTTCATCACCTTTAAATTTAAACAAAATGCCCAAAATCAGTCCGGCGAGCATCCCACCAAAGTGTGCTGCGTGTGCTGTTGCTACTCCTAAAATTAAGTCAGGAATTGTAACAAAAAGGAAATAAAATATTATTCCAAGAAATCCGAGTATTCCTTCTCCCATAATTAGTGTATAAATAAGTCCAAGCCATGGAACATAAGAAAAAAATTTTAAAATTTCTGATTTTTCGGCAATGTCAGCTGCATTTTTCGGCTTTGCCATTGCGAGAGCAGCTATTGCAGCAAAAACCGCACCAGAAGCACCGACAGCAGTAACAGAAGCTGCTCCTTCATCAATAACTGGATAAATTACCCATGCTAAATTTCCCACAGTTCCTCCAATAAAATAAACAACAAGAAATTTTTTCCATCCGATAAATGTTGCCAAAGTTATTCCGAAAACAAAAAGGAAAACCGTGTTGCCAAAAATATGCCGTTCATCAAGATGAGTAAATATTGCGGTAATTAACGGATAAATTTTTCCCTCCTGAAAGAAGCTGTAACTTTGAATTCCGTAAATTTCCTGCTTATCATCTGTTAATGATGTAAACGGATATGCTGCAATAGTTAAGATAATCAAAAGTAAAACAACAATTGCTGCTTTTTTATCGTCATTCATTTTCCTGCAAAAACATTGATTCTTCTGAATGTTTCAAAACATCTTCCATCTTCTCTTTGAGTCCTCTCAATCATCATTTCTTCGTCTGTTATTTGTTTCAAAAAAGGCACAAGCGACGGCTGATCTATCCACATTGTCATTTCATCTGTATTATTAAAATATCTATCTACATTTTCACCCCAAACATCTGCATCCTTAAATTTTGAGCCCTTTGCCAGCAAGGTATATTCTTCAATTGTTGGCACATACTATAGCCATTGAAATTTCTAAAAGTATTTCTGAAATTTATCATATCAGAGTATTTCTTTAACAACAGCAAAAAAATTTGAGCAGTTGCCCTCACCGGCAAAATTAAATCTGATTATTCCGCAGGATTTCAAAGCAGCACGACAATTTACAAGTAATTTTTTATGTTTTTAACCCAATGCAAAACAGCATTTGAAAATATCAAATCAAATTCATCTGAAAAGTCCATATCGTTAATATCCATGACAAGGAAATGTAAATTTTCTTTTTCTGATTTTTTCGCTTCGCTAAGCATTCCGACAGAATCATCAATTTCAACTACCCTTCTGTCTGGTACTAATTGCAATAATTTTTCAGTCAGTATTTCATCTCCGCAGCCCAAATCAAGTATGGATTCGTTCCTATAAACTTTTAATTTTAAATTAGGTATTATTTTATTGCCTCATTCCTTTTGATGTTTTGAAGCGATTTTGTATTTGCCTTTGTCAAATTCAAAACCAAGCATGTTAGATTGTGTTTTGTTAAAGCTTTAATTTATTTTTAATTTCTTCCCGTCTGCTGTGAAGTGTTGAAAGGGTAATTCCCACTAAACCCAGCAGTTCTTTCTTTGGAAAGTTCTCCCCGATGCATTCGCATGCCAGATATATTATTGCTCCTGCAATCCCCGAAGGCCCCCTTCCAGCAGTAATTCCGTACTTTTTTGCATCGGCAAGTATTTTCTGCGCCTCTTCTTCGGCAGTATTTGAAATTCCAAGTTTTGAAGCGTACAAAGTAATATAATTTTCTACATTTGTTCTGGGCGGTTTTAGATTCATGGATTTAAGTGTATGTTTATAACTTCTCCCTATCTCTTTTTTTGATATTCCGCTTTTTTCTGCAATTTCTTCCAGTGTTCTTGGTTCGCCCTTATTTCTTGTTGTATAGCATATTATTGCACCAAGTATACTTTCTATACTTCTTCCTTTAACAAATCCCTTATCTACCGCCTGCCTGTATAAGTGAGCACAGTCCTCCTTTATTGTTTCTCCCAGCTCCAGCAAACTACACATCCTGTCAAGTTCCGGCAATGCAATTGATAAATTTCTACCCACACTATCGCTCATCCTGCTTCTTGTTTGTAATCTTCTCATTCTGTATAATTCAACTTTTCTTTCCGCCTCAAATCCACCGCCTTTTGCATCCCTGTCATATCTGTCTATTTCAGTTGTAAGTCCCCTACTTACTTTTGCATCTTTTATTGCACCACTTGCCCTTGATCTTTTTTCTCTCTGCCCGCTGTCAAATGAACGCCATTCAGCACCGGTATCTATAATATCTGATTCTATAATCGTTCCGCAATTTGAGCATATAATTTCGCCGGTTTTAGTATCAGGAAAAGCACTTTCATAAAATATTTGTATTTCATTATCGGTCTTTTCGGTAAAGCCAATTGTCCATTCCTTTTCTTTTTCAGCATTTAAAGAAAGAACACACTTTAAATAAATTAAAAGAACTGCTTTATTTTCCTTTTTAACAAGTATTTCACACCCTTCACGGCTTATTTCACACCCCTCCAGATCATTTAGCAAAGTCACTTTATCAATAATATTTTTATCTAAATTTTTCTTTAAATTTTCCCATAAGGCAATTTGCTTTTCTTTAGCCAGTGAAAAGTCCTCAATCGTGAACAGACATTCTCCTTTATCGCCATTGTCTGAATATATTGTTGTATGGCCATTTTCAAAGACAGCTTTTCCCAGAGGATAAATAAATGCATCTCCTCCTATTTGACAGCCGTATCTTTTATCTATTTTTATATCACTTTTTACACTTAAATTTCCAATCACCCCGCTTTTTCCCATAATTTCAATGATTCCTTCTTTATAGATATGTTCTGCACCTTCCAAATCTGCGATTAAATTTTCCTTTTTAGCCCCTAATTCAGGCAGGTATGTATTTTTTAAATACCTTTTTATCGCATCCTGCTGGGCTTTTTCTGTCTGTATTTTACCAAATACAAACATAATTCCTTTACATTCCGGACACCTCATTTTCCTTTTAAATTTATCTTTTATTCATGTTTTACAATTAATTTTATAAATTTTAAAAATTAAATAATGAAATTAAATAATGAAATTAAATAATGAAATTAAAGTAATGTAAAGTAATGAAATGAAATAATGAAATTAAAGTAATGTAAAGTAATGAAATGAAATAATGAAATTAAAGTAATG
>Ga0210052_1000362_pt1 | contig 36437 bp, 36 predicted proteins | sample CryGeymeta201508_FD_183976 | JGI IMG/M metagenome (GOLD analysis project Ga0210052, IMG submission 183976) | Groundwater microbial communities from Crystal Geyser aquifers in Utah, USA - Crystal Geyser metaG 2015-08 (SPAdes) (version 2) | ecosystem: Environmental > Aquatic > Deep subsurface >...
GAACGGTTTTATGCTCAATCTAATGGCTGGCTTAGTGGCATATTGCCTCAAGAAAAATAAGCCATCCCTTAATATTAGCGACGTTGAGAGAAATGCGATGGTGGCTGCTTAAACCGATCTCAGGTTACTTAGTGCAGGGTGTCGTTCAAGCGATGTTTGAACTCGACTTGTTGATTCTGGGTTAAGGGTAAATTTTGACTGTTGCTGACGATGAACAAATCTTCGGCCCGTTCACCAATGGTGGATATTTTGGCCATGTGCAAGTTGATGTCTAACTCCACAAACAATTCGCCAATTTTTGCCAACAAACCCGGTGCATCGAGGGCTTCTAATTCCACTAAGGTCACGTTGCCGTGTCCGGGATAAAAACGCACTTTTGTGGGGACTTCGAGTTGTTTCATTTGTCGCGACATTTTGCGTTTATTACTGTGATCTTGCCCAGGTTTGGTTAATTGATTTTCAACCGCACTTTTTAGGCTGTTGAGGCGAGAGGTAGAGCTAATTCGCTCGCCGTTGTGCTCTAAGATAATAAAACTATCAAAGATATAACCATCGTGGGTGTGCATTATTTGCGCGTCATGAATCGACACATTACGGCTGTCTAACACCGAGGCAATTTGTGCAAACATGTTCTTTTTATGTTTGCCATAGACAATCAATTCAGTACCCGATGTGGCGGTGGTTTCGTTTGCTTCAACCAATAAAAAGTCATCGGTCATCGGATGTGAAGCTAGGATCACACTGGCATGCCAAGCAATTTGGTCAGGTTTAAAGCGCGCAAAATAGTCATCACTCAGACGCCGCCAAAATTGTTCGATTTGAGTATCGTTCATGCCTTTGCTTAACATAATGGCTTTGGCGCGGCTTTGATGCTCTTCCACACGGTCTTGAATGGCGTCTTTACACTCAAGTCCATTGTCTAGCGCTTTCTGAGTTAGCAAATACAACTCACGTAATAATGAAGCCTTCCAATCGTTCCATAGGTTGTCATTGGTGGCGCGAATATCAGCAAGGGTTAACACATAAAGATGATTTAAATTGTTATGCGAACGCACCTGAGTGGCAAAATCGTTAATGACGTCTGCATCGTAAATGTCCCGGCGCTGAGCAATGACCGACATAAGCAAGTGATTGTCAACCAACCAACGGCACAACTCTGCATCACGTGGTTCAATGTGATGGGCTTGGCAGAATTCAGCCACATCTGCAGCGCCTAGTTTGGAGTGGTCGCCATTTCGCCCTTTGCCAATGTCATGAAATATAGCCGCAATGTAGAGTAATTCAGGTTTATCTAAATTTTTTACAATCCGTCCACAACGTGGAAAGTCTTTGTTTTCCGGTAAACTATAGTGGTGCACATTTTTGACTAAACGATGGGTGTGTTCATCCACCGTGTAGGCATGGAACAAATCAAACTGCATCATGCCGACAATTTGATCCCATTGTGGTAAATAGGCTTGTAAGATGCCATGTTTATGCATCACGTCCCAGCCGAGGGCAAAAAAGCGTGGATGGCGCAACAGGCGCATAAACAGATGGCGACAAGCTTCCCGCTCACAAAAATATTGGCTATGAAAACGGCGTCGGGCCGCCCGCAATTGGCGCAGGCAATTGGAATGCAAACCACTGATCTGAGGATGGTCAGCGATGATCAGCAAAAACTCGAGGATCTTTTCTGGGCTGTCGAAGCCCTTGTCATGCAGTGGTGCCACCAGACCGTCTAAAATGTCAAAATCGTCGTTAAGGTGAGTACTGTGTTTGACCTTTGTTGCCAACACATCGTGACTAAACCGTTGCAACAACATTTCGTTTAATTCACTGACTCTGCGCACGGTGCGAAAAAAGGCCTTCATCATGCGCTCAACGGACGCTTTGCCCTCGTCCCCATAACCGAGTTTGGCAGCAATATCAGTTTGATAATCAAATAACAGCCGGTTTTCACTGCGTCCAGCAATCAAGTGCAAGGCGAAGCGCATGCGCCACAGGTGGTCACGACATTCAATTAACTCTTCAAATTCCTGTTCATTGAAGTAGCCTTTTTTGACTAACTCGGTGCCATCCACCACTTTAAAGTGTTTTTTGGCCACCCAACCTATGCATTGAATATCTCGCAAACAGCCCGGACTTTCTTTGATGTTGGGCTCCAGATTGTAGGAGGTGCCCTTAAATTTGGAATGCCGTTGCACTTGCTCATCCATTTTCGCCAGGAAAAAATCCTTGCTACTCCAGTAGGCACGGCCATGTAATTTGCTTTGCAGCTCTTCAAAGGTGGCTTCGCTACCATCCAGTCGACGCGCTTCCACAAGATTGGTGGCGATGGTGACATCTTTTGATGCAAGGCTAACGGTTTCTTTGACGGTGCGCACAGCCTGGCCAATATCTAAACCAATGTCCCATAATAAAGCGATAAACTGACTGATGGCGCTTTGTTGTTCGCGAGAGAAACTTTTATCACTGAGGATCAGCAAATCAATATCAGAATAGGGTTGCAACTGTCCGCGGCCATAACCGCCCACGGCCACCAAACACAAATGACTGTGCTGTTGCAAACCGGTAAGTTGCCAAAGGTGTTTAAGCAGGCCGTCGACAAAGGTGGCGCGTCCTAATACCAAGCTACGAATATCAGCGTGCCCAAATTCACTGCCCAACCATTCATAGCTGTTAGCAATGCATGTTTTGAAGCCGGCGATGTTATCCGCCGAGTTGATCAATTTAATCTGACTCAACAAACTGTGTAATGACACGCGGGATCCTTATTTGGGTTGCAGCGCAAAGTTAACAAGATGAGGCATGGAACTGGGCTGGCCACTGAGTGGGAAAACTGGAAACTACGCACAGCGAGTTGGTATTAACCGGACTCGCCATGTGTTGGAGGAATATGAGCTGATCAATACTAATGGTTAATGATCCGTTCAAGATTCTCGTCATCACGCAAGGTTAATACTTCGACACCAGTGGGTGTGACCAGCAGAGTATGTTCCCATTGTGCACTCAAACTGCGATCTTTTGTCACCACCGTCCATTTATCCGGCAGCACTTTTGAGTGGCGCTGACCGGCATTGATCATCGGTTCAATGGTAAAACACATGCCTGCTTCTAAGCGCTCACCCGTGCCTTGTTTTCCATAGTGCACAACCTGAGGTTCTTCATGGAAGTTAGCGCCAATACCATGACCACAATATTCCCTCACAATGGTGTAAGAATGTTGTTCAGCATATTGTTGGATAACATGGCCAATATCGCCGAGTCGCACCCCTGGTTTTACCATTTTAATCGCCAGATAGAGAGACTCTTGGGTAACGCGAATTAAACGTTCAGCCAAGATGCTGGGTTTCCCTACCACAAACATTTTTGAGGTATCGCCGTGGTAACCATCTTTGATGACCGTGACATCGATGTTAACGATATCGCCGTCTTTGAGGCTTTTATCAGAGGGAATACCATGGCAAATCACATGGTTTACCGAGGTGCAAATGGATTTTGGAAACGGTGGGTGGCCATAGTTTAATGGTGCAGGAATAGCCTGTTGCTCATTGACGATGTAGTCGTGGCACCGTTGATTCAATTCATTGGTGGTCACCCCTTTTTGCACATAGGGGCCAATCATTTGCAATACATCGGCAGCCAGACGCCCGGCTACGCGCATTTTTTCAATTTCAGCAGCAGTTTTAATCGTTGCAGACAAAGCTCTCATTCCAATCTGTTTTTTCTGCCACTATCTTAACTTTTCACCATCCTGATGTATACCCGAAGCGCGTATACTCAGCGATAATCAACACAAGATTTACTCAGCTTCTTGGGGTGCGAAACTTGAATGTTGCATGGGCTCGTGATATAAAGCGCCCCGCTGAAATCGTTGCTGGTATTTTTATCAGTGAGATTGTCGCGAAACTAACTAAATAACACACATATATCGACACAGTGTTCGGGGTGTTTTCTGCTTAAACCGGCAGGGGATCGAGGACTGGGATATATGGAGGCCTAACCCCATATTGAGGAAAGTATAATGGCAAACGTATCTATGCGCGACATGCTGCAAGCAGGCGTACACTTTGGTCACCAAACGCGTTACTGGAACCCAAAAATGAAACCTTTCATTTTCGGTGCACGTAACAAAGTTCATATCATCAACTTAGAAAAAACCGTTCCAATGTTCAATGACGCGTTGAGCTTTGTGCAAGGTGTTGCAGCTAAGAAAGGTAAAATCTTGTTTGTTGGTACCAAACGCGCAGCAAGCGAAGCGGTAAAAGAAGCAGCAGAAAAATGCGACCAGTTTTATGTAAATAAGCGTTGGTTGGGTGGCATGTTGACTAACTGGAAAACAGTACGTCAATCAATCAAGCGTTTAAAAGATCTTGAACAACAAAGCCAAGACGGCACGTTCGACAAATTAACCAAAAAAGAAGTGTTAATGTTACAACGTGAAATGGCTAAGTTAGAAAGCAGCTTAGGTGGGATCAAAAACATGGGCGGTTTACCTGACGCTTTGTTTGTTATTGATGCTGACCATGAGCACATTGCTATCACTGAAGCCCGTAACCTTGGTATTCCTGTCATCTCTATCGTAGATACTAACTCTAGCCCAGACGGCGTAGATTTCATCGTACCTGGTAACGATGATGCTATCCGTGCAGTTCAATTATATTTGAACGCCGCGGCAGCAGCAGTACTTGAAGGTGGTGAGAAAAACCTGGTTGCTCAAGCTGAAAACGGCGACTTCGTAGAAGCGGCCGAGTAAGCTAGAAACTCGATCTTATCGCAATCCTGTGCAGCACTGGCTGCATGATTGAAAAAATAAATTCAGGGGCATGGGCCCCTGTTTTTTAATAGTTAACCAAGAATTTTATTTGCTGAGGATACCAAAATGGCAGTGACTGCAGCCCAAGTTAAAGAACTGCGCGAGCGCACCGGCGCCGGCATGTTAGATTGTAAAAATGCATTGGTTGAAGCCAATGGTGACATCGAGCTTGCGATTGAAAATATGCGTAAATCAGGTCAAGCCAAAGCCGCTAAGAAAGCCGGCCGTATCGCTGCTGAAGGCGTGATCTTGACTAAAGTTGCTAACGGTGTAGCAACAATGATGGAATTGAACTGCGAAACTGATTTCGTGGCCCGTGACCAAGGATTCTTGGCCTTCGGTGAACAATTAATTAATTTAGCGTCAGCCAACAAAGCTAACGACATCGAAACTCTCAACGGTTTTGATCTCAACGGTAGCAAAGTGAGTGAAGTACGTGACGCCTTGGTTGCCAAAATTGGTGAAAACATCAGCCCACGTCGTGTTGTGTCGGTTGAAGGTGATGTATTAGGTGCCTACGTTCACAGTGCTCGTATCGGCGTATTGACCATCTTAAAAGGTGGTGACGAAGAGTTAGCAAAAGACATCGCCATGCATGTTGCTGCAGCCAACCCACAGTTTGTTAAGCCAAGCGACGTGCCAGCTGAAGTAGTTGCAAAAGAAAAAGAAATTCAACTAGACATCGCCATGCAGTCTGGCAAACCTGCCGACATCGCTGAAAAAATGGTGTCTGGTCGTATGAATAAATTCACCGGTGAAATCAGTTTAACTGGCCAGCCTTTCATCAAAGATCCAAGCATGCTGGTGGCTGACTTATTGAAGTCAAAAGGTGCTGAAGTGATCAACTTCGTCCGTTTCGAAGTGGGTGAAGGTATTGAGAAGAAACAAGAAGATTTCGCGGCTGAAGTTGCTGCACAAATGGCAGCGGCGAAGAAATAAAATGTGCCTTTGGCTTTTGCCAATAGCCATTGTCATATAAACTACGGGCACCTCAATTTGAGGTGCTTTTTTTTAAGTATAAGTGGCATCACCCCGTTTATTTTCCTGAGTACTAACAAGATTAACGCGGTGTTGCATCTTCTACGCTGATTAACCTAAGGAATTGCCTATCTATGATTACTGCTCCTAAATCCATGTATCGCAGAATTTTATTGAAGTTAAGTGGTGAAGCATTAATGGGTGAAGAAGGCTTCGGCATTGATCCAAAAGTGTTAGAACGCATGGCTCAAGAGATCAAAGAATTAGTTGAATTGGGCATTCAAGTCGCCTTGGTGATTGGTGGCGGTAACCTGTTTCGTGGTGAAGGATTAGCCAAAGCGGGCATGAATCGTGTGGTAGGTGATCACATGGGCATGTTAGCGACGGTCATGAACGGTTTAGCGATGCGTGATGCCTTACATCGAGCATTTGTTAACGCTCGATTAATGTCAGCGATACCCTTAAACGGTGTGTGTGACGCCTACAATTGGGCAGAGGCTATCAGTTTGTTAAAATCTGGCCGCGTAGTGATTTTTTCAGCCGGCACCGGCAATCCATTTTTCACTACTGATTCAGCGGCGTGTTTACGCGGCATTGAAATCGAGGCCGATGCAGTGCTCAAAGCCACTAAAGTGGACGGCGTTTATGACGCTGACCCAGTTAAAAACCCCAACGCAGTGTTATACAAAACCTTGTCGTATCATGAAGTGCTCGACAAAGAGTTAAAGGTGATGGACTTAGCTGCGTTCACCTTAGCGCGTGACCACAATATGCCAATTCGGGTATTCAACATGAATAAACCCGGATGTTTAAAAGCCGTGGTTATGGGTGATGACGTGGGTACCTTAATTTGCCATCCAGAATAAAGTCAAAAAAAATAGGAAGATAAATTGTGATTGATGAGATTAATGATGACGCGCGTCAGCGTATGGAAAAAAGTATCAGTGCCCTGCGTAGTCAGCTTTCGAAAATTCGCACTGGCCGAGCCCATCCAAGCTTACTCGACAGCATTATGGTGCCCTATTACGGCACGCCAACCCCAATTCGCCAATTAGCAAACATCATTGCCGAAGATTCACGGACACTGGCATTGACGGTTTTTGATAAAAGCGCCGCCGCGGCCGTAGAAAAAGCCATCATGCAGTCAGACTTGGGTCTTAACCCAATGAGCGCCGGTTCGGTAATGCGTATACCCATGCCAATGTTAACCGAACAGCGTCGTAAAGATTTGATCAAAATAGTTCGTGCAGAAGCTGAAACCGGGCGTGTGGCTATTCGTAGTGTGCGCCGTGACGCGAACAGCGACATTAAAGAGCTGGTGAAAGACAAAGAAGTAAGCGAAGACGATGGTCGTCGTGGTGAAGACGCTGTGCAAAAATTAACGGATACATTTATCAAACAAGTGGATGAAATCTTGGCTCAGAAAGAGCATGAGTTGATGGAAGTATAAGGACGTTTTGATTCGCTAATGGACACTGAAAGTCAGCTACAGCCTATGCCTCAACACGTCGCCATTATCATGGACGGCAATGGGCGTTGGGCCAAACAAAAAGGTAAAATTCGCACCTTTGGTCACAAGGCCGGTGTTGATGCGGTGCGGGCTTCTGTGTCCTTTGCCATTAAACAAAAAATAAGTGCGCTCACCCTCTTTGCGTTTAGCAGTGAAAATTGGAACCGTCCCGCCGAGGAAGTGGGTGTGCTCATGGAGCTGTTCACCTTAGTGCTGAGTAGTGAAGTGAAGAAGTTGCACAAAAATAACGTTAAGTTGCGCATTATTGGTGACACCAGTCGATTTGATGCAAAACTGGTGGAAAAAATCAATAAAGCGCAAGATCTCACGGCAAGCAATACGGGCCTCACGCTAAATATTGCTGCCAACTACGGTGGACGTTGGGATATTGTCAACGCCAGCCGCAACCTGTGCCAGCAAGTAATCGATGGCAATATGCGAGTTGAAGACATCAATGAACAAGTCTTTCAGCAATACACCTGTGCGCAAGATTTAGCGGCGGTGGATTTGCTCATTCGTACCGGCGGTGAGCAACGCATCAGTAATTTTTTATTATGGCAGTTAGCTTATGCTGAACTGTATTTTACCGAAGTTTTTTGGCCTGATTTTAATGAAGCGGAATTTTCGAGGGCCGTGACTAATTTTGCCGAACGTCAACGACGTTTTGGTCTGACTGGCGAACAGGTGAGTGGCTAGCACCTAGTGGCTAGCATCTAGTGGCTAGTACTTAGAAGCTAGCACCTATTACATGGCACCTAGTACCATATTTGGAAATTAACGTGTTAAAACAACGAATTATTACTGCTTTGATATTGGCGCCCTTGGCGCTTTTTGCCATTCTATTTTTACCTCTCAACGGATTCCAGATTTTGATTGCCCTTGTGGTTGGTTTAGGTGCTTGGGAATGGTCGAGCATGGCAGGTATGACTCGCTGGGGCAGCAAGTTTAGTTATGCCGCAATGATGGTGGCTGGTTGTGGCGCTTTGGCCTGGGCATTGCCGGTTAACGCCATTTGGTATCAAGGCCAATTAAATGCACTTTATCATTACATCTTATCGGTGGCGGCATTGTGGTGGGCCATTTCGTTTGTGATGATCATGCTCTACCCCAAATTCAGTTCGATTTGGCACACGAGTAAAATATTACGGGCATTTTTTGGGGTCTATACTCTCATCCCCACTTGGGTCGCTATTGTGTCGTTACGCACCCATATTTACGACGTAAATGAATTTTATGGTGCCTCGCTGATATTTTATGTGCTGGGTATTGTTTGGGCCGCCGATATTGGTGCGTTTTTTGTTGGCGTTAAATTTGGTAAACACAAACTTCGCCCTAATGTTTCACCTGGTAAAACGGTGGAAGGTCTGATGGGCGGTATTCTTGCCTCCACCATGATCATTGCCTTTGCTGCCCTGCATTTTAGCTACGAAGCCTCGCGTATCTGGTTGCATGTTGTTGTCGGCGCTTTAACCGTGGGTGTATCTGCTTTGGGTGATTTAAACGAAAGCATGTTTAAACGGTGCGCGGGTCTCAAAGACAGTGGCACTCTGTTACCTGGGCATGGCGGCATCATGGATCGAATTGATAGTTTAACCGCTGCCTTTCCCATGTTCGCTTTTTGCTATGTCACGTGGATGGCATAATGCAAACCTTATGTATATTAGGGGCAACCGGCTCAATTGGGCAAAGTACCTTGGACGTCGTCCACAGGCACCCCGCTAAATTTAGTGTTTTTGCCCTCACTGCGCACAAAAACATCAAGTTATTAGTTGAGCAAGCTAGGCTCTGCCAACCGCGCTACATTGTGGTAGCCGAGCAAACGGATTACTCCTTATGCCAATCGTTAGTTGAGCAACACGGTTTAAGTTGTGAGGTGTTAGCTGGCAGTGATGCCCTCGCACAAGTCGCTGCTGCCTCAGAAGTGGATACAGTCATGGCTGCCATTGTCGGTGCCGTTGGATTATTACCCACCTTGGCCGCTGTGCATGCAGGTAAAAAAGTATTATTAGCGAATAAAGAAGCCTTGGTGATGTCGGGTGAACTGTTTATGCAGGCCGCGCAAGCCAGCGGTGCGCAAATTTTGCCGATAGACAGCGAGCACAATGCGATATTCCAGTGTTTGCCCAAGGATTATGCCTATGGCGACCTAGAGCGCAGTGGCATCAGTAAAATATTGTTGACGGGTTCAGGTGGGCCATTTCTGCACTTGCCTTTGAGTCAGTTAGATGATGTCACGCCCGCACAAGCCTGCGCCCATCCAAATTGGAGCATGGGACGCAAAATTTCTGTCGATTCAGCGACGATGATGAACAAAGGTTTAGAATTTATTGAAGCTCGTTGGCTGTTCGGCTTAGCCAGTGAAGATATTCAAGTGGTCTTGCACCCGCAAAGTATTATTCACTCCATGGTGCAGTACTGTGATGGTTCGGTAATTGCGCAATTAGGTAATCCGGATATGCGCACACCCATCGCACATGCTTTAGCTTACCCAGAACGCATTGACTCCGGTGTTGCCGCTTTGGATTTTTGTCAGTTGGCTAATTTTACCTTCACCCAGCCAGAATCCGCACGTTACCCGAATTTGCACTTAGCCATTGAAGCCAGCAAGGCTGGGCAAAGTGCCACGACGGTGCTGAATGCCGCCAATGAAATCGCCGTTGCGGCCTTCTTAAATGGACAAATCGGCTTTATGCAAATTGCTCAGGTAAATGACTACTGTTTACAACACAGTCCATTGAAAGCAAGTGACACTATCGACGCTATCATTCACCTCGATAAACAAAGCAGGGAAACCGCGCTTGCCTATGTGCAGCGTCTCGGTCCATCTGGTCACAACAAGGTGGCACAGCATGCCTAATATCCTGTTCACGGTTGCCGCTTTTATTGTTGCATTAGGTATTTTAGTGGCCGTGCACGAGTGGGGGCACTTTTGGGTAGCAAGACGCTGTGGCGTGAAAGTGCAGCGCTTCTCCATCGGTTTTGGTAAAGCGCTGTGGCGTCGAACTGATAAACTGGGCACGGAATACGTGATTGCGGCTATTCCACTGGGCGGCTACGTGAAGATGCTCGACGAGCGTGTTGAAGACGTGGCGGAAGCGGATCTTCCTTTTGCCTTCAATCGCCAAAATGTGTGGAAAAAAATCGCCATCATCGCCGCCGGTCCTCTGGTTAACTTCATTTTTGCAATTTTTGCTTTGTATCTCATGTATTTGCTTGGCGTAATGACCAGCAAACCCATGTTGGGCAACGTTGCTCCTGACAGCATCGCTGGAAAAGCGGGGTTGACTGCTGAGTCGGTGATTACACAAATTGGTGAGCACCGTACACGTGATTGGGAAGAAGTTAACATGGAGCTGATGTCCCATATCGGTAAATCGCGCATGGCAGTAAAATGGCGTGAACCAAACAGTCAATGGGAGCGCAGTGCTAGTTTGGATATCAGCCAGTGGCAATTTGATCCTGACCAGCAATCGGCCATCGCGGCCATAGGCTTTAGCATATTTCGCCCCGACATTTTGTTAGTCTTAGGAAAAGTGGAAGAAAATTCAGCCGCTCAGCAACTCGGCCTGCAAGTGGGCGACAAAATTCTGCGCCTAGATGGAACTACTGTGCAAAATTGGGAACAAATAGTCAGTTATGTGCAACAACGCCCTAATATCATCATAAACGTTGATATTGAGCGTTCAGGTCAAGCACTGAGTTTGACTGGTAAAGTCGGACAAATCACTGAGAATGGCGTAACCCGCGGTTATATGGGTTTTGTGCCTACCTTAGACACATGGCCAGAAGGCGTATTGTTCACTCAGCAGTACGGGTTAATTGAAAGTTTTAGCAAAGCTGTGCAGCGCACTTGGCGATTGATGACCTTAAGTGTAGAGATGCTGGGTAAATTGCTGACTGGCGATATTTCAGTCAAAAACCTGAGTGGCCCAATAGCCATAGCACAAGGTGCAGGAGCGAGTGCTAGTTCAGGTTTAGTGTACTTTTTGAGCTTTTTAGCTCTAATTAGCGTCAACTTAGGTATTATTAACCTTTTACCTCTGCCAGTGCTTGATGGCGGCCACTTAGTCTATTACTTTATAGAGCTAATTAGCGATCGACCAGTACCCGATGCGGTGCAGGAAATAGGCTTTAAAATAGGCGGCATACTTCTGCTGCTAGTGATGAGCATCGCGATTGTCAATGATATTACGCGTTTGTAGTTTTTATCGACCGATTTGGTCTTGCGCAATGTGTTGTGCGTTTAGGAAGAATATTAATAAATGAAGTTCAAACCCTTAGTTGTTGCCGGATTTTTTCTTGCCATTACCTCCTTTGCCCAAGGGGCCAGTAATACTGAATTTGTGGTTCAGGATATTAAAGTTGAAGGCTTACAGCGTGTTGCACTAGGTGCAGCGTTAACCTATTTGCCAGTTAAAATTGGCGATGAAATGAACAGCTTTAGGATCGCACAACTGATCCGTTCATTATATTCATCTACCCACTTTGAAAATATTCAAATCTTACGCGATGGCGGCACATTGTTAGTTCGCGTAAAAGAGCGTCCAACCATCAGCAGTATTATTTTTGATGGTAATGACGACATTAAAGACGAGCAACTCCAAGAAAGCTTAGATGGTAGCAATATCAAAATAGGTGAGCCCTTGGATAAAACCGTGCTGACGTCCATCGAAAATGGCTTGAAGGACTTTTATTACAGCATCGGTAAATATAACGCTGATGTCAGCGCCATCATCACACCGCTGCCACGAAACCGTGTGGACCTCAAATTACTGTTTGAAGAGGGTGACGCGGCCAAGATTCAACAAATCAACATCGTCGGCAATAAAACCTTCACCGATAAAGAATTACTCGAACAAATTGAACTGCAGTTTGATACCCCATGGTGGGATTTTTTGTCTGAAACCCGTTACCAGAAACAGAAATTATCGGGTGACATGGAAACCATCACCAGTTACTACAAAGACCGTGGATACTTGAAATTCAATATTGAATCTACTCAAGTGTCGATGACACCAGAGAAAAACGGTATTTACATCTCGTTAAACGTAGATGAAGGCGAGCAATACACGATCTCTGATGTTGAGTTGGTTGGGGATTTGTTGGGTTTCGAAGACTACATTAAGTTGGTCCTACCCCTCACCAAAGGTGAGTTATACAACCAAGCCGAAGTGACGTATACCGAAGAATTCATCAGCAAATACTTGGGGCGTTATGGTTATGCCTATCCCACGGTTACCACGATTCCAGATATCAATGAAGAAGATAAAACGGTTAAATTAGTGCTGTCGGTTGATCCAGGTAAGCGTATTTATGTGCGCCGGATTAACTTTGAAGGCAATGCCAGTACGTCTGATGAAGTGTTGCGTCAGTCTGTGACACAAATGGAAGGTTCATGGTTATCCAATGCCACGTTAGAATCGTCGAAAAACAGTTTGTCACGCTTGACATACATGGAAAAAGTGGATTTTGAAACCATTCGTTTACCCGGTGAAGATGATAAAGTTGATGTGAATTTTACCGTAAAAGAGCAGGCCTCCGGCTCCTTTAATGCGGGCATTGGTTACGGCGACCGCACCAAGCTCAGTTTACAAGCGGGTATTCAGCAGGATAATTTTTTGGGTACCGGTAAACGTATTGCCTTCAACATCAGCACGGTGTCTTACCAAAAGAGTGTGCAAATCTCTTACACCGACCCGTATTTCACCATTGATGGCATCAGTTTGGGTGGCACCATTGCTTACAGTGAGTTCGACGGAAGCTCAGCAAACCTAATCCAATACAACAGTAAACAATATTCTTTAGGGGGAAACATTGGCTACCCCATCGATGAATTTAACCGTATTAATTTTGGTCTGACCTACAGCAGTGTGGAATTATTCCAGAACACACCCTACGTGCAAACCACGCGTTTTAACAATCAATTTATCGACCCGAATAACCCAGATGCGGCCATTAACTACGACAGTTATTTAGCCTCGGTAGCGTGGTTGCGCTCTACCCTCAACCGAGGTGTATTCCCTTCTGCGGGTTCGTCGCAGCGCGCATCGTTTAGTATTACAACTCCAAATTCTGATGTGAATTATTTCAAAACTGAATTGGATACGAAGTGGTATTTCCCTTTATCGCGGGATCAACGCTGGTCATTTTTAGCGCGCATGAAGTTGGGCTACGGTAATGGCTATGGCAGCGTCAATGGCATCGACCAAATCCTACCCTTTACTCAGCATTTCACTGCCGGTGGTGGCGATTCCTTACGTGGTTTTGAAAACAACACCGTGGGCCCACGTGGTATCCAACTTTCCCCGACGGCCATTGGTACGGATCCAAACGGCGTGCCCATATATTCAGGGCCAGAAAATGATGTAGTCTCCATATCCAGTCGTTCACTGGGGGGTAACGCCATGGCATTGGGTGGTGTAGAACTTATCGTTCCCACACCTTTTGTTGAGGCGGACTTTGATAATTCTGTGCGTACCAGCTTGTTTGTTGACGTGGGTAACGTGTGGGATACCGAATTCGATTACAACCGCTATAAAGATTTGCGTATCAATAAACAGTTTAACAACGATGGTTTATTAGATTATAGCGACCCAACTCTGTATAGAGCTTCTTACGGACTTTCTGTACAATGGCTGTCACCCATGGGACCTATGGTGTTCAGCTTTTCAAGAGCAATAACCGAGCGCGATGGGGATGACATTAAGTTCTTCTCGTTCAACATTGGTCAAACATTTTAATCATGTAGCTGACCCACAGGGCAGCCAACAAATAGAAGTAGGAGAGAGTTTTGAATAAGTTCAGTAAGAGTTTAATTGCCAGTGCATTGTTATCAACGAGCATGGCGACAAGTGTGGCTTTGGCTGCCGAGCAAAAAATCGGTGCGGTGAATGTTCAGGGTGTTTTTCAAGCGATGCCACAGTCAGCGGCTATTCAACAAACTATCGCTGCTGAATTTAAAGACCAAACTGAAGAAGTCAGTCGTCTTGAAAAAGATATCAAATATTATCTTGAAAAAAATCAGCGTGATGCCGCGACCATGAGCGCAAAAGAGAAAAAAGAGTTGGAAGATAAAATCATTGCGTTACGTGAAGAATACACCAACAAAGCGCAACCCTTGCAACAGCAAATCCAGCAACGTTTGAAAGATGAGCAAAACAAATTGTTGGGTTTAATCAAGCAAGGCATCGATGTGGTTGCTGCCAAAGAAAAGTATGATGTTATTTTGAATGCCAACGCTGTGGCATTTATTAAAGAAGATCACGACATTTCTAAATTGGTACTCGACCAAGTTTCTAAAGTAAACTAACCACCTTAGGTTTAAGCAAGGTACCCTTGATTAATGCCATTAGTTTAAAAACTATCGCCACAGCCATTGATGCAGAATTGCGTTTGGCTGCTGGTGATAGCGAAGATTCACTTATCCACGGTATCGGCACGCTTGCTAAAGCAGGCAATGGTCAGATTTCCTTTCTGGCCAATAGCAAGTATCGTGTCGACCTTTCAACCACCGCTGCCCAAGCAGTCATTGTCCACCCCAATGAAGTTGAACACTGTCCGTGTACGGCACTTGTTATGGCCAATCCTTATGTGGGTTTTGCCAAAGTTGCACAACTGCTTGACTCAACGCCGCATGCGGCAGACGAGATATCGCCATTGGCGGTGATTGCCAGTGACGTAAGCTTGGGAAACAATGTGAAAATTGGCTCACATGCTGTGATTGAAAGCGGCGTGAGCTTAGCAGACGGTGTACAGATTGGCGCTGGCTGTTTTATCGGTAAACATGCCAAGATTGGCGCCAATACAAAGCTTTGGGCCAATGTTAACGTTTACCACTCGGTGGTTATTGGGGCAGACTGTTTGTTTCAGGCAGGGGCAGTGATTGGTAGCGATGGTTTTGGTTACGCTAACGATCAGGGTCAGTGGTTGAAAATACCGCAACTAGGTCGAGTTGTTATCGGCGATAGAGTGGAAATCGGCGCAAATACAACTATTGATCGTGGCGCCCTAGATGATACTGAAATTCATGACGGCGTGATTATCGATAACCAAGTACAGATTGCCCACAACGTGATCATTGGCAAAAATACTGCCATTGCTGCGTGTTCTGTGGTGGCAGGTAGCACCACTATTGGCGCTAATTGTACAATAGCCGGCCTAGTGGGGATCAATGGTCACATCGATGTCTGTGATGGTGTCGTCATAACGGGTATGAGTATGATTACTAAGAATATTACCCAAGCAGGGGTGTATTCTTCTGGTATGCCAGCCCTAGCTAACAAAGAATGGCGTAAAAATACGGTCATGCTCAGAAATATAGATAAACTAGAGCAGCGTATTAAAACGCTTGAGCAAGGTCAGTCTAAGTAAGCACATGCAGTACCTTTGGTGTCTCAACATCGACACATCAAAGGGCTTTTTAGCATGATAAAGGTTATCGAGCGCTACCATATTTCGTGAAGGAGAGGCTTTTTTGGCAAATGAAATAAACACTATCGAGATAGAAGAAATATTAAGTCTTCTTCCCCATAGGTATCCATTCTTGTTAGTAGACCGGATAACAGATTACACCCTGAATAAGTCCATTAGCGCGTATAAGAATATCACCTTCAACGAACCATGTTTTACCGGGCATTTTCCGGGTAAGCCGATTTTCCCTGGGGTATTAATTCTCGAGGCCTTAGCGCAAGCCGCTGGGGTGCTGGGATTTAAAACCGCCGGTAACTCTGATGAGTTGTATCTTTACGCGGGTATCGACAAAGCCAGATTTAAACGTCCAGTGGTGCCCGGTGATCGCATGGACATGCAAGTCGATTTAATTAAAGAACGTCGCGGGATTTGGGTATTTCATGGGGTCGCCAGTGTTGATGGCAAAGACGTGTGTGAAGCTCAATTTATGTGTGCAATGCGGAAAATGTAATGTCGATTCATCCAACTGCCATCATTCATCCTAAAGCTGAACTGGGCAACAATGTCACGGTGGGGGCATTTTGTTATGTTGATGCCCATGTGACCATTGGTGACAATTCGGTATTAAACTCCCATGTGGTGGTTAAGGGTAAAACCACTATTGGTCGCAACAATCATTTTTTTCAATTTGGCTCCATTGGTGAAGATTGCCAAGACAAAAAATACAAGGGTGAGCCCACTGAACTAATCATTGGCGATAATAATGTGATTCGCGAAGGTGCCACCATTCATCGAGGCACGGTTCAAGACAAAGGTATTACTCAGATTGGCGATAACAACCTGATCATGACATACGTACACGTCGCCCACGATTGTGTGATTGGCAGTAATAGCATCCTTGCCACCCATGCAACACTGGCTGGTCATGTGCATGTGGGTGATTGGGTTATTTTAGGTGGCATGACGGCGTTTCATCAGTTTTGTCAAATTGGCTCTCATGCCTTTGTTGGTGGCGGTGTAATTGTATTACGCGATGTGCCTCCCTATGTGATGTTGGGCGATGGCAGCGTGCCACGCGGCATTAACTCAGAAGGCCTACGTCGTCGTGGGTTTAGCGAAGAAACCATTATGCAAATTAAACGTGCCTACAAAGCCGTGTACAGAAATGGTAATCGTGCTGAAGAAGCGGTGATCATCTTGCGTGAAATGGCTACTCAAGTTCCAGTAATAGGCATTATGGCCGATTTTATTGAACATTCTTCACGAGGGATCGTGCGCTAAGTCATGAGTCAAACACCCTTAAGGATAGGTATCGTTGCCGGCGAAGCCTCTGGCGACTTGCTGGCTGCTGGCCTGATTGCCCAACTCAAAGCGCGCTTTCCAGATGCTCAGTTCGTTGGAATTGCCGGCCCCAAAATGCAAGCCCTTGGCTGTCATTCACTATTTGAAATGGAAGAGTTGTCGGTGATGGGTTTGGTTGAGGTGTTGTCACGCATCCGCCGGTTACTCTTTGTCAGAAAAACCCTAGTTGCCTATTTTTTAAATAATCCTGTTGATGTATTTATTGGCGTTGATGCCCCAGATTTTAATCTTGGCTTAGAGCGCAAGCTCAAAGTCAAAGGCATCCCAACTGTGCATTATGTGAGTCCAACGGTATGGGCATGGCGCGAGAAACGTATCTCTAAAATCGCCAAAGCCACCAATCTTGTATTAAGTATTTTTCCATTTGAAAAAGCCGTGTACGACAAACACAATATTCCCTGCGAATTTGTGGGGCATACGTTAGCCGATCAAATAGCCGTAGAGCCCGACAAAAATGCCGCGCGTAAAGCCTTGAACTTAGATGTTAACCAAAAAGTACTGGCTATGTTGCCTGGCAGCCGTCAAAGTGAGGTGGCGACACTCCTCGATATCTTCTTGCAAAGCGCAGAGCTGCTTAATCAGCACGTCAGTGATCTCAAAGTATTGATCCCAGTGGTGAATAAACAGCGCAAACAACAAGTAGAAAGTTACTTAAAAGCCACCCAGCCAAAAGTTGAACATCGTGTAGTGATTGGCCATTCTCGAGAAGTGATGATTGCTGCAGATGCGGTATTGTTAGCCTCAGGTACTGCGGCCTTAGAAGCGATGTTATGTAAACGCAATATGGTGGTGGCATATCGTCTGAATAAAATGACCCATCAAATGATGAAGTGGTTATACAAAGCAAAATATTTTGCCTTGCCTAACCTGTTGGCTGACGAACAAGTCGTGCCAGAGTTATTACAAGAGGCGGTCAATCCTCATGATATTGCCGCACTGCTGCAACCCATGTTAACCGAAGCCAATCCTCTTTTAGCGCGTTTTCGTGAAATACACCTGAGTTTAAAAAAGGGCGCAGATCGCCAAGCAGCTTCAGCTGTCGCCAAACTCTTAGGCCGGGTATAGATGATGAGATTGGTGGCGGGTGTCGACGAAGTGGGGCGCGGCCCCTTAGTGGGGGATGTGGTGACAGCGGCTGTAATACTCGATCCTGCTAGGCCAATTAAAGGTCTTGCCGATTCTAAAAAGCTGTCGGCTAAGCGCCGAGAGCAACTCGCTGATATCATCAAAGAACACGCCTTGTGTTGGGCCATTGGCCGGGCTACGCCATTGGAAATCGACAAACTGAATATATTACACGCCACCATGTTGGCTATGACCAGAGCCGTGGATGCCCTAACAATGTGTCCTGAACATGTTATGGTGGATGGAAATCGCTGCCCCAGTTGGCAATACTCCAGTGAAGCGGTGGTAAAGGGCGATAGCCTTATTGCTGAAATATCCGCCGCTTCTATTCTTGCTAAAGTGGCAAGGGACACAGACATGCAAGCTTTAGATGCTGCCTTTCCTGATTATGGCTTTGCCCAACATAAGGGCTATCCAACAGCCCTACATTTAGCTAAATTAGCCGAGTTAGGTCCACTTTCTTCTTATCGTATGAGTTTTCGTCCCGTTCAGCACTCGCTTGCTTTACGCAACGGACAAATAGCAGGTTGATTCATGGCAGATAAGCCAATTAGTTTTGTGCATCTGCGCGTGCACAGTGATTATTCGATGCTTGATGGCTTAAATAAAGTTAAGCCGATTATTTCTGCAGTGAAAAAAATGGCCATGCCCGCCGTGGCGATCACTGACCAAATGAATTTTTGTGGTCTGGTTAAATTTTACAGTGCTGCCCATGAACAAGGTATTAAACCTATAGTCGGCGCCGATTTTTGGGTACAAAGTCCAGAATTAGACACGAGCTTGTTTCGACTCACCCTGTTGGCGATGAATAATCAAGGCTATAAAAATATTACCCTATTGATCTCCAAAGCCTACCTACGTGGTAGTGTGCAGAATCGTGCGGTAATTGATAAAGAATGGCTAATTGAACACGCCGCAGGCGTGATTATCCTGTCTGGTGGGCGTTCTGGTGATCTTGGTCAAGCTTTGACCAAAGGCAATCAAGAAGCGGCCAGCCGCATTAGCCAATTTTATCAGCAGCATTTTGCTCATCGATATTTTCTTGAATTAGTACGTACAGGCCGAGCAGGCGAAGAAGATTACATTCATCGCGCAGTAGCCTGGGCTGAACAAAACGACTTGCCAGTGGTGGCCACCAATGAAGTCTGTTTTATCGAACAAAAAGGCTTTGCCGCTCATGAAATCCGTGTAGCGATTCATGACGGTTATACCCTCAATGATCCGCGCCGCCCCAAAAACTACAGTGAACAACAATACTTACGCTCCAGCGAGGAAATGCTTGAGCTCTTCGCCGATATTCCTGAAGCCCTGCAAAATACCGTGGAGATCGCCAAACGCTGTAATGTCACCATCACCTTAGGCGAATACTTTTTACCTAAATTTCCCACAGGTGGAATGTCTGACGCAGATTATTTGGTTAAGGTCTCTAAAGAAGGGTTGGAAAAACGCTTAGCTTTTTTATTCCCTGATGAAGCTGTGCGTGCAGCGCGGCGTCCAGAATACGATGAACGTTTACGCATCGAAATGGACGTTATCAACCAGATGGGCTTTCCCGGTTATTTCTTAATCGTGATGGAGTTTATTCAGTGGAGTAAAGACAATGGCATTCCGGTGGGGCCGGGACGTGGCTCTGGTGCAGGATCACTGGTCGCCTATGCACAAGGGATCACCGATTTGGATCCTCTGGAGTTTGATTTACTGTTCGAGCGATTTTTGAATCCTGAACGGGTCAGTATGCCCGACTTCGACGTCGATTTTTGCATGGACAGACGCGACGAAGTGATCGATCACGTGGCGGAATTGTATGGCCGTCAGGCGGTATCGCAAATTATTACCTTCGGCACCATGGCGGCAAAAGCCGTGGTGAGAGATGTTGGCCGCGTCCTCGGTCACCCTTACGGCTTTAATGATCGCATTTCCAAATTGATCCCACCGACACCGGGCATGACCTTAGAAAAAGCGTTTGAAGAAGAGCCGCGTTTGCCCGAACTGTACAACAGCGATGATGATGTAAAAGAACTCATCGACATGGCACGTATTTTAGAGGGGGTTACCCGAAATGCCGGTAAACACGCCGGTGGTGTGGTGATAGCACCTACCCAGATTACTGATTTTGCGCCCCTTTATTGTGATGACGAAGGCAATAACCCGGTCACGCAGTTTGATAAAAATGACGTGGAATATGCAGGCTTAGTTAAATTCGATTTTTTGGGTTTGCGCACCCTGACTATCATCCAGTGGGCAATTGACATGATCGCCGCGGGACGTGGTGTGCAGGTTGATATCACCGCCATCCCGTTGGCCGATCCCAAGTGTTTTCGCTTGCTACAAAATGCCGAAACTACTGCGGTATTCCAGCTAGAATCGCGGGGTATGAAGGAACTGATTAAGCGACTTCGCCCTGATACCTTTGAAGATATCATCGCTTTAGTGGCGTTATTTCGTCCTGGTCCTTTGCAGTCCGGCATGGTTGATAACTTCATTGACCGAAAACACGGCCGTGAAGCGATTTCTTACCCTGACGCTGAATACCAACATGAATGTTTGAAAGAAATTCTGCAGCCCACTTACGGTATTATTTTATACCAAGAACAGGTCATGCAGATTGCTCAGGTGATGTCGGGTTATAGCCTCGGCGGTGCTGACTTGTTGCGTCGAGCCATGGGTAAGAAAAAACCTGAAGAAATGGCCAAGCAGCGTGAATCATTTGAGACCGGCGCCAAAAACAATGGCATAGATCCCAACTTGGCGATCAAGATATTTGATCTCGTGGAAAAATTCGCCGGCTATGGTTTTAATAAATCACACTCAGCCGCTTATGCCTTGGTGTCCTATCAAACCTTATGGCTGAAAACCCATTATCCGGCTGAATTTATGGCGGCGGTGATGTCGGCTGATATGGACAATACCGATAAAATTGTCACATTGGTGGATGAATGTAATCGCATGGGGCTGACTATCTTGCCTCCCGATTTAAATGCCGGTCGTTACAAATTTACCGTGGATGAGCAAGGGCGCATTGTTTACGGCATCGGCGCCATCAAAGGTGTGGGCGAAGGCCCCATTGAGGCCATCATTGCCGCGCGAGAAAAACACCAGAAATTCACTGACCTCTTCGATTTTTGCGCCAAAGTCGATTTGAAAAAAATTAATAAACGCGTCTTAGAAAAACTGGTATATGCTGGTGCCTTTGATTCCTTTGGTACTCATCGCGCTTCGATGATGGCCACCTTGCCAGATGCCTTAGCGGCAGCCGATCAACACGCCCGCGCCGAATCATTTGGTCAGTCAGACATGTTTGGTTTGCTCACCACTGAGCCTGAATTAGTCAAACAAGCCTTTGTAGATGTGCCGCCGTGGCCAGAAAAAGTTTGGTTGCAGGGCGAAAAAGAAACCTTGGGTTTATATCTCACGGGGCACCCTATCAATCAGTATCTAGATGAGATTAAACACTATGCCCCCGTGCGTTTGGTGGATTTAAAACCCACCAACAAAGATCAAACATCTTATGCGCTTGGTTTAGTGATCGGTGTACGGGTCATTACAAATAAACGTGGCAAACGGTGGGCCCTCGTCACTCTTGATGATAAAAGCGCGCGCATCGATGTGCGTTTCTTCCCCGAGCTTTTTGAGCAGCACGAAACGCTGCTGCAAGAAGATAAAATCTTGCTGGTGAGTGGACAGGTCAGCTTTGATGAATTCTCTGGTGGCAATACAATACAGGCCCGCGACGCGATGGACATCGTGCAAGCCCGTGAAAAAAACACCAAGGGCCTGCAAATTCAGTTGGACTCTAGCTGGTGCAATTCTGCTACACTCGCTAAACTGCAAGCGAGTTTGCTACCCTATCAGGGCGGTTCGTGTCCAATTGACGTGTACTACCGGCATCCTGATGCAGAAGTTAAGCTGACATTGGGGGCACAATGGTATGTTAGCCCTGAAGATGAACTACTATATGACTTACAGCAAATGCTGGGTGCGAGTCAGGTGAAACTGGTGTTTCACTAAATACAACAAATTAGGTGTGGAATGACTGTAAGTTTTCTGGAATTCGAAAAACCCATTGCCGTATTGGAAGCAAAGATTGAAGAATTGCGTTTAGCCAATCAAGGTGGTGAGTTTGATGTCAGTATTGAAGAAGAAATCACAAAACTTCGCGAAAAATGTGCTGAACAAAGTAAAAAGATTTTCGCCGATTTAGGCGCATGGCAAATTTCGCAATTGGCACGTCATCCGATGCGCCCGTATACCCTTGACTACATTCCTCGTTTATTCACGGATTTTGAAGAATTGGCGGGTGACCGAGCGTTTGCTGACGACAAAGCCATCGTCGGTGGTTTGGTGAAATTTGATGGCAGACCGATCATGGTGATTGGCCATCAAAAAGGCCGTGATACCAAAGAAAAAATTCGTCGTAACTTCGGCATGCCAAAACCAGAGGGTTATCGTAAAGCCTTGCGTTTGATGGAAATGGCCGAACGTTTTAACATGCCGATTATCACTTTTATTGATACGCCTGGCGCATATCCCGGTGTAGGTGCGGAAGAACGTGGACAAAGTGAAGCCATTGCCCGTAATTTGAAGGTCATGTCTGGGTTGAAAGTGCCTGTGATATGCACCGTAATTGGGGAAGGTGGCTCTGGTGGGGCCTTGGCCATTGGTGTCGGTGACCGAGTGAATATGCTGCAATACAGCACGTATTCAGTGATCTCGCCTGAAGGTTGTGCGTCCATTTTGTGGAAGAGTGCCGAAAAAGCACCGTTAGCCGCTGAAGCCATGGGCGTGAGCGCCAAGCAAATTAAAGCCTTAGACTTGATCAACCAAATTGTTGAAGAGCCTTTAGGTGGTGCACACCGTGACCACGATAGTATGGCCGCTAATCTCAAAGCCACCTTAAAACAGCAATTATCCCAGCTATCCAGTTTGTCGACTGAGGAGTTACTGTCGCAGCGTTACGAGCGCCTGATGTCATTTGGGTATTGTTAGTTCAGCTCATGCAAATCGCGCAAGTGTGGTGGCTTTGTGCCCCAGCGCTTGCGTACTGCTTTGTTGAATCCCATTCAGCCTAGCCATGTCTATTACTGACCGCCTTCGCATCGCACTGCTGCCTCGGCTAGTCGATGCTGAGCATAGCCTTGTTGTGGCCTATAGTGGTGGACTCGACTCCCATGTCTTGCTGCATGCCTTGGTTGAATTAAAAGCACAAAAACAATTCGCCAACCCACTGACAGCCATCCATGTTCATCATGGCCTCAGCCCCCATGCTGACGATTGGCTAGTGCATTGCCAAACAAGCTGTGAAGCGTTAAATGTGCCATTGCAATGGGCAAAAGTGCAAATTAAGGCTAAACCAAGACACAGCTTGGAAGCCCAAGCTCGAGAGGCTCGCTATCAGGCATTGTTAACATTGGCGCCAGCCAACAGTCTAGTTCTGTTAGCGCAGCACCAAGACGACCAATTAGAAACGGTGTTATTGCAATTAAAACGCGGCTCAGGTCCAAAGGGGTTGGCAGGCATGGCGGAACATTCCAGCCAGCAACTAGCTGGCAAAATAGTCAATTTTTTGCGCCCCTTGTTAGATGTCACTCGCCAACACATCCACGATTATGCACAGCAACATGGTTTGCGCTGGGTTGAAGACGAGTCAAATCACAACCACCAATTTGAACGTAATTTTTTACGCCATGAGGTGATCCCCGTATTAACTAAAAAATGGCCGTCGTTGGGGCAAACGGTGAGGCGCAGCGCCAGTTTATGTGCCGAACAACAAACACTATTAGAGCAAGTGAGTGCAGAAAAACTGGAGGCTGTGCGGGCGAGTCACCATACCCTCCACATTGACGCCCTAAAAAAACTCAGCGCAGAATGGGTGCAGCAAGTAGTAAGGTATTGGTTGGCAGAATTGGGCATCAGCAGTCCGGCGCACTCGGTATTAACACGCTTATATGCTGAACTCATCAATGCACGAGTTGATGCCAATCCCATTATTCAGTGGCAAGGTTGGCAATTCCGACGCTTTGATAAGCAACTGTATGTCATCCCCTTAGTTGAAGACGTGCTCCCGCACACTTTGCTCTGGCAAGGGCAGAAAGAGCTTGTGCTGCCAGCGACACTTGGCACACTGGTATTTAAGCCACCCCTGAGTGATGAGCAACACAATGTCCCGGTTTTTCAGCCTGATTTGGGGCCCTTGCGCTTACATTTTGGTCAGTTTTCCCAACGTTTTAAGCCATACAATGCTCAGCATTCAAAACCCTTAAAACAATGGTACAAAGCCTGGGAAATTCCACCGTGGCAACGCGATAAAATTACCGTGGTCAGTCAAAATGCTGAGCCACTGGCTTTGTTGATAGAAGGCGCATGGGTATTGGCTCAACCAAAAACGATGCCATCAAATTCGAACAAGCAGCCTTCCCTCATGGCGATCCACCACCGCTAGCAATTAAGGTCAGTCTGCGCTTCAGGCCGTTTCCAAGATCCTGTTATTTCATATCCTTTCAATGCAGTAATGCATTTTACAGTTATTGCATGTTGCCACATTGCATGCTTTACTGTTGTAATGAATAAACATAATCACGATTTCTCCATGGCATTTAAAGCAAATAATGCAACCCAAGAATTACGCCGTTATCTGTTGTCGGAAACGCTGTTGGAAGATTCAACAGAGTATATTCCCCTGGCTGCGGTTGTAGAATTATTGGCCACAACCACACAAACCATAAAACACCGAATTAAAGAAGGCAGACTCAAAGAGAAAACCTTTTTTTTATTGGAGCCAAAACGCAAGGCGTGGCATGGGGTAGAGGCGGGTGGTGTCAAAACACTGTTGATGGAAAAAGCGCAGCGCCGCGAAAAAATTATGCAACAGGTAGAATGGTGTGCCCAGCACGGGCAATACACGACGTATTCACAGATCATGCAAGAAGCAGGAATGGATTGGAATTCCCCGCCTGATCGCAAATACGTCAACCAAATTTTAGAAGAGATAAATCATCAGTCATTTAACGAAACGGTGGATTCTGCGACCACTTGTCTGAAGGGCTGTGTGGTTGTCAGCGTGAATGAGGGGATCCCAACGGCGTCTTTTTATGACTGTGCCATTGAATTGGGACTAGCAGAACCTGCTGATTTACGTGATATGCTACAAAAACGTGAGTTTTGGCAAGAACAGTTTGATTTGACCAAGGAGTTATACGGGCATGGAAAACAAAGCTAAGCACTTAGTGCATCTTGAAGATGTTTATAAGGGTTATAATGGTAAAATCATTCTCAAAGACATCGACTTAAAAATACGCGAAGGTGAATTTTGTGCGGTAGTTGGCCCTTCAGGTTGTGGTAAAAGTACCTTATTACGCTTGATTTTGGGACAGGAGTTGCCAGATTCCGGCACTGTTGCCATTGATGGCCAGCCCATCACCGAACCCGACCCATCCAGAGGGGTGGTGTATCAAAAATATAGTTTGTTTCCCCATCTCACGGTATTGCAAAACGTGATGCTTGGGCCACGTTATTTGGGGCTCAATGGCAACAAAAAAGCCAGTAAAGCAGAGCTGCGTGATCATGCCATGTATTATCTCGAGCGAGTGCGCCTGCAACATGCCGCTGAGCAATATCCTGATCAATTGTCTGGAGGCATGCAGCAGCGCGCTGCCATCGCCCAAACCTTGATTGCCAAGCCCAAAATTTTACTGATGGATGAACCCTTCGGGGCCCTTGATCCTGACACTCGAGAGCAGTTGCAGGTGTTCCTGCTTGAGTTGTGGGAAAGCCTCAAGTTGACTATTTTGTTTGTCACGCATTCCCTCGAAGAAGCCTGTTATGTGGGAACTCGACTCCTCGCGTTGAGTCAGTATTACCGTGACGACCATGCAGATATTAGCCAACACAACGGGGCCAAAATTGTTGAAGATCACCCCCTGAGCAAACATGCGGCAGCCACACGCAGCAAAGATCAGCCAGAGTTTATTGAGTTGATTAACCGGGTGCGCAGCAACGCTTTTGACCCTAAAATTTTGCAACACATTCACGACTTCAATCTCAGTCATCCCGATAGTTTTAGAACGCTATAACAAGGAACCGCTCATGTTTATTAAGATGTCTCATTTATTGATCGTTGGCCTCAGTTGTTTACCAATGTTGGTTAATGCGGTGACACCCATTCAAGTGGTGCCAGTAGAAAAACGGACCCTACCCCCTCTGCAAAGCTTAAAATCGGGGCCCTATGAATTACCGATTATTACGTGGGGGGGGACATTGCCACTATTCTTGCCAATGGCAACGATGCGGTAACCCAAGCTAACTCGATCTTTGCGCAAAATAATCTGCGCTTTAAGCTCAAGCGAGTCGACGTGTTTGAACAACAACTTAATGACTATATCAGTGGTAAAACGCCCTATTTACGCGGCACCATGAGTATGATCAACATGGCTGCTGCCGCCGTTAAAAAACACCCAGAATTAACTCCACATGTTTTTTATCAGTTAACCTGGTCGGCCGGTGGTGATGCCTTGGTGGCAAAAGGCTCGATTCAGCGCCCCGCAGATCTGTGTGGTAAAAGCATTGCCATCAATTACGACGGTCCGCACTTAAATTATGCTAACAAGGTATTAACGGATGCCGGTTGTAAGCTCAGTGATGTTCAATTTGTGTGGACCAAAGATTTAACTGGCACCGCTGAAACCCCCATGGAAGCCTTGCGCCAAGACAATGTTGATGCGGCGTTTGTGATCATACCTGACGCCCTTGCCCTTACATCTGGAGGTGGCACGGGTGACGGGTCTGAGTCGTCCATCAAAGGTGCGCGTATTTTATTGTCAACCAAAACGGCCAACCGTGTGATTGCTGATGTTTATGCAGTCAGGCAGGACTTTTTGCAGCAACATCGCGATCAAGTGGACGCGTTGGCGGCTTCGTTGTTCAAAGCACAAGAACAGTTACAGTCGTTGAGCAAAACCAAAGTGTCGGGTTATCAAACGCTAATGCAGGCATCCGCTCGTTTATTGCTCGATGCCCCTGATGCCATAGCAGACACAGAAGGCTTATTGGCTGATGCTGAAATTGCTGGTTTTACACAAAATGTGCAGTTTTTTCAAAACGGCAATAACTTTCGTAATTTCACCAATGTCGCAAAAGAATCCGCTGATGGGGTTCAGGCACTCGGCCTAATTTCTGCCCCAGGGACCCTTAAAAATGCAGGGCTAAATTACGCCCTGTTAGCTTCAGGTATCGCCACCGCTGCGCCAGAAAAACCAAAGTTTGATAGTAACGCTGTGGCGCAAGTCTTGGATAACAAACAAAAGCAAGGCAGCCTTGAGAATGCCACGATTTTTGAATTTGAAGTGTATTTTAAACCGAATCAACAAGTGTTTGATGCTTCACTGTACGCCAATGAATTCCAAAAAGTTTTTGAGATGGCCAGTACTTATGGTGGCGCGATTATCACCGTGGAAGGGCATTCGGATCCTCTGGGCTATCTTAAAAAGAAAAAAGAAGACGAATCTAATTTTGTGCTCAACCAAATCAAAACCAGCGCCAAGAACTTGTCACTGACCCGCGCCAATCAAGTGCGTCAGTCGATTGTTGACTATATGCAAGGGAAAAAAGGTGCGGGGATGGATGAATCTCAATTTGGTGTCATTGGTCACGGCATCGAACTCCCCAAAACCGGTATCTGCGGCAGTGATCCCTGTGCCCCTAAAACGGAAAAAGAATGGCTGTCGAATATGCGGGTGGTCTTTCGCATTTTGCAAGTTGAAGCAGAAGAATCAGTCTTTACACCACTTTAACAGCAACCGGCAAGGAAGGAGACAAGCATGAAAATTAAAATTATTGTCCTGCTGGTAATAGCAGGATTGGTTTGGCAACGATTTTTTAGTGGCAATGAAGCCGAGACCCCAGCCTTTGATGAAGTGAATGTAAGCGATACTTACGCTAAGCGTGGCGTTGATTACAGCTGGCCCGGTGTGAGTCAAAACAATCAGCAATTAGCCAGTAATAAACTGGCAAAAAACTTCTACATTGTATTTGATGGTTCAGGCTCAATGGAGCATCAAAGTTGTGAGAGCGCAGACAGTAAAATTGATGTGGCTAAACAAGCACTGAGTACATTTTTTGGCACTCTTGCTGCTGATGTGAATGTCGGCTTGTTTCTGTTCGACAATAATGGCGCCGGTGAAGTATTGCCTATCTCTGCATTAAATACGCAAAAACTTGAGCTTATAATTGCCCGCATTCGCGCCGGTGGTGGCACACCTTTGGGCGAATCCATGCGCAAAGGGTATCAGTCGTTGTCACAACAGGCCCTGCGGCAGCAGGGGTATGGCGAATATAATTTGGTGGTGATCACTGACGGTGAAGCCAATGATGGGGCAGTGATGAATGCCATGGTTAGCCAAATTACCCAACATTCATCCGTCAATATTCACACCCTAGGTTTTTGCTTAAGCGGTGACCATGCTCTCAATGTTCGTGGTGTAGTGAATTATATTTCAGCCAACAATGCAGAGCAGTTATTGCAAGGCCTTAAAAATGTTGCGGCTGAAGCTGAAAGTTTTGATATCCGTGCCTTTGATGGAGTGTAGTCAGCATGAATAAGACCATTGCTGGGATTGTCTTGGTCATTGGCTTACTGATTGTGGGCTATGTAAAATTTTACAGCGTTGAACAATCCAAGGACATCACGGTAAATACCTCGGATGCGGCGAATTTTAAGTATTCCTTAAAAATTGGCGTAGACAGTTGGACCGGTTATTACCCCTTGTGCAGTAAGTATTTTCGTTCTTCGTTGCGTAACGCGGGCATCCAATTGCAATGTGTTAATGACAGCAACGCTTCGCTGCACTCAAACGAGGCGACCTCGACTTTGCGGTTACCACCGTGGATGCCTACCTAGCATTGGGTAAAGCTGCACAATTTCCCGGTACGATTGTTAGCGTGATTGATGAATCCAAGGGCGGTGATGCGCTGGTGTGTTATCGCGACATGGTGGCCTCCATCGATGAGTTAAAAACGCTGCCATCTATTCGTGTTGCACTCACACCTGATAGTCCGAGTGAACATTTATTACGAGCCTTAGCCGTGCATTTTGACGTGAGCTTTTTTCAGCAAGGCGGCCAATGGAAGGTGCCAGCAAATGGCTCAGATGACGCCTTAAACAAGCTAAAAAATAAGCAGGTTGATTGTGCGGTGGTGTGGGAGCCAGATGTAACCAAGGCCCTGCAACTCGTTGGTACACATTAAAAAATTGGTAGTGAAGACACCGAAAAACTGATTGTTGACGTGTTACTGGCCAGTCGAAAACTGGTGCAAAACAACCCACAACTGATCGAAAGCATGTTGTCAGTGTATTTTGATACCTTGCAGTACTATCAACAAAATCCGGCCAGCTTTATCGAAGAACTCAGCAAGACAAGTGAGTTGTCAAGCAAGGCAGCCCAAGACATGTTAAATGGTGTGCGCTGGGTCACGTTGTCGGAAAACGCCATTGATTGGTTTTCATCCAAAGGCAGTACACGCAAAGAATATTTAGTGGAGTCGATTCAAAGCGCTAATCACATATTAAATGCGGTGGGTGTTCTGAAAGGCAATCCATTACCTGCCAGCGATGCCTATTCCATTCTCAATAGCACCTTTGTTACCACCTTGTTTGACCAGCAAGTCATGGCCAGCCCCCTTACCAAGGAGAGTACTAGTAAAGCCACGTTTCAAAGCTTAACACCCAGTGAATGGGCAAAGCTTGCCAACGTCGGTACCTTAAAAATTCGCAAGGTTAGTTTTTCGCAATCTAGCAGCGACTTATCCATGGATGCAAAACGCCAACTGGATGAGGCCGCTAGTGATTTATCGCATTATCCTAACTTTCGCATCTTGATCAAAGGGCATACAGGCACTAACGGCGATGTCGAAGCTAACCTTAAGTTATCCAGCAGTCGTGCAAAAAGCGGTGTTGCGTTACCTTAACATTGTACATGGCATCGATGAGGCACGAATGTTGGCTCTTGGTGTTGGCATGCAAGAACCGTTATTGCAACAGCCAAATGAAAACTTACGCGCCTATCAGGCACGGTTGCCACGAGTGGAACTGCAGCTCAAGGTTGGAGATCGTTAAGATGGCAATGCCACAACTTGAGATGTCAGACAAAGAGCTATCCAAACGTTTGCTCAAAGACGCAGGCAACGCACCGTTGACCCTGGCGTCTGGGGTGAGCACTGTGTTGTTGGGTGTGTCTAGCGTGTTGTTTATGAGCTCTGAGTGGCTGGTAGTATTGGCGGGGTTAACAGGGCTAAGTATCGCAACATTAACCGGCTATTTGTTAAAAAAAACGGTGTTTGGTCGGCATGCAGCGATGCTGAAAATCATTGAAAAAGTGCGTAGTGAGACCATGCAAGAACGCACACAAATGATGGAGCTGGTGAAAAACAAACTTGCTGAACTTTCTCATCGTGTTGGCCTGGCACAGATGAGTCAACTGGAAAGCAAGTTTAGTGCTTTTAGCCAAGTACTCGACCTGCAGTTTGACCGTGATGAATTGACCCATAAACGTTACTTGACGGTGGCCGAGCAATTGTACTTTGGCGCCATTGATAATTTACGCACGGTAACCACCTTGCAATTAGGCATGCAAGCCATCGATGTGGATGGTATCCAACAATCCTTAAACAAACCTGATCTCGATGCTGCGCGCCAAGAGGCCTTGCAACAACGTCTCACTATTTTTGAGCAGTCAGCGCAACGTGAACAAAGTATTTTAGCCAGCAATGAACAAGTCATGACCAAATTGGATGAGGTGACCAGCCGCCTCAGTGCTATTCAATCAAGGGAAGGTCTCAGTTCATTAAAACTAGACAGTGCCATGCGTGAAATCAGGCACTTAATTGAACGTGTAGATGATTACGATAGACAACAATAGGACTTTTGTTATGCAAGAAATAGCCACAAAAACAGCCACCAAACTCGATGTTGCGCCTTTGACTATGCCTAAAATACAAGGTTTAGAGGGTGAACTGATGGTCACCGCAAGTACCGCCGTGGTTGCCCCTGAGATTCAACAGCAAGCCGATAGTTGGATTGACAGTGTTTTGGCCATTGAGCCAAAAAATCTTGAATCCCAGCATGCCGCCAGTGTGGAAATGAAAAACTTGGGCAGCAGCTTGGAAAATGAATTGCTGGAGTTGTCACAACTGTTGCAAACCCCGATGTCAGAATTAATGGAAGACGCGGAGAACGGCGGTGACGTAGCACGTGACTTACTGAAACTTGAAGAAACCGCGCGCTCTATTGATCCCAATGGCTACGACTTTTCGAATATCTCTGGGATCCGCGCTTTTTTAAGCAAACTCGGCATACTACCGACACCTCTGAAAATGTGGATTGCCAAGTTTCAATCTACCGAATCGGTGATCAAAAGCATCGAAAAAGGTTTGCGCCAAGGTAAAGACAAGTTGGCCCGCGACAACATGACCCTGAAAAGTGATCAAATCCGCTATCGCCAACACTTGCTAAAACTGGATGACTACATTCAATTTGCCCGCTATGTGGATGAGCAGTTTGAAGCCAAATTGGCGACGGTTACTGATGCCGAACAAAAACGTTTTTTGACTGACGAAATCATGTTTCCGATTCGTCAGCGTCATCAGGATTTACTGTCGTCAAAAACCGTCTTTCAGCAAGCGTGGGTGACCTCGGAATTCATTATCAAAACCAATGAAGAATTAATCCGCGGGGTTGATCGTGCCCTTAAACATACTTTGGTGGCGCTGAGTGTTGCTTCATCACTGGCCATTGCCCTAGCACGTCAGAAGAAAGTGATTGTCGCGCTGCAAAGTACCAAGGAAGTCACGGAGAAGATGATCAGCGACATTTCTAACCAGTTACTTGAGCAAGGCACGGCGATCATGGCACAGGCATCCGAACCCTTTTTACAGGTGGAAGTCATGAAAGCTGCCTTTACCAAAACCTTGCAAGCCATGGAAGAAGTCAGCCAATATCGCAGCAATGCTTTGGGTGAAATGAAAAAATCAGTGGCGGATCTGCGCGGCTTAACCTCAGACATGGATAAAAATATCCAACGTATCGAACGTGGTCATGAGGCCAAAAAAGAATTTCAGGTATTACTCGGTTAGTCTTTTACATAAACAAGGAGAAACGTATGTTTAATTTTAAAAAAGGTCTATTTGCCAGTGCATTAGTTGTCATGTCTATGGCCAGCAGTCTCAGTGTTCATGCCGCTGATAGCTTTAAAGTATGTTGGTCGCATTATGCAGGATGGGAGCCGTATGCCCTGTTAGAGAGCACCGGCATCTTAAAAAAATGGGAGCAAAAATACGGTATTGATATCGAAGTGGTGTTGATCAATGACTACATAGAATCCATTAACCTTTACACCGCAGGTGAGTTTGACGCATGTACCATGACTAATATGGATGCGCTAACCATCCCAGCGGTAGGCGGCATTGATACCACGGCCATTATTTTGGGCGATTATTCCAACGGTAACGACGGGATCGTGCTGAAAAATGGCAAGAGCGTCATGGATTTGAAAGGTCGTACCGTGGACTTAGTGGAGTTTTCTGTTTCTCACTACCTGTTGAGCCGCGCATTAGATATGAACGGTATGAGTGAACGTGATTTGAAAGTGCGCAATGCCTCCGATGTGGATATTCCAAGCATTTTTAAAACCGAAAAAAATGCGGCAGTGGTCACGTGGAATCCGCCTTTGCAAACGGTACGCAACATGGAAGATGCGCAACTAGTGTTTGATTCGAGTCAGATCCCCGAAGAGGTGATGGACTTATTGGTGGTGAAGTCCTCTGCTGATGAGCGTTTTAAAAAAGCCATCACCGGGGCGTGGTATGAGTTAATGCAGAAATTGAGCACACCCGGCAATGAAGCCAGTCGGCTGATTTCGCTGATGGCGGCCAACGCAGGGGCAACCGATGCAGAATTTCGTGCGCAATTACGCACCACCGCGATGTTTTACAATCCAGCCGAGGCGGCAGCGGTGTTTGCTTCAGACAAAGCCGCCAAAACCCTCGACTTTATTCGGATTTTTTCCTTCGAAAAAGGTTTGTTTGGTCAAGGGGCAAGCTCGGCTAATTTTGTTGGTATCGCCTTACCCGGCTACAAAGTATTGGGAGACAAGATCAACATAAAATTGCGTTTTGACCCAAGCTATATGCTGATGGCGGCTGAAGGTAAGCTTTAAACACACTTTGTAATGACTCAGGCGAGGAAACTCGCCATGTTGACGGAAAAGGATAACACCATGGCTAGACCCAAGCTCTTTGGCTTACATGCTCAACCTGGAAAATGGACAGGGCGCTTGTTGGCTCTAGTGCCATTTATAGTGGTGATAGGGTGTTATGCATATTTCAGTCATCTGCGCTTGTTAGACAACCCCAATGATAAACTTTTGCCATCACTGACCAGCATGGCGGATACAGTTTATCGCATGGCATTTACTGAAGACACGCGCACTGGCGAGTATTTAATGGTCAACGATACACTTGCCTCAGTTAAGCGCATAGCTGCTGGGGTAGGTATCGCCACCGTTGTTGCGCTGTTGCTGGGTTTGAACATGGGTTTGTACAGGGGCATGCGTAGTTTGTTTAACCCCTTTGTTAACTTTATGTCTATGATCCCCCCCTTGTCGATTTTGCCTATTTTGTTGATCACCTTTGGAGTAGGGGAGTTGGGTAAAATCATGCTGATATTTTTGGGCACGGTGTTAATCATGACACGCGATGTGACCTTGTATGTGCGCAACATCCCTATTGAGATGATCATCAAAGCGCAGACACTCGGTGCTGGACCTTTGGCCATTACCTATCGAATTATCCTGCCTCAAGTTGTGCCGAGGCTGTTGGACAGTTTACGTCTATGTTTGGGCGGAGCGTGGTTGTTTTTAATTGCCGCCGAGGCCATCGCGGCCAGTGAGGGATTAGGTTATCGCATCTTTTTAAGTCGCCGTTATATGGCCATGGACATCATCATTCCTTATGTGTTCTGGATCACCTTTCTGGGGTTTACCTTTGATCTATTGCTGCAAACCGCCATCAAAAAACTCTACCCTTGGTATGCAAAAAATAAGGATTGATCAAAAAACTTAGGTGTTATTGTGCTAAATAGCAGCGTGTTTTTTGCACCTTAAATAAGAGTGCTAACCTATAACTGCCTGCTATGTTCACCACGCAAGGCGGGCGACAACACGTTTACCCTCTGCATGCAGCAAAAACGACCAACCATTGCGCTCACACAATCGTTGTACTATGCCCAAGCCAAGACCATAACCTTGGGAAGCGGTTTCGCTTGGTGAATGCTGCTCGTCAGCAGCACTGCTAACCTGGTTGGTGACACATAATTCGTGTTCTTCAATACGAATAGTGATGGGCCCTTGTGCATCAAGTGTGTGCTCGAAGGCATTGCGCACCAGATTATTCACCGCAATAAAAAACGCCTGAGGATGGCCGCAGACGCTGGGTGAGGCGTATTTGTCAATTTCAACATCGAGGAATTTGCCATTCAGTAAATAACGCTGCTGTTCTATGGCTTTGTCAACCAGCGGCATCACTAAAAACTGCTCGTCATACAAGCCATCGTCGGTTTCGCGGGCGAGGCACAAAAACATTTCAATGGTGGTTTTCATGTCGAGGGTCGCTCGCCTTACCCGATCTAATACCTTAACATCGGCTGCTGACAACTGGCTTTGTTCCAGTAGTTCAAGTGCCCCTGTTATCACCGTGATGGGCGTGCGCAATTCATGACTGGCTGAACTGGTAAAGTAGCGTTCTCTGGCAACAAAGGCGCTGATACGCTCGAGTGTCTTTTCAATGGTTTCGGCGAGCACACCCACCTCATCATCGCCAAATTGGCCAGACTCTACCCGTTTATGATCGTCGTCCGATAGATGCTCCAAGTCGATGTCTGCCACCACTTTAGCGAGCATTACAACAGGGGCAACCGCTCTGCGCATCACAATAATACCCAGCCCGAAACCTAAGGTGCCGAGTGTACCCACAACACTGGTTATAACTAGCAGCAGCCACCAATCCTCTGACGATGCTGCTTCAATGCCGGCCACGTCGAACACCACAAAAGCCTGTTGCTGTGCATTGCCAGAAAAAAGCACTGCGACATGTAATTCTTCAGCTTCAAATTCGTACAAACCCTCTGCGGGCTTGGTCTGCGCCCACTCTCTGAGGGATTCTGGCAAGCTGGCAAGCGAGTTGTAGGCGCGAGGATTCACCGGTATGGCGGGATAGCTTTGGGCAGCAACCTGCAACTGCTGAGTCAGTACTCGGTCTTCGCTTAACCTGATGGCGGCGAAAAACGCAAAGCCCCAAGCGATGCTGAGCAAGGCAACACAAATCGCAAAGGCAATGGCCACATGTTTGCGTAAACTGTGCCTAAACATTTAGTGGGCATCCTCGGCAATGCGGTAGCCGATGCGATGCACGGTACGAATTAATATGTTGTCAAACGGCTTGTCAATAGCCTGACGCAACTTATACATGTGTGATCGCAGTGCGTCACCATCAGGGGGCTCGTCAGCCCATAACAAGGTTTCAAGATCTTCGCGAGTTACTACAGAGGGGGTTTCTTCCATCAATCGTTGCAGCAGTTTCATGCCTGCGGGGTTGACATCGATGTGTCGACCCGCACGATGCACTTGCAGTGTCGACTTGTTCAAGGTCAGATCAGCAACCGTTAACAGCTTGTCGGTTTTTCCGCGTCTACGTTTGTACAGGGCCTGTAATCGTACATGCAGTTCTTGCAAGGCAAAGGGTTTGACCAAGTAGTCATCAGCGCCTGCCGCAAATCCCTTCAGTTTATCATCAAGTGTATCTCGTGCCGTTAGCATCAGCACAGGCGTATCTACGTTGCCATCGAGGCGCAGTTTTTTGCAGAAGCTGAGGCCATCCATGCCGGGCAGCATCAAATCCAGCACAATAACATCGTAGGAATGGGTTAACGCTAGGTGCATCGCACTGATACCGTCATAAGCAAAATCCAGAATATAATTAACCCCAATCCTGTTTAAGAAATTGAACTAAATGCCTGTTCCAAGATCCGATCTTTCGACCAAGAAAGTGGGAACCAACAGAGGAACAGGCATGAAGAACCTAGTCGAATTATTTTGTGATGTCGATGATTTTTGCAAAGTATTTATCCCTGAATGGCAAAAGCAACTCATTGAAGACGGCTCCAGAATACGAAGACGAGAATGTCGGATGTCGATGAGTGAAATGATGACCATC
>Ga0210052_1000374_pt1 | contig 36098 bp, 23 predicted proteins | sample CryGeymeta201508_FD_183976 | JGI IMG/M metagenome (GOLD analysis project Ga0210052, IMG submission 183976) | Groundwater microbial communities from Crystal Geyser aquifers in Utah, USA - Crystal Geyser metaG 2015-08 (SPAdes) (version 2) | ecosystem: Environmental > Aquatic > Deep subsurface >...
GAACGTTCTACTTCTACGGTAAAATCTACGTGACCGGGTGTGTCAATAATATTGACGCGATATTGCTGATTTCTATAATTCCAAATACAATGTGTTGCAGCTGAAGTAATGGTAATGCCGCGTTCTTGTTCTTGCGCCATCCAGTCCATAGTGGCAGCGCCATCGTGAACTTCTCCTATTTTATGATTAACACCCGTATAGTATAAAATACGCTCGGTACAAGTTGTTTTACCGGCGTCTATATGGGCAGCAATACCTATATTTCTAGTATATCTTAAATCTCTTGCCATGGGATACTTTTCTTAGAATCTAAAATGTGAGAAAGCTTTGTTGGCTTCGGCCATTTTATGAGTATCCATGCGTTTTTTAACGGCAGCGCCTTCTTCTTTAGCGGCGGCTAAAAACTCATTTGCCAAACGTTGTGCCATTGATTTTTCATTGCGCTTTTTAGCGTAAAGAAGCATCCATTTAATGGCCATCGAAATTTTTCTATCGGGTCTAATTTGCATCGGAATTTGAAAGGTTGCACCACCAACGCGTCTGCTGCGTACTTCTACGTGAGGCATCACATTAGAAAGTCCTTGTTTCCAAATTTCTAAAGCTGTTTTTTCTTCATCTTGTTTGCGTTGCTCTACAATGTCTATCGCATCATAAAATACTTTAAAAGCAACTGACTTTTTACCGTCGTACATCAAGTTATTTACAAAACGTGTTACCAATTCATCGTTAAACTTTGGATCTGGTAATAACAATCGTTTTTTTGCACTTCTTTTTCTCATGTCTTCGCGTTAAATAATTACTCGTTATTTTTTAGGTCTTTTTGCGCCGTATTTTGATCTACGTTGCGTTCTACCTGCTACACCTGCCGTGTCTAAAGCGCCACGAACAATGTGATATCTTACCCCTGGTAAGTCTTTTACTCTTCCACCTCTAACCAATACTATCGAGTGCTCTTGTAAATTATGTCCTTCGCCTGGAATGTATGCGTTTACCTCATTGCCATTTGTCAATCTCACACGCGCAACTTTACGCATAGCTGAGTTTGGTTTTTTTGGTGTGGTGGTGTAAACACGTGTACATACGCCGCGACGTTGTGGACATGAATTCAAAGCAACCGATTTACTCTTCTTGGTTATTTTGGTTCTTCCTTTGCGTACTAATTGTTGAATAGTTGGCATACTAAATAGTTATAAATTTAATTATTTGTTAATAATCCCCTATTTTTTGGGTTTGCAAATGTATAAATTATTATCTATTTTTCAAATCATTAATAATATATTTTATTAACTTTTATATTTACCGGTAAAAACAGGGCTTAGAATGCTATATTTGACTCAAATTTAAGAACGGTTTGAAAACACTTACAAGGCGCTGTATAGGTATCTTTTTAATGATTTTTTGTTTTAGCATTGCCACTGCTCAGCAACTAGAACTGACTGTATTCACTAAGGATTCTTTAAATAATGTTGTTATTAACGAACTCAAATACCAAACATTTCACAAAAACGAAGCCCTTTTAAGGAATGAAATTAAGGCTATTAAAGATTCATTAATCAACAAAGGATACCTTAATATTAAACTCGATAGCCTTAATATAAAAGATTCGGTATATTCTGCATTTTTTGATTTGGGTAAGCCTATTAAAAATATAACAATCACTTTTAATTTCATATTAAATAAATCCATCATAAAAAAATATACCTTAATATATAATGACCGTGTTTTTACAATCGGTTTTAAATCGGTTAAACCTTTACTCAATGATTTGATTGATGATTTTGAGAAAAATGGAAAACCTTTTACGCAACTAAGACTTTCAAAAATTGCTTTTACCGATTCAATAGCCACGGCGCAATTAATCATTTCAAATCAGGAGCAGCGAACGCTGAGCAAAATCATTATTAAAGATTATGAAAATTTCCCTAGACCCTTTTTAATCCATTACTTAAAACTTAATACCGGCGATACTTTTAGCGCTTCTAAATTAGCAAGCCTTTCTAAAAAAATAAATTATTTAAATTTTGTCTCTGAAATAAAGCCACCCGAAGTGCTCTTTACCAATGATGAAACCACTATTTATCTCTACTTAAAAAAAATTCAGACCAATTCGGTTGATGGTCTTATCGGATTTACCTCCAAACAAAATGGAAAAGGCCTCCTGTTTAACGGTTATTTAGACTTGCAATTAGAAAACGCCTTTAATACCGGTGAATCAATTTCATTACTTTTTAAAAATGATGGCTTGGCACAACAAAAATTCAATATTGGCGCTAAGTTGCCATATCTATTTAATTCGCGTTTTTTAGCAATGGGCAGTCTTGAAATCTTTAAACAAGACTCCTTATATATTAATGTAAAAACCAATTTAGCACTAAATTATCCCATAAGCTTTAACAGCGAAGTCGGTTTGTCAATTAGCCAAGAGCGTTCATCCAATTTATTAAGCGCTAAAATTTCTAACCTAGCGTCTTATCAATCAAGCTACTTCGGATTGCATTATCAATTTTTAAACTTTACGGATGACCTTTTATTTAATGAGAAACTGCATTTTAACACAAATTTCTTTTTTGGAGCGAAAACCGTTGAAACCTTAAAAACAAATCAAGTTAAAATTGAAGCAGAGGTAAGCTATTTATGGCTTTTAAATCAGCGAAATGCCCTTTTTATAAAAAACAAAAGCGCCTTATTAAATACTTCTAATTATTTAACCAATGAATTATTTAGGCTCGGTGGCTCAAAAAACATCAGAGGATTTGATGAAGAGCGTCTTTTAGCCTCCGCTTTTAGCATTCTAAATTTAGAGTACCGTTACAAGACAAATTTAGATGCTTATTTATATACCGTTACAGATTTTGGTTATTTAAACAATGCCCTCGTTAAACAAAATTCAAATTTATACAGCTTGGGATTTGGCTATAAATTTCGCGCTAAAATGGGGGTGATTAATTTGAGTTATGTGCTTGGAATTGCTAATAATCAATCTTTTAATATAAATAATTCCATTTTTAATTTTAATATTAGGTCTTTATTTTAACATTCCCCTCACTTTTAGTTAACTTTTTTTTAACTTTTTTTGTTAAAAAATTGGTGGTTTAATAATTTATTCTCAAATTTGGCACTTAACTAATTCAAATAATTATACAATGAAAACAAAGTTTAGTGGAATTTTAACGCTATTCCTAGCGTTTATGGTGCAAATTACCTTTGCACAACAAAAAACTGTTTCGGGTACTGTGTCTGACGACTCGGGTCCGTTGCCCGGTGTAAGTGTTGTTATTAAAGGCACTTTATCTGGAACAGAAACTGATTTCGATGGAAAATACTCTATTAAAGCAAAAGCGGGAGATATACTCCAGTTTAGCTTTGTTGGTATGGAGTCCCAAGAAAAAAAAGTAGGAGATTCTAATACAATTAATGTTAGTTTAAAATCGGCTAGCAATGTTTTAGATGAAGTGGTTGTTACCGCTCAAGGTATTAAAAGAGAAAAGAAAGCTCTTGGTTATGCCGTTTCTACCGTTAATGAAGAACAATTGTCTCAACGTTCTGAGGGTGATGTAGCCCGTGTGCTTTCTGGCAAAACTTCTGGTGTTCAAATTAATGCAGCTTCCGGTGTATCTGGTTCTGCTACAAACATCATTATTAGAGGTTACAGCTCTTTTAGCCAAAGCAACCAACCTTTATTTATTGTTGATGGGGTTCCTTTTAATAGTAATACTTTTAACAGTGACGAAAGTGGTGATGCCAATGTAGGAAGCAATTTTGTTGATGGTAACAGTGGTTCTTCTCGTTTCTTAGACTTAGATCCTAATAGTATTGCTTCTGTAAGTGTACTTAAAGGCTTAGCCGCTGCAACCTTATATGGTTCGCAAGGTAGAAATGGGGTTATCTTAATCACAACTAAAGCTGGCACTGCTGGTGCCACTGCCAAAAAAACGGAAGTTACCGTATCTCAATCTTATTTTTATAATGAAATTGCTTCATTACCCGATTACCAAAATGAATTTGGTGGTGGTTTTGACCAAGCCTTTGGGTGGTTTTTTAGTAACTGGGGACCAAGCTTTCGCAAAGAAGGTGTAGCTGGTTGGGGCAATAGCTCGGCTTTTGATGCCAATGGCACCCTACCTCACCCTTATTCTACTGCTGCTACTGCAACAGGTATTAAACAAGCGTTCCCCGAATTTGCAGGTGTACGTTACAAATGGCAACCATATAATAATGTACAAGACTTCTTTAGAACAGGTACCATTGCAAACACTTCTGTAAATATTGCAGGCGCCTCTTCCGATGGCAAAGTTTCATATAATATGAACTATGGCAATCAAGATGAAAAAGGCTTTACCCCAGGTAATAGCTTGCGTAGAGCTAATTTTGGTATGGGTGGTCGTGCTGTTTTAAGCAATAAATTTACAGTTAATGGTACTATGAATTATGCGCGAACCGATTTTAAAACACCTCCCGTTGCTGCTAGTACTGGTAATGGTTCATTTGGTGATGGTTCATCCATTTTTGGACACTTATTCTTTACCCCTCGTAGTATTGATTTAACTAACTTGCCTTTTCAAAATCCAATAACCGGTGAAAGTGTTTATTATCGCCAAGGTAATGACATTCAAAATCCTAACTGGACCGTTGCAAATTCAGGCTTTGTTCAAAATGTAAATCGTGTATTTGGTTCAGCTTCTCTTAAATACGACCTAAATGATAATATCAATTTAGTTTATAATTTTGGTATGGACTTTTTAAACGAACGCAATACTAATTTTCAAAATAAAGGTGGTAAAGGCGGTAGTACAGAAGTTCAAAGTGGTATTTACCAAACTTGGGATAACAATAATACCATTTGGGATCATACAGTGATGATTAATGGTAATTATAAATTAAATGACGACATGAACCTAACTTTTAACACTGGGGTAACTTCACGAAGTGAAATTTTCGACCAACAAGGTGTAACCAGTTCGGGACAGAACGTTTTTGGTGTACTAAGACATTTTAACTTTAATACCCAAACACCAATACAATTTTCACAGAAAAGAAATATTTTGGGAGCCTTAGGTCAGGTTGATTTAGATTATAAAAATTATTTATATTTAAAGGTTTCAGGTAGAAATGACTGGTTATCTAACTTAACCACAGAAAATAGAACGTTGTTTTATCCTAGTGCAAGTGTATCCTTTATCCCAACTGCTATTTTTGCTGGTTTAAAAAGTGAAAAATATATTAATTATCTAAAATTAAGAGCCGGTTATGGTACTTCGGCAGGATTCCCTACCGGATTTCCAATAGCTTCAACACTTAATTTGAATACTAGAGCTTTTCAAGATGATAAGGGCAATAACACCGTTACCAATACAACTGGTGCTTCTTTAGGAAACCCTAATTTAAAACCAGAACAAGTTAAAGAATTTGAAGTTGGTATCGAATCTCGCTTATTTAATAACCGTGTTAATTTAGAAGTATCTCTTTATACTAGAAACACAACCGATTTAATTGTTGATAGACCCTTAGACCCTTCTACCGGTTTTACCACAACTAGAACAAACATTGGTAAAATTCACGGTGAAGGTTTTGAAATTGACTTAGGCGTTGATATTTTTAAAGCAGCCGATGCTAATGCATTTGGATGGAATACTCACTCAAACTTTACCGTAAGTGAATCTACCGTTAAAGATTTAGGTCTCGATACCGATATCGTTGTTTTTGATGGCTTTTCAAATTTAGGTAATGCCGCAAGAGTTGGAGACCCATTAGGCGTTATGGTAGGTAGCCGTATTAAACGCGACGCTCAAAACAGATTTGTAGTTAATTCTATAGGTAATTATGTAGAAGAAAGTGGCACTTTTAATATTGGTGACCCAAATCCAGATTGGATATGGAATATTTCAAATGAAATAACCTATAAAAACTTTAATTTTGGCTTCTTGTTTAACTGGACTCACGGTGGCGATATTTATTCAAGTACTACAGCTACCTTGTTAGGTAGAGGTTTAATTACTGAAACTATTGACCGTAATAGAACTTTTATACTACCAGGTGTTCGCGAAGATGGTTCTCCAAATAACATTCAAATTAACAATTCTGATTATTATTTCTCTAACGTATTATTTGGCCCTAACGAACTTCAAGTTTATGATGGTTCAGTACTTAGACTTCAAGAAGTTTCATTGGGTTATACATTACCTAAGCAATACTTAGAAAAAACACCTTTTGGTTCTGTAACCTTTACTGCATCTGGCTATAACTTGTGGTATGATGCTTATAACACACCTAAAGGCGCAAACTTTGATCCGAATGTTGCCGGTACTGGTGTTGGTAACGGTAGAGGCTTTGAATATTTAAATGGTCCTAGTTCTAAGAGATATGGATTTAGTTTAAAAGCTACATTTTAACTAAACATTAAAAAACTAATATAAAAACATAAAATCATGAAAAGATTACACAAATTTTTAGCTTTGGTTTTTGTAGGGATTGGATTCTTGTTTTACTCTTGTGAAACAACTGAATTAGACCTAACACAAAATCCAAATGCCTTAACGCCTGAACAAGCAGATGTCAATTTCTTCTTAAATGCCATTCAAGTAAATTTTGGCCTTTTTGCAGAAACACTTGGTCAAAGAGGAGCAGAAATGACACGAATAGATTATATGTTCGGTCGTGACTATGCAGATGTTTATTCTCCAAGCACTTTTGATGGCACTTGGTCTAATGCATATAGAAGTATTTTAAATAATATTAGAACTATGCAACCTTTAGCTGAAGATGCTAAATTATATAACCATTTAGGTATGGCTCAAGTGATAGAAGCTTATACCATGATTACCTTGGTAGATTTCTTTGGCGATGTTCCTTATACTGAAGCTAACGATCCTACAAACTTGAACCCTAAAGCCGATACAGGTGCTAGTATTTACTCGGCTGTCTTGGCTTTATTAGATCAAGCCACTGCTAATTTTGCTAAAGGTTCATTGGCTTTACCTCAAAATGACTTCTTTTATGCAAAAAATTTGACTAAATGGACTAAGTTAGCCAATACGCTTAAGATGAAAATCTATTTGCAAAGACGTTTGGTTGATGCGGGTGCCATTGCCAGTTTTAATACAATTGTTAATAGTGGCAATTACATCACGGCTACCTCTGAAAACTTTATGTTTAATTGGGGTTCTAGTCAGGTGAGTCCAGATACTCGCCACCCACGCTATTCTACCGATTATAAAGGTGATGGTGCTGATAACTACCAATCAAACTGGATGATGGGTACTATGCTCGCGAATAATGACCCTAGAATTCGTTACTATTTCTACAGACAAGTTAATAAAGTGCCTGGTCAAGATGGACTTGATCCAAAAGAAGAAGATTTAGCTTGCTCGTTGCAAACAGCTCCTGCTCATTATACTGGATTCACTTTCTGCAGTTTACCTAATGGCTATTGGGGTAGAGACCACGGTAATGATGAAGGTATTCCTCCAGATGGATTTAAAAGAACCATAATAGGTGTTTACCCTGCAGGTGGTCGTTTTGACGATAGTTCATTTAAAGGTACTGCTCTTGTTGCTGGTGCCAATGGCGCTGGTGTAACGCCAATTTTATTAGCTTCAACCGTTGACTTTTGGAAAGCTGAATTGGCTTTAGTTGCCGGTAATAATACTGTTGCAAAAGCCGCTATGTTAGCAGGTATTGATAAATCTATTAGTACTGTTACAGCTTTTGGCGCAAAAGATGGTGGAGCTGACTTAACTAAAGCACCTACTGCCTTGGCAATAACTGCTTTTAAAACAGCTAAAGGTACCGGCTTTGACAATGCTGCCGATAAATGGAACTATGTTGCCGAACAATTTTGGTTTTCTTTATTTGGCAATGGTATTGATGCTTATAACTTTTATAGAAGAACGGGCTATCCTCATACCTTACAGCCAAATATTGACCCTAATTCAGGTACTTTTATTAGATCTAATTGGTATCCTGCTAATTATGCCAATAACAATTCGAATACTACTCAAAAAAGCAGTATCGCTAGTCAGGTTTTTTGGGATAATAATCCAGCTTCACCTACTTTCCCGGTGTCTAACTAAAACTTAAAAATTTATAAAAATGAAAAAAATAATATTAAAATCATTTACTGTCCTTTTTGGAGTTGTTTTATTCCAAGCTTGTGATAGTAACAATGTTATAGACCAAGTTACCGGTTCCGTAAAAAGTGGGGCTGTTTTGAGAACTGTTGCCGTTTTAAGTAACACTCTTAATTCTTCAATTCCTACTACTTCATGGGGTGTAACTGTTGAAGAACAAGACGATCAAAATGGTGCCCTTTTAAAAAGCGTTGGCGTATATGTTACTTTTAAAGACCTTACTCCAGATAATGGCACAACCGTTGCTAGTGATAAACTAGTTAAAACTATAGCGGGTTCGGCATTTACTGCAGGTCCTTTTGGGCTTCCTAGAGCCACAATTTCGGCTACTTTTGCTGAAGCGGTTAGCGCTATGGGAGTCACTCCATCTCAGTATGCCCCTGGTGATCTTTTTGTATTTGAATTACGACTTGAATTAACCGATGGTAGAATATTTACATCAGCTGATGTAAACGGCACTGTATCAGGAGGATCATTCTTTAAGTCTCCTTTTAAATATAATGCCCTTATTGTATGCTCTCCAGAACCCGGTGTTTACACTATCAAAATGCATGATAGTTATGGTGATGGCTGGCAAACTACTACCGGTGGTGGTGGTCGTGGAATCAAAGTTGTAATGGATAGTGGTACAATAGAATTTGGTATGTGTAGTCCTTATGAAGCAAGTCCTTTTGTTTGTACTCCTAATGATGGCTTCGATGCTGAAACTACCGTTACAATACCTGCAGGAACTTTATCTGCTAATTGGATTTTCCCTGGCGATCAATATGGAGAAATTGGTTTTGAAATATTTGGACCAGCAAATCAATTGTTATTGGCGGTTCCTTTTGGAACAGGCGCAGCGGGTATCTTGCCTGTTACCCTTTGTGCCATGTAAATTTTTAAAATTAAACCTCCTCTTATAAGTTGGTTTTAAATAATGAAACCTGCAGAATAAATTCTGCAGGTTTTTTTATTAAAACGATATCGCTAAATTTGTACATTACAAAAATAATAATGCTGTTATATTTAGTGAAAAAACGCAAAAAAATACCTTTCAAATCGCGAAAACGCTTAAAATTGATTCTTAAAAAATAATTTCAAAATTAAATTAACCAGGATAGTGCGTTTTTTTTAATCAAAAACGAACTCAATATTTATTATTTAAGCTAGTTTATAAAGATTTTTTATATTTACTAAAAAAAACCAATATCATGAAGCTAAATTTTTTGTTTTTATTAATGGCTATATCCTTTTTTAATTGTAGTAATCCTAAAAGTGATTTGAGTGAAAATAAAAATAATTCTCATAATCAAGTATCAAATTTTGAGCAAATAAACCCAAAACAAAGTGGGTTGCATTTCAGCAACACGCTAGCCCACAATTTAAAAAACGGTTTAAATGTTTTTGATTACGATTATTACTATAATGGTGCGGGCGTTGGAATTGCCGATATAAACAACGATGGTCTAAAAGATATTTTCTTTTGCGCTAATCAAGGTTCAAACAAACTGTTTCTCAATAAAGGAAACCTCGTGTTTGAAGATATTACAGAGTCAGCTAATATTAACACAAAAAAAGGATGGTCTAGTGGTGTAACTTTTGTAGATATCAATAATGACGGATGGTTAGACATCTATGTATCACAAGGTGGCCCTTACTCAAAAAGTGATAGAGCAAACCTTCTATTAATTAATCAAAAAAATAATACTTTTAAAGAGGGCGCTTCAAATTATGGACTTGATGATACGGGAATTAGTACCCAATCTGCATTTTTTGATTATGATAAAGATGGTGATTTAGACTGTGTGGTAATGAACGAAAATGAATATTGGGGCGTAGATCCCCTAACCTTTCTTAAAATATTAAGTGATAAACAAAAATTATTTGATAACTCTAGCCACCTTTATCAAAACGATAAAGGTAAATTCAAAAATGTTACAGAACACGCAGGTTTATTAAAACCAAGTTTTGGATTAGGGCTTTGTGTAAGCGATATCAATAATGATAATTGGTTAGATATTTATATAGCTAATGATTATTACCTGCCTGATGTGATGTATATAAACAATAAAAATGGCACTTTTACAGACCAAATTAAAAATACTACCAATCAAATATCATTTTCAGCAATGGGTGTTGATATTGCCGATATAAACAACGATAATTTAAAAGATATTTTTGTGCTAGATATGGCTCCTACCGATCATATCCGTTCTAAAACACTTATGGCTTCAATGAACGTTCCCCAGTTTGAAATGTTGGTAAAAACTTTTGGCTTTCAGGCTCAATATATGTTCAACTCCTTACAATTGAATATGGGAGCAAATAAATTTCATAACATAGCTCAATTAGCAGGCTTATCAAAAAGTGATTGGAGTTGGGCCGGACTTATTTTTGATACCGATAACGATGGTAATGAAGACCTCTATATTACCAATGGATTTAGAAAATATTCATCCGATAACGATGTTAGAATGCGTATTACCGAAGCTAAAAAGAAATATAACGGTAACATTCCCTTTGAAATCAAAGAAACTATCTATAATAACCTACCATCCGAAAAATTGGAAAATATTTTATACAAAAATAATGGAGATTTAAATTTTAAAAATGTTACGCCTTCTTCAGGTTTAAACATTCCGTCTTTCTCAAATGGCGCTGCCTATGCCGATTTAGATAATGATGGTGATTTAGACATCGTTGTAAATAATATTGATGATGAAGCCTTTCTTTTTAAAAATAAGACAATTGAAAATAGCGCCGGAAATTTTATAAAAATCATAACCAAAGGCATGAACTCCGAAAATTTTGCCAAAGTATCCATTTCTTATAAAGGTCTAACAAAAACTAAAGAATCATTGCGCGTTAGAGGCTATCTCTCTACGGTTGACAATGAAATTCTTTTTGGTTTGGGCAAAGAGTCAATAATTGATACGGTTAGCGTTATTTGGCCTTCGGGTAAGTTTGAAAAACGTTATAAAGTTAAAACCAATACCACCCTTACTTTTAATGAAAATGACGCGCACAATTCTAAAGAAATGAAGCCAATTAAAGCCGATTTTCTATTTACAAAAGTTGCTAATTCTATCGATTTTATTCATAAAGAAAATGACTTTAATGATTTTGAAAAAGAGATTCTACTCCCCTATAAACAATCAACTCTTGGGCCTTCAATAAACAAAGGCGATGTAAATAATGACGGCAAAGACGATTTTTATATTGGAGGTGCTCTAGGGCAAGCCGGTCAATTATTTATTCAAGCTTCTAAAGGTTTTTTAAAAGTTAAAAATCAGGCTTTTACCGATGATGCTCGCTATGAAGATATGGAGTCCTTATTTGTTGATATTGACAATGATGGTGATAACGACCTTTATGTTGTCAGTGGCGGTAGTGAATTTACTGAACGCTCAGAATCATTAACCGATCGCCTTTATTTAAACGATGGTAAAGGTGGTTTTTCTAGAACAAAATCTTCAGATTTAAAAGATTATACCATTAGTGGAAAATCGGTTACTAAAATCGATTTTGACAAAGATGGTGATAATGATATCATTGTTGGAAACCGCATAAAACCTCAAAAATATCCCTTATCCGACCCTTCACTCATCTATGAAAATGTAAATGGTACTTTACGCAATGTTACCGCCATGATAGCCCCAGATTTTGAGAATTTTGGAATTGTTAACAAGGTAATTACCACAGATTTTAATAACGATGGTTGGGATGATTTTATCGCCGTTGGTGAATGGACTCCTATTGGTATCTTTTTAAACGAAAAAGGAACCTTTAGAGCTATTTCAAAAGAAAGTAATTTGGATAATGAAAAAGGTTGGTGGTATAGTATTATCGAAACTGACGTTAACAAAGATGGCAATAAAGATTATATCATTGGCAATGTGGGTTTAAATTATAAATACCACGTTGATAGCGAAAAACCCCTGCGCATTTATGCAGGTGATTTTGATTTAAATGGCACTCAAGATGATGTGTTGAGCTATAAATTTAAAGGTAATTTTGTGCCTGCTAGAGGTAAGGAATGTTCCACACAACAAATGCCGTTTATCTCCAAAAAAACACCGAGCTATAAGCAATTTGCAAATGCTACTTTAGTAGATATTTACGGTGAAAAAATAAATAATGCCTACCAACGAGAGGTCAATGAATTTCATTCCATTCTGCTTTTAAATGAAGGCAATGGTAAATTTAAAAAACTTGAACTCCCTATAATGGCGCAAAGTTTGCCAATTTTAGACGGTGATGTATTTGATTTTAACAAAGATGGATTTGAAGACCTTATAATTGTTGGTAATATTTTTAACACCGAAGTTGAAACCCCACGTTTAGACAATCCTTTTGCCCTGATTTTAATCTCAAACAAAAAGGATGGCTATACGGTTCTTGGTCCTGATAAAACAGGTTTATTTATCGATGGAAATGCAAAATCTGTGAAAATTATAAAGCAAAATTATCTCAATAAAATTTTTGCCGTCATCGCTACAAATAATGCCAAAACTGAAGTCTTTGAATTAAGTCATTAATAAAATAAGCAGCGCAATAATGGTAAATTAAGATTAAAAATTTTAAAGCTTTAAAACTAAGCTGTTTTGTAAAGAACCTTTTTAATACCTTTGCGCTATGCAAAACAATGATGCTACCATTTTTGGTATTCGCGCTATAATAGAAGCCATTCAAGCAGGTAAAACACTTGAAAAAATTTATATACAACAAAATTTACAGGGAAATTTATTTAACGAACTCAATAGCCTAATTAAAGATTTGCATATCTCGAACAGTTATGTGCCCATTGAAAAGTTAAACCACCTTACCAAAAATGCCAATCATCAGGGTGTGGTTGCTAAAATATCTCCCATAAATTTTGTCGATTTAGAAAACTTGTTAAATGAACTCTCAAACCAGGCTATCACCCCATTGTTTTTGGTTTTAGATCAAATTACCGACGTGCGTAATTTTGGCGCGATGATAAGAACCGCCGAATGTTGCGGCGTTAACGCCATCATCATTCCAAACCAAGGTAATGCACCCCTAAATGCCGATGCCATAAAAACCTCGGCCGGCGCTGCATTTAGAGTTCCTATTTGCAAGGTTGACCATATAAAAGATGCTTTGTTTTTGTTGCAAGCTTCTGAAATTCAACTTGTAGCAGCGACCGAAAAAACAACTCACACTATTTATGAAGTTGATTTTAAAAAACCAAGTGCCCTAATTATGGGCTCAGAAGACAAAGGCATTTCTAATTCGGTGCTTAAACTTGTTGAAACAAAGGCAAAACTACCCATGTTAGGGACTATTGAATCTTTAAACGTTTCAGTTGCTTGTGGGGTTTTTCTTTATGAAGTAATTAGACAACGATTTAAAATGTAGTTGTTGAGTTTAAAACTACTTAACCTAAAAGTTAAAACTTTATAATTTTCTTAGTAAAACTTTTGTTTTTAAGTTCAATTATAAGGTATAACAATCCTGAATAAGCTTTAGTTACTTCAACCTCAATTTTATTGGACTTTATGGCGTTATTATTGTAAACTACTTGTCCTAAAGTGTTATAAATTTTGACACTATTTACGGCCTCGAAACTAGTTAAATCAATTGTAAAATGATTCTCAAATGGATTGGGAAATATATTTATTTTAAATTCATCTTCAACAAAGTCATTTACAGAAAGTGTTGACCCTTCTTTAATACTTTTAATTTGATTAATTGGTATATTATTAAAATTTTCAATAGTTCCATTCGGCCACCTAACTTTTACATTATCAATGCTCGTTGCGGTAGCTAATCCAAACTCAACAGGAAGGCTGTTAAATGACCCTCTACCTGCGCCACCACTAACTTCTTTAACAGTTGTTAAACCATTAGCGGTTAGTTCAATTCGTGCGCCAATTGCACTTTTATTGCTATTTACTCCTTTTAAAATAAAAGTAACCCAGTTGTTAGAAGTAACTGTGTCATTTCGCCACAACCTTGTTTCTAGGTGCATCCCATAAGTTACACATAAATCTAAGTCGCCATCATTGTCATAATCTGCAAAGGCAACCCCTCTTGCATCACCAGTGATATTGCCTAATACACTTAAAGTTATATCCTGAAAACTCGAGCCGTTATTATTTTTAAACAAGATGCTTGAAGTTGAATTTTCCGAGAACCCATTAGCAACAAAAAAGTCCTCAAACCGATCATTATCAATATCCCCTGCATTACAACTGATACCCCAACCTGTTATATTAGTTGTATTTGTTTCGGATGTTTTATTTAAAAATGTATTATTTCCCTGATTTTGATAAAACGCATTTGGTTGAAAAGGTGATGCTCCGGGCCAAGTTGTCCAATACAAATCCATATCTAAATCATTATCATAGTCGAACGATAAAACTCCCATACCTAGTCCTACAGCATTAATTCCGGAAGATGCCGTAATATCTGTGTAAATACCGGCTGCATTATTTAAAAATATTTTATTTGGAAGTAGTGATCTATTACTGGTAAAAATATCAATCCAACCATCATTATTGATATCAGTTGGAACCGAAGTTACACTTATATTATCATTCAAAACGCCAATGCCTATGGCAACATTTTGAAATTTTAAACCACCCAAGTTTTTATATACTATATCATTTCCATCTCCACTTACATAAATATCTAATAAACCATCTCTATTATAATCAAAAAAGGAAACCCCTCTTTGCTTAACCAATTCGGTAATTCCAGAAAAACTACTCGCAACAGAATGAAAATTATAATTTGCGGTTGGCCCTAAATTTTCATACAGTAAATCTGGTTCCCCGTTAAATGTAGTTACCACAAATAAATCTAAGTCACCATCGTTGTCTAAATCACCAAAGGCACAACCGGTAGTAGCAAAGGTCTCTGTTAAACCAACTTGAAGCGAAACATCCGTAAAAATATCATTACCATCATTGCGCATTAATCGGTTTAAACCATCCGTAGATAAAAATAAATCTTGATCTCCATCATTATCATAATCACCCCAAGCTAAAGATTCTCCCAATTGTGAATTAAAACTTACACCGGCAGTACTAGTTACATCAGTAAAAATAATCTGAGCTTGTAAACTAGAACCGATTAAAGAAAAAAAAATAAAATAAGGAAGAAATTTTTTCATTTGTTTTGAATTAGTAAGCAAATATAAACAAAAAGCATCTTTAACTTTGAATAGGCTAAATGTTTAAAGTTCGCCCTCTTTTTGTGGTGGACTAAAATTACCGTCGTCATCAAATAATTTGTCGAAATCATCTTTTTGATAGGTATCTTCCTCCCAATCATAGGTGTCGGGTTTTGGCAAAACTTTTTTATAGCGATAAGCTAAAAATATTCCCACTACAAATCCCGATAAATGACCTTCCCAAGAAATTTCGGCATCTATCGGAAATAGATACCACAACAAACTTCCATAAATAAAAACAACTACCAGCGATACGGCAATTAAGCGGTAATTCCTGCTAAAAATACCACTAAAAAATACAAAACTCACCAAAAAATAAATCACACCACTCGCCCCGATGTGATAAGCAGGACGGGCAATTAACCAAGTAAGCACTCCCGAAAACAAGAGTCCTTGCCAAATAACTTTCAGCGCAATGGGCCGATAAAAATAGAGCAAAGCCATCATCAACACCAATAAAGGCAAGGAGTTATTAGCCAAATGTGCCATATCTTTATGTATAAAAGGTTCGCAGATAATCCCTCGTAAACCCAAAAGCGTTCTTGGAAAAATTCCAAAACGCATTAAGTGCAAATTAAATCGAAAATCAGCCCACAAAATAATCCATAAAAAAAGGACAGTATATAGCGGAATGGCAATGGTTTTTACGGTGAATTTATAGGTGTTTTTATCTTGCATATTTATTTTTTTAAAAATGTGTCTTATGTTTTGGAGTACTTAAAATGCCTAGCGTTAAAAGTACTTAAAGTTTTAGCTTTTTTCCTATTGAAGTAAAAATTGCTAAAATTTGAGAGGATTCTTCAAAGATGTTTTTTACCAAATAAAAATCCACCCAATTTAATTCTATTATTATTTCTATCCAATAAAGTGTTTCACTTGCTTCACTTTCACAAATCTTAATTTTATTTGCAAAATCCTTTTTACTTCGCGATCTGTTTGCTTCGCGCTAATTTGCCCCAACACTTGTTCCTGATTTTGAAAGCTGATTCTAAACAATTTTTCACTCAAAAGTGTCTGGTATTGAAACCGATAATTTAAATATAGCTATAGCTTATTTTTTGGTTCTCGCTTCAAGTTGCTATCCAAAGTCTTTGTTTTCCCTATTATTAAATTTATTTTTTAACTCCAAATACTTTTAACTTTAAGTACTCTAGGCACTCCAAACTCTAGGCATTCCAAACTCTAGGCACTCCAAGTGCTTTTAACTTTAAGAACTCCTAAAAGATTTCATAAAATTACTATTTTTACAAGATGAATACACCCCTAGCCGAAAGAATAAGACCACTAGTTTTAGAAGACTTTATAAGTCAGCAACATTTGGTTGGTAAAACCGGTGTTTTAACGCAGTCAATTGCGCACGGTGTTATTCCGTCATTGATTTTTTGGGGACCTCCGGGTATTGGCAAAACAACCTTGGCAGCTATTATTGCAAATACCTCAAAACGCCCATTTTACAGCTTAAGTGCCATAAATTCGGGTGTAAAAGATGTGCGCGACGTCATAGATAAGGCCAAACAAAGTGGCGGACTGTTCACAACCAAAAACCCTATTTTGTTTATTGATGAAATTCATCGCTTTAGCAAATCACAACAAGATTCACTCTTGGGCGCAGTTGAAAAAGGTTGGATAACATTGATTGGCGCCACTACCGAAAATCCAAGTTTTGAAGTAATTCCTGCCCTATTGTCGCGTTGTCAGGTTTACATTTTAAATGCCTTTGACAAAGCCGACCTTAAAGCCCTTTTAAACAGAGCCTTAAAAGTTGATGTTGAGTTAAAACAAAAACAAATCAACTTAAAAGAAACCGAAGCCCTCATTCATCTTTCGGGTGGAGATGCGCGAAAATTGTTAAATATTTTTGAACTGGTAATCGGTCAAAACACAAAGATTGACATCACCAATGAGCTGGTTTTAAAAGCTATTCAGCAAAATCCCGCTCGTTATGATAAAACTGGTGAACAACATTATGACATTATCTCGGCATTTATAAAATCTATCCGCGGCAGCGACCCAAATGCGGCTGTTTATTGGCTTGCCAGAATGATTGAAGGTGGCGAAGATGTTAAATTTATTGCGCGAAGAATGCTCATTTTGGCGAGTGAAGATATCGGAAATGCCAATCCTACTGCCTTAATTATTGCAAACAATACCTTTCAAGCCGTGTCTATTATTGGAAATCCTGAATCGCGCATCATTTTAAGTCAATGTGCTACTTATTTGGCCTCATCCCCAAAGAGCAATGCCAGCTATACCGCCATTAGTAAGGCCCAAGAACTGGTACAAAAAACAGGCGATTTGTCCGTGCCACTGCACCTTAGAAACGCACCAACCAAATTGATGAAGGACTTAAATTATGGCAAAGATTACCAATATGCTCATAACTTTGAATCGAATTTTGTAAATCAAGAGTTTTTACCAGATCAAATTACAAATACACAACTATATGAACCCGGCAATAATGCCCGTGAAAACCAATTGCGCCTTTATTTAAAAACCCTTTGGAAAGATAAATATGGCTATTAGTTTACTCTAAAAAACTTATTTTGTTACCTCTTTTTTTTAATACCTACAAGCCTTTGTGTTCATTGCAATCACCCCGATAAGGTTTTATTGGTGGTTTTTAAGACCTAACCGTTTTTAATAAGCGGTTAGGTCTATTTTTCATGAACTACAAGGATTAAAAAGCCTTGTAGAATGGCTTCTTAGTCTTTTATTCTTTGAAAAGTATTGGTTTTTACAAATCCTTCTTGATTGATTTCATCGATAACAAAATCGCCATTATCAAGTAGATATGCCGTAAAAGTATCGGTAGTTTTTATTAAATAGTTTCCTTTTTTAGAAGTATTGTAAATAAAGCCCAAAGGTTTGGTTTGTATGGCTGTTCCTTGACGGATTTGCTCCGAAAAGATGTAATAATTTTGAAAAGCAGCTATTTCAAAAACGCGTTCTTTGTTTTGGTATAAACCTACAAGTGTTTTAATGCTATTAATTTCGGTTCTTTTGTTGAGCTCATCTTTTTTTAAGCTAACATCAACATTAGCTGTTGTTTGGGTTTCAATAACTGGTTTTACGGAGACTTCATTTTTAACAAAAGGCTCATTTTTAATTTCAGATTTCGGAATTTCGGTTATAGCCACAATCACTTTTTCAATAGATTTAGGTTCAAAATGATAGTCATAGTTTGCGAAACTCTCAAAAGCACTTCTAACAGCTTCGTGATATGATTTTTGAAAATCTTTTAAAGTGCTCACCCCTTCTCCACTTTCATAAACCACCTGATTTTGGCAATTTAAAAAGTTTATTTTTATTTTAGTTCTCTTAAAATTAGAACGTTCTGTTAAAATTACTTTAAGTGCTAAACATTGATTGTTAATCAACTCGGAAGGATAAACTTCATCTCCAAAAATAGTTGTAAAACCTTTTTTTTCGAGCAAAAATTTTGTGAGGGAATTAATTTGAAAACTGTCCGCTCCTTTTTGAAAATCAAATTGTTTTGGAACAATAACGTATTTGTAATTATTGAGCGCTGCTTGGCCAAATGCAAATTGAGCAGTTGCCATAAATAAAAGAATTAAAAATATTTTTTTCATAGTGCTGGCTAATTTAGTATATAAAATTCATTCCAAACTGAAAGGCGTTATAATTTGAATTATAAAAATCGGTAGAGAACAAATTGTTAAAACTTCCATATAAATTAAAATGCTTAATATGTGCTGATAATCCTAATCCTACATTGCTAGATGAATATGAATCAACGGTATAAGTTAGCTTTGTGCGCAAGTATTTGTTAACGCGTCGATAATAAAATAAGGTGGTTGCCACTTGTGGTTGCTTTGGCAGCACAATGGAATACAATTGAACCCCAATTTGGTTACGAAACGGATTATCGAACAGTGGTTTAAAACATTCTTCAGAATGTGGTAAACCAAAACTATAAGCATAAGAAGCATTTATTTTAGGTGTTCTAAAGGTAACATGACTGGTAAAAATAGTGTCTCTAACAATTGCTTGTTCAACCCCATCAATAATTTGTTGAAAATAATTGATGCCCGAAATTATGGGTGTTTGCAATTTAACGCCTTCGGTAACATAACTGCCTTTGGCCGAAATACTTGTAACCATTTTGCTGTACTTTATAAAACCTAAATCTTGCACACTGGCCGTAACTTTTACTTGCTCATTTGGTTTGTAGGTCAATCCAAAATCAAAACCAACTCCTAAATTACTTCCTAAAAATAATTTGTTTGACAGCTTTTTATAAAATTTTTCGTCAAAATCTGTTCCATTAAATAGTCCGGCCGATTGAACTGACAAGTTGATATCCTGTAAAGTATGTCGGTAAATATTATCAACACCCTGTGTGGTGAAAAATAAACCGCTGTTGTGCAATGATTTTACCTCGGCGGCGCTTGAATAAATCTTAAAGCGTGCTCCAGCATTAAATTTTTCATTAAATCTTCGGTCAATGCCGATATGAAGCACCCCAACTAAATCGGTTTTAAATTTAAACGACTCGGCATTAAAAACCCTCCCAATTTCTTTGTTACCTTCAAATCCAAAAATGGCTAAATCTTTTGGATAATAGGCAATTAAATTAAATTCTTCATAAAAACCGAAGCTGATATAATCTTTGTCGTTGGGCAAACGAATTCCGGCATTAATCAATTCAATTTGTTGATTGATATAGACATGGTCATTAGGAGTCCTCGAAAAAATAAGCTTCTCTAGTTTTGTGTTGATATCGATGCCATCATTGGCAAACAAATCGGTTACCTTAAATCCCTTGACGCCTGCTGTTACCGAAATTCCCGAAAAAGCGGGTACACCCACATGCCATTTGTAAGTAACATCAGCTCCGGGATTGAGCATGAGCACTTGTGGGACTTCAATAAAATCATATAATACGGGCTTGTTTTGCGAAAAGCTTTTAATAAAAATCAAAACAGATACTAAAAACAATAAGTGAATGCGTTTCATAAGTTTTGCTCGGGTTTAAAAGGAAAAGGTTGCACTCGACTTAAAATTAATAAAAGCACCTTGTGTATTATCTATGGTTGTTGCATTGATAACATCGGCAGTAATGTTAACTTTTTTTGATTTTTTTAAATTCACCAATTCTGTTCCCTCAATAAGCACATCTTTAATGGTTTTTGAGGTTTTATTTATTAGGATGGGAATGGTATAGGTAACTTGATTGTTGCTGTTTAAAAACTCAAAAACGAGTTCAAAATCTCTGTTAAAGGTATTTTCTATCTCAAAATGGAATTCCGCTTTTACTAAGTTATTTTGAATGGTTGCATTGTTAAAGATATCTAAAGGTGTAGAAAAATCAAAGTGTGTAAATGGTAAATTACCACCCTCAAAATTAGTTAAATCGGGTAAGCTTGCCGTAAGGTCAATTAAAGAGGCTGATGCTTGAGGGCTGGCACTAAAATCAAAGGTAGCGCCTAACTTAAATCGCACAAAAGCACCAACGGTATTATCAACTGTGTTGGCAGGAATACTGTTTAAAACCGTTACATTTATGCCAACTTGCTTGGTGTTTTTAATTTGTGCAATGGTCAGGCCCTCAATAATTACTTCTTTATTTGTCAGACCGTTTTTAGTTACCGTTACCGGAGTGCTATAAACCACTAGGCCATTGGCGTCTAAAAAATTAAATGCAAACAAAAAATCTCTGTTAAAAGTATTTTCAAACTCAAAATGAAAGGTGAGCTTTACCAACTCATTTTGAACCGTGGCATTGCTAAAAGCCTCAATAGGCGTGTTAAAATCAAAGCCTACAAATGGAAGGTTGTTTGCATCACCAAAATCGGCAATGGTGGTTGTAAACGAAATCATCGAACCTTTAATTTGCTGATTTAAATTAATTTGATCGACTTGGGTAAAATCTACATTGTCATTCTTGACACAGGAGGTCAACATCAGTAGCAGCACTAGGCTTGTTGCGGTCAATTTTTTTAAAGGTTTCATTTTTTAAAATTAAATTTTATAGGTATTGTTTTAATTGTACTAATTGGGTTACACTCTTAATGTTTTCGGCACTTGGCTCCTTGTTGAAATTGCAAAAAATAGCATCTAAACCACATTGTAATGCGCCCATAACATCGGCTTCATAATTATCGCCAATCATCACACTTTCATCTGCTTTAGCCTGGCAAGTTGTTAAGGCAAAGTTGAAAATTTTGGCATTTGGCTTTTTAACACCCACTTGCTCGGAGGTAATTACGGTTTTAAAATAAGGTTCTAAACCCGAATTTTTCATTTTTTTACCCTGAATTTCTTCAAAACCATTGGTGATAATGTGCATTGCATATTTTGGTTTTAAATAATCTAAAATATCTAGTGCACCATCTACTAACGAATTATAATTGCTCAAATTGTCAATATAAGCCTCTGCTAATAAAACAATCAGCGCATCGTTTACCCTAACATTTAGTTTAATAAACGTATCGTTTAAACGCCCAAAACGCAATTCTTCTTTAGTTATGGCATTATCTCTAAACCGTTTCCAATAGTTTTCATTAATTGGATAATAAATGCTTCTAAATTTTTCAAAATCGACTTTGAGGTCAAATTGTTTAAAAATATATTTAAATGATTGGTTAGAATTGGTCTCAAAGTCCCATAAAGTATGGTCTAAATCAAAAAAGATGTGCTTAATTTTCATCCGCTAAAAATAGTGATTTAAAATCTAAAATAGCAACCGAAATTATTGTTACTTTTGATGAAAAGCCAATTATTGAACAAGCGCCTTCACATTTTATTTTTAAGCAGTTGGTATCCGTCAAGGGTTTTGCCTTTTAACGGCGATTTTGTGCAACGCCACGCCGAAGCTATCGCTTTAGTGCATCGGGTTACGGCCATTCATGTTATTACAGATGGCGCACTAAACAATGCCCTTGAAATTGTTGAAAGCAATCAAAATGGTGTTAAAACGCTCATCGCTTATATTGCGCCAAGCAAGTATCTTGTTGTAAAATTTTATCGCTTTTTTAAGGCTTACCACCTCTTGCTAAAAAGGGTTGATGCTTTTAATTTGGTTCATTTAAACATTATTTTCCCTACCGGATTTATTGCTTTATATTTAAAATGGTTCAAACAAAAACCCTTTATAATTTCAGAACATTGGCACGGCTACCACCAACCTTTTTGTAAAGAACTCAGTTTTTTTGAGCATTTTTTTATAAAACTCATCGCTAAAAACGCACAATTTATTTGTCCGGTTACCGATAACCTAGGCGATTCTATGCAACAATTCGGATTGGTAAATAATTATAAAAAAGTGTCAAATGTTATTGATACCGAATTGTTTAAGCCCGCAATAAAAACTGATAAAATTTATAATATTATCCATATTTCGTCTATGGACTCTGTTAAAAATGTACCTGAAATTTTACAAGTCATCAGCCAATTACAAAAAACAAAAATTGATTTCAACTTTTACCTAATTGGAAATAACGCCCAAATTTTTAAGCCTTTAGCCAATAAATTAGCTATCAATCCAAAAAATAGTTTCTTTATAAATCAAGTGCCACAACAAGAACTGCTCACTTATTTGCAACAAGCTGATGTGTTGGTTTTATTTAGCACTATTGAAAACGCCCCTTGTGTTATTTTAGAGGCTTTTGCTTGTGGCATTCGGGTAATTTCTACAGATGTTGGGGGCGTAAGAGAGCATTTTCCTGAGGGTTTTGGAACGCTAATTAAGGCAAATGATTCACAAGCCCTATTAGAAAATTTAATTCATTACCAAACAAAAAAAACAAACATTTCTAAGGCAGAAATGCATCAATACATCAATCAAAATTTTAGTAAAAAGACAATTGCTAAACAATTTAGTGAGCTATATTTGCGGGCGCTTAAAACGTAATATGAAAAATTTGAAACATTTTTTTAAAGGATTTATTGACCGTAAAGGAAACTATGTTTTTGTCGCCACGGTTTCAGCGCGTATTTTATCACTTTTAGCATCAATCATTGCCTTAAAATTGATAGATGCCACCGATTTGGGCTACGTTATTTACGCTTTAAATATTATGACGTTTCTCATTCCCCTTAGCGGATTGGGCATTCAACAAGGTTTATTGCGTTTTGGTGCCCAATTAAATTCCGTTACCGAAAAGAAAGCCCTTTTTAGTTTTGTCTTTAAAAAAGGATTGATTTTTACACTTATTTTAAGTGCTGCAATTTTTATTTTAAGTTATTTCATCCCTTTAGAATTTCCACAATCAGCTTATTTTTTAAGATGGTTATCGGCTTTGCTTATTTCGATGTATTTACTCGAAATTATAAAGGTTCAATTTAGGTTAGAGCATAACAACAAGAAATTTGCGTATATCGAAATTTTTTATAATTTTTTATTGGTAATCGCGGTTTTTGTGTTGGGCTATTTCTTTAAAGAAATGGGTTATACCATCGCTTTAATTTTAGCGCCATTATTGACTTTTTTATGGTATTTTAAATCGCTTAAAATCAATTTTAAATCGGCTATATTGCCCGTTCCTATTGATTTGGTATTTTTAAAATACGGTCTTTTTGCAAGCATGGCCAATGTGGCAACGCAGCTACTTTTCGCGGTCGATATTTTACTTATTGGAAGCATTTTAAATGACTCTAGTTTAGTTACTGCCTATAAATATGTGTCTATTATTCCGTTTAGCTTGCTGTTTTTGCCGGGTATTTTATTAACAACCGATTTTGTAAACCTAACCGAACGCATTTTAGACCGCGCCTATATTAAAAAATACTGTCAAAATTATATGCTTTTTTTTACGTTGATTAGCGTAGGCATTATCGGTGTGTTTTACTTCTTTTCCAATTTTATTTTAAGCCTTTTTAACCCTGCCTACATCCAATATAAAAGCACTTTTATCGTATTGAGTTTTGGGGTTTCAAGCATTTTAATTTTAAGAGGTTTATATGGCAATTTGCTTTCGGCTTTAGGAAAAGCTCAAGTTAATTATTGGACTGCATTTATAGCGCTTTTGATAAACATTCCAGGAAACTACTATTTAATTCCCAAATACGGCATTTTGGGCGCGGCCATTACATCGGCAATTTTAATGTGGTTGTCAAGTATTGCGGCGTTCATTGTTTTTAAAATATTACACCAAAAAGCGTTAAAATAATTGCCATTTTTTAAGATGGTAGTATAACTCTTGTTGTGTGCCAAAACTCTTTATAAACGCCGCCACGCCGGTTAGCATTGAACCTTCAAAATCTAAAACCTCGCCACTTTTTGCGTGCCTCTTTATCATCGTATTTAAAATGAGTGACATAGCCTGTAAATCGCGCCCTTGTTGATTTATCGCCGAAAATAAATAGGTAATACGCTTATTTGACAAGATAAAAAAAGCGCCTCCCAAAAGCCTATTTTTATCAGAATAAGCAATCGTAATTTTAAGGCATTTAAAAAATTGAGCCTGTTTTAATAGCAGGTCGAGTTGAATGTATGCGCGTTCAGAAAGCCTTATATTAAGTCCACGATTTTGTTTAAACAGCTCGATGATTACCTGAAAATCTTCACTTTCTTTAATTACAATACCGCTTTTTTGAGCCTGACTGATACTGCTTTTTCGGCCTTTTGAAAAGTTTTTAAACAAGCACTTATAATCTTCATATAAAGGCAAGATGTAATTTACTTTAGGTGATTCAAAATTTGATTTGAAATTGATGTTATAATCAATCAATTTGAACTTTTTAGGAATGTGCGCTATAAATGCGTTCAAATCAACTTCCGTTAAGGTGATTGTAGAAAATATTCCTAAATGCTGAATCCAAAACGGCTGAAAAATATAATTGACACCGTATTTTTTTTTGTGTGGCAAGGGCATCACTGCTTCGTAATCATTTAAAACAAGGACGTCCCAATTTTGTGCCACACAATCTAAATACCAGCTAAAAGCGTAAACCTTAGCTTGCGGCGCATTTTTAATGCAGGCATCATATTTTCGCTTGTCGATTAAATGGTTTAACAGATAATAAATCATGTGGATTTTAATTCTTTATCCGAAAGGATTTTGAGCATATTGTAATAAATTTTAGACCAGCCTAGCCAGCGACCGGTTTCACTTAAGGATTCATTGTGAAAAATACTTATAAAAGTGCCATCAACGGCTTTTACTTGTTGAATGAGGTTTTCAATTTTTAGCTCAACTTTTCTGTTTGATAAAAATAAATAATCTTTTAAAGTGCCATCCATAAAGGCAAAAGAAAATATTTTTAAAGGTGTTTGTATTTCAAAATCCAAGTCGTAAAAATAAAAAGGGGTGCACGTGCCGGCTCTAAATCCGCAATGTTGTGCATAACCCATGGTATAATCTTCAAAAATTTCTAAATCAATGAGTTTTTGATACGATTCGGGCAGGTCAATCCTCAAAAAATGATATCTCGATTTTTGCACATGCGCATTGGTAATTTCTTCTAAGCGTTTTGATTCTTTTTTAAGCATCGCGTCATTGCCCATCGTAAAAAATGAAGGATGCAAACCTACTTGGGCATAATCGGCGACCGATTTTATTAAAGATCTGTATTTTAAATTATTGTGTGATATATTTTTGTCGTGAGTAGTATAATCGCTAACCAAAAAAAAGAAAATGGTTGGAATTTTAAAGCTTTTTTGAAGGTTCAAAATTTTATTAAACTGATCGAAATGGTCTTTTCTAAAATTAAAAATAACCAGCAAGCGATAGCTCAATTGTTTAAAATTAAAATTAAAAAAATCCGATAAAATTCCGCTTAAAGTCCTTAGGATATTTTTGTGTTTAATTGCAAAAGCGCTATCAATATCAATGGTTGATAGGGCATTGAATTGACGTTCAACAAATTCTAAATTTTCAAACCGTTCATTAAGCAGTTCTTTTAATTTAAATGCCCAGATATCAACTACAGGTATTTCTAAAAAATGATTTTTAAAAGCGAGGCTTTCGGTTGCGGGAAATCGGTCAAATTCATCTTTAACGTGTGGCAAATATTCTTCATAACGGCTGAGCAAATAAAAGCTCGCTGCAAAAATGTCAAACGGAATAGCCGATTTTTTGCCGGTTTTAAAAAAACAAGGCGTTGCATCCCAATTTGAAACGGTAATTTCAATATCATAAATGCCTTGTTCAAAAAGCAAATCGTGACATCTAATAAAAAGTTCATCTGCTAAAGGCGCTTTTGTATAGGTTATTTTTGGCCCGATAAAATTTTCAAAATAAGCAATATCAGTTGTATAGCTTACCTGAGTTTGTAAAATACGCTTAAAAACCTGATTAAAAATAAAGGTTAATCTAGGCGTAATTTTATGGGTATAAATTAAAAGCATCTTTTATAAATTGTAATTATTAGCATTTAAAGCTTAGAGCAAATTGTCATCGGCAAAGCTAAAATATTTTTTTTCGGTTACAATTAAATGGTCTAAAACTTTAATATCTAAAGTGTTTCCGGCTTCTTTAATTTTTTGGGTGAGCTGTTTATCCGATTGGCTTGGTTCTACTGTTCCTGAAGGATGATTGTGACACAAAATAATTCCGGTAGCCAACAGTGATAAGGCCGGTTTAAAAACCAAGCGTGTATCTACTAAAGTACCTGTTAATCCACCTTTGCTCAAACATTGTTTGCCTATAATGCTATTGGCATTATTGAGATATAAAACCCAAAATTCTTCATATTTTAAATCGCCTATCAAAGGTTGCATCACTTCAAAAACGGCTTTGCTACTGGTTATTTTGGATATTTCTAAGGCAGCTTCTAAACGGCGGCGTTTACCCAATTCTAGGGCGGTAACAATGCTTATGGCTTTTGCTTCTCCAATGCCCTTAAACGCCATCAAGTCTACAATGCTCAGTTTTGCCAAGGCTTGCAAGTTGTTTGCTACCGAAGCTAAAATTCGTTTTGACAAATGTACCGCGCTTTCTTGGCGGTTGCCACTACCTATTAAAATGGCTACCAATTCAGCATCCGATAAGGCTAGCGAACCTTTATTTAAAAGTTTCTCGCGCGGACGGTCATTGATATTCCAATTTTTAATGGTAAAATTTTGTGTTTTCAAATTGCGGTCTCAATAAAAGTTTAAAGATATGAAAGAAAAAAATAATACATTTGTATATAAGTCTAAAAAATGATTTAGTTGGATGATTAAAGTTCAAAAAAAGTTAGGAGCACTAGCTTCAACAGCCATTTGCGGAAATGACATTAGCTCATCGGTTTTATACGTATCGGCACTTTCAATTTTTTATGCCGGCCAATACGCTTGGATAACCCTACTCATTGTTTCTTTTGTTTTATTTCTTTTTCGAAAAATTTATGGCGAAGTGGTTGGCGCTTTGCCCTTAAATGGTGGCGCTTACAATGCTTTGTTAAACACAACCAGCAAACAAATGGCTTCATTGGCTGCCACTTTGACCCTGTTGTCTTATATGGCAACGGCGGTGATTTCGGGCAACGAAGCCATGCATTATTTGCATCATTTAATTCCTATCATGCCCGTGCAACTTGCTACGGTTGTTTTGTTAGCCATTTTTGCAATGATTACCATTGGTGGCATTACCGAATCTTCTAAAGTTGCGATTGGCATATTTATTTTTCACCTGGTTTCTTTATTGATATTATCGGCTTTTATTAGCTATTATTTATTGCTTAACGGATTAGATTTATTTTTGCTAAACCAAAAAGTTCCTTTGCGCGAAGGCAGTATTGGCATGGCAATCTTTTTTGGTTTTGCCGCTTCAATGCTGGGCGTATCGGGATTTGAAAGCTCCGCTAATTTTGTTGAACAACAAGCCGATGGCATTTTTCCAAAAACTTTAAAAAACATGTGGTCAATAGTGAGCATTGTCAATCCCTTAATGGCACTTTTTGCCTTGGCATTATTTGCGCTTCCCGCTTTACAAAGCGATGATTTTCAAAATACCCTACTCATTCAAATGGGAGAACATGTTGGCGGTCAATGGATGGGTGTTTTAATAGCTGTTGATGCCGTTCTTGTTTTGAGTGGTGCTGTTTTAACAAGCTTTATTGGCGTTACTGGTTTGCTTGAGCGTATGACACTAGACCGAATTTTGCCTCAATATTTCTTAAAAAAGAATAAAAAAAACAGCTCTTACCGCATTATTATTATGTTTTTTTTATTGAGCATTTCTGTTTTGTTGATAACACAAGGCAATGTTAAACTCTTGGCCGGCGTTTACACCATTTCTTTTCTTTCGGTTATGGCATTATTTGGCATCGGCAACATCTTGTTAAAAATTAAAAGAGATAAATTACCGCGACCCGAAAAAGCCACTTGGTTAGCAGTTTTTATTGCTATCATCGCTGTTGCTTTTGCCCTTTTGGGGAATTTGTTGATGCTGCCAAAAGAAGGCATGCCTAGCAATCTTGAGGTGTTTTTACCTTATTTTTTAATTAGTATGGCTTTTATTTATATGATGCTTAACCGCATTTTAATTTTAAAATCCATTTTAGGCGTAATAAAATATTTCAACAACCAAATTATTAGCACCATTAATAGCATTGTAAAACAAGAATTTGTGTTCTTTACTAAGGGAGACCATCTGGCAAATTTAAACCGTGTGATGCTTTATATCAAACAAAATGAACATACTAAAAAAATTAAAATCGTTACCGTTTTAAATAAAGAGGAGGTGGTTTCTACCAAATTGCTAGGCGATATTGAATTTTTAGATCGCGAATATCCCGAAATTGACATTGATTTTGTGGTGGTTCACGATACTTTTGGCCCTGAACTTATTAAACGCCTTTCATCCGAATGGAAAATTCCTATTAACTTCATGTTTATCGGCTCTCCAGGCGACAAGTTTCCTTACCGCATTGAGCAATTGGGTGGTGTGCGTTTAATTATGTAAACAATCCGTCACTAAAATTTAATACTTTAAAAAACAAAATAGAATAGCAAAAGACTTAAATCCAGAGTTTTTAATTCAATTTTTATCAGCTATTTTGAGTAAATTGCATCACTTTTTAAAGTTTTCTCAAAATGGACCTTATTAAACCTTATATTCCTAAAAATAATATCAGAATTGTTACCGCCGCCTCGCTTTTTGATGGTCACGATGCCGCCATAAATATTATGCGTCGCATCATTCAAAGCACTGGTGTAGAAGTGATTCACCTTGGTCACGACCGCAGTGTTGAAGAAGTGGTGAATACCGCCATTCAAGAAGATGCCCAAGCCATTGCGATGACCTCTTATCAAGGTGGCCATAACGAGTACTTTAAATATATGTATGATTTATTACAGGAAAAAGGAGCGCCACAAATCAAAATTTTTGGCGGCGGTGGTGGTGTTATTTTACCTGAAGAAATTCGTGATTTAATGGCTTATGGCATTACCAGAATCTATTCGCCCGACGATGGTCGCACTATGGGTTTGCAAGGAATGATCAACGATATGGTTCAAAAATCAGATTTTGACAGCCCTGCACTCATCCTTCCAAAAGGAAAAAATCTTATAAACTGTTTGGCAGATAAAAATGTAACTACCATAGCTCGATTAATTTCAATTGCCGAAAACCATCCCCAAAATTTTAGTGAGCTTTTTAAAGACGCACTTCCCTTAAAAAAAGGCACACCTGTTTTAGGAATTACCGGAACTGGTGGTGCTGGAAAATCATCATTGGTAGATGAATTGGTACGTCGTTTTTTACTCGATTTTAAAGATAAAACTATCGGTATCATATCAATAGATCCTTCAAAAAAGAAAACAGGTGGTGCGCTTTTGGGTGATCGCATCCGTATGAACGCTATAAAAAATACGCGCGTTTATATGCGCTCTTTAGCCACGCGCCAATCTAATTTGGCGCTCTCAAAATATGTAAAGGATGCCGTTTCGGTTTTAAAAGCAGCCCAATATGACTTGATAATTCTCGAAACTTCGGGTATTGGTCAATCGGATACCGAAATTATTGAACATTCTGACGTGTCACTTTACGTGATGACTCCAGAATATGGCGCAGCTAGCCAACTCGAAAAAATTGATATGATCGATTTTGCCGATGTAATTGCCCTCAATAAATTTGATAAACGCGGTGCTTTAGACGCTTTGCGCGATGTTAAAAAACAATACCAACGCAATCACAATCTATGGGCTGAAACTGTTGAAGCGATGCCCGTTTTTGGCAGTATTGCCGCACAGTTTAATGATCCCGGAACCAATGCCCTTTATCACAAATTAATAAACACCTTGAACACTAAAGCGCAGGCAAATTTCAATTCTCAATTTATTTTGGAAGCAAATTTATCCGAAAAACAATTTATTATTCCGCCTCAACGCACACGCTATTTATCCGAAATTACCGAAAGCAATCGCCATTATAACAAATGGACAAAACAACAAGCCTCAATCGCACAAAAACTTTTCGGCATTTTTAAAACCATTGAAACCATTTCGGGCATTTCTCTAGAAAAAACACAGCCCATCGACAACTTTCTCAACGAGATTGTAAGCAAAACTAAGCCCAATAAAATTGACCTCATAAAAACATTAAAATCTGAATTTGAATGCCTTAAAAAGGATTTAAACCCTTATAACTGGGAGCTAATTACCAATTGGGAAGCAAAAAAACAATCCTATAAAAACCCTATCTATACCTATAAAGTCCGCTCCAAAGACATTCAAATAAAAACGCACGTTACCACTTTATCACAAACGCAAATCCCAAAAATTGCTTTGCCAAAATATGAAGCTTGGGGTGATGTTTTAACCTGGCAATTACAAGAAAATGTGCCGGGTGAATTTCCTTTTACGGCAGGCATTTTTCCTTTTAAACGCACAGGCGAAGACCCCGCACGCATGTTTGCAGGCGAAGGTGGACCCGAACGCACCAACCACCGATTTCATTACGTGAGTGCCGGTTTACAAGCAAAGCGCCTATCAACGGCATTCGACAGTGTAACACTTTATGGAAATGACCCCGATTTGCGCCCAGATATTTATGGAAAAATCGGCAATGCCGGGGTTTCTATTTGCTGTTTAGACGACCTTAAAAAATTGTATTCAGGATTTGATTTAACCAACGCGCTGACGTCAGTTTCAATGACTATCAATGGCCCTGCGCCTATGTTGTTAGGCTTTTATATGAATGCCGCCATTGACCAAGAATGTGAAAAATACATCCTCGAAAACGGACTTGAAGCACCAGTTGGTGAAAAAATTAAAGTCCTCTTTAAAAATACAGAACGCCCTAAATATCAAGGTGATTTACCTAAGGGCAACAATGGTTTGGGTTTGCTACTACTAGGGCTTACCGGCGATGAAGTGCTGCCACACGACGTTTATCAAACCATTAAAAAAGAAACCCTTACCAAAGTGCGCGGAACCGTTCAAGCCGATATTCTCAAAGAAGACCAAGCGCAAAATACCTGCATTTTTTCAACCGAATTTGCCTTGCGCTTAATGGGTGATGTTCAAGCGTATTTTATCCAAAACAAAGTCCGCAATTTTTACTCCGTATCAATTAGTGGTTATCACATTGCCGAAGCGGGAGCCAATCCCATTTCGCAATTGGCTTTTACCTTGACTAATGGGTTCACTTACGTGGAATATTACCTGAGCCGCGGTATGGATATCAATAAATTTGGACCCAATTTATCCTTCTTTTTCTCAAATGGTATTGATCCTGAGTATGCCGTAATTGGACGTGTGGCCCGAAAAATTTGGGCAAAAGCAATGAAACAAAAATATGGTGCCGATGAGCGTGCACAACAATTAAAATATCACATTCAAACCTCCGGCCGTTCACTTCACGCACAAGAAATAGACTTTAATGATATTCGCACAACCTTGCAAGCCCTTTATGCTATTTATGATAATTGCAACTCATTACATACCAATGCTTACGATGAAGCCATTACCACACCAACCGAAGAATCGGTGCGGCGCGCCATGGCCATTCAGTTAATCATCAATAAAGAATTGGGATTGGCCAAAAACGAAAATCCCATTCAGGGCGCGTTTATTATTGAAGAACTAACCGACTTGGTAGAAGAGGCGGTTTATGAAGAATTTGACCGTATTAACGAGCGTGGCGGTGTGCTTGGCGCGATGGAAACAATGTACCAACGCAGTAAAATTCAGGAAGAAAGTCTGTATTATGAAACCCTAAAACACAATGGCGCGTTCCCTATTATTGGTGTTAATACCTTTTTGAGCAGTGAAGGTTCGCCTACCAACATTCCGCAAGAAGTCATTCGGGCAACCGAAAAAGAAAAAACTTATCAAATTAAAGTGGTTAAAAACCTCTACCAACGCCAAGCCGAAAAAAGCGCTAAAGCCTTAGCCGATTTACACCAAGCGGCCATTACCAACAAAAATATGTTCGACTGCTTAATGGAAGCTACAAAAGTTTGTTCATTAGGTCAAATAACCAACGCTTTATTTACCGTTGGCGGGCAATATCGCCGAAATATGTAAGCAATTAGACCTAACAGATTTAAAAACAAAAAGACCTAATAGGTTTTAAAAACCTGTTAGGTCTAATCACCACTTATAAAAAAAGCTATAAAAAAAGGGATTTTAATACCTTTGTAATATGAAAGATCCTATTGGTCAAGCCATTCTTGATTATCAAAACAATATTGCTGTTCAAGACCTTAAAACCTTTTCGTCGGTTGCCGGAAAAGCTATTATGCCTATTGAATATTTATTTAGAGCCTTTAATGAAATGCCTAAACTCGAACAAAAAGCATTAGAATTAAGCTCAGGAAAAGTTTTAGATATTGGCTGTGGTGCAGGTAGCCACAGCATCTATCTTCAAGAAAAAGGTTTTGATGTTACAGGTATAGATATTTCAAAAGGCGCTATTGAAGTCTGTAAATTAAGGGGTTTAAAAAACGCCGTAGCCATTGATTTTTGGCACCTAAAAAATCAAAAATTTGACACCATTTTATTAATGATGAACGGCATCGGATTGTGCGGCAAACTTTATGATTTGCCAAAATTTTTAGGCCATTTAAAAAAATTGTTAAATAAGGGTGGACAAATTCTTGTCGATTCTTCGGATATTAAATATATGTATGAAACTGAAGCAGGTGATTTTGATTTTCCAACAGACCAATACTACGGTGAAGTACCGTTTACGATGACCTATAAAAGAGAAAAAAGTGCGCCATTCAATTGGCTGTATCTCGATTTTAACACGCTAAAATTACACGCGCGGCAAATGGGATTTCAATGTCAATTAATTTTAGAAGGGCCGCATTACGATTATTTGGCAAAACTTTTTAATTAGTTGATAATTTTGTTAGTTTTACAAATCAACTAACAAAACTTTTTTAATGAAAAATTCCCTAAAAATAATTATCGGTCTTTTTGCGATAATCTCAATGAGTTGCAACCGCTCTTCTGATTCTGAAAAAAAAGAAAATTACGCCCAAAAAAATTACAACAAACAAGAAGCTACCATTACCATGCGCGATGGCATCAAATTGTTTGTGAGCATTTATTCGCCAAAAGATGTATCAAAAACTTACCCCATCTTGTTACAACGCACGCCTTATAGCTGTGCTCCTTATGGCAAAAGCGAATTCCGAAAACACATTGGTCCCAATGAAACGATGATGAAAGAAGGCTATATCATTGTTTACGAAGATGTTCGTGGACGCTGGATGAGCGAAGGAACTTATGACAACATGCGGCCCTATATTCCAAACAAAAAAGACCAATCGCAAATTGACGAAAGCTCCGATACCTATGATACCATTGACTGGCTGGTAAAAAATGTGGCTAATAACAACGGAAAAGTCGGCACATGGGGCATTTCTTACCCGGGATTTTACACCAGTTATTCTACTCTTGACGCACATCCCGCTTTAAAAGCAGCTTCACCACAAGCCCCTATCGGCGATTTCTTTTTTGATGATTTTCATCATAATGGCGCTTTTTTGCTATCTTATTTTAGAGCTATTGGCTTGTTTGGCGCACCAAAAAATATGCCTACAGATACGGCTTGGTATAAATTGCCGGAATTTAATACTAAAGACCAATATCAATTCTTTTTAGAGGCAGGACCAATTTCTAATTTAAATAAATATTACGAATCAAAAACGCTCGACAATACCTCAAAATTAAATGAAACTTCTGTTAAGGATTTCTTTTGGCAAGAAATTATCAATCACCCCAATTATGATGAAAATTGGCAAAAAAAGAGTTTGGTAGGTCATTTAAAAAATGATAGCTCAAAAGTTGCCACTATGGTTGTTGGCGGTTGGTATGATGCCGAAGATTTGTATGGCACCTTTGAAACCTATAAACATTTTGAATCTAATCGGTCACGCCCTTACAATACCATTGTTGTTGGACCTTGGAGTCACGGTGGCTGGGCGCGCGAACCAGGTAAACAAAGTGTGGGTAATGTCTATTTTGGCGATTCAATTTCTACCTTTTTTCAAAAGAATATAGAAACAAAATTCTTCCACCACTTTTTAAAAGAAAAAGGGGATGCCGTGAGCGGTTTGCCCGAGGCTTATGTTTTTGATACAGGTGCAAAAGTTTGGCAACAATATGCTGTTTGGCCTCCAAAAAATGCGGTTCAGCAGACCTATTATTTAAAAGCGAATCAAGAATTAAGTCCAATAGCGCCAACAAAAAATGCAAAACCTTTAGTATTTGTAAGCGATTTAACCAAACCTGTACCATATTCCGAAGATATTAAAGTGGTTTTTACGCCACGAAAATATATGACCGATGACCAACGATTTGCGGCACGCCGTCCAGATGTTTTGGTTTATCAAACCCCTGTTTTAGAAAGAGATATGATCTTAACTGGCGATATTTTGGCAAAATTACAAGTCGCCACTACTGGCACTGACGCCGATTGGATTGTAAAAGTAATTGATGTTTTTCCACCCGATGCCGAAGAAAACGAAGCCATGCAAGACCATTTAAAAATGAGTAATTACTTTATGCTATTGCGCAGCGAAGTCATGCGCGGAAAGTTTAGAAATTCCTTCAGCAATCCCCAACCAATGGTTAAAAATCAAAAAACCGAAATCACGATTCACTTGCAAGATGTTTATCACACCTTAAAAGAAGGCCATCGCTTGCAAATTCAAATTCAAAGTACATGGTTTCCGCTGATAGATTTGAATCCACAAACCTTTGTTGAAAATATTTACAAGGCAAATGCCTCCGATTTTAAAACGCAAACCCATAGCGTTTATCAAGATTCTGAAATCATCTTTAACGTTATGCAATAAAAGATGAATTTTTATCAGTTACTCAAAGATGCCAAACGCATCAATAAAGCGGTATTTATAACCACGCCTTTGTTGTTTTTTTATATCGTATTTTTTGTTGATATAGCCCCTGGAAAGCCTGTCATTACTTACACTTTTGCCGTGGCAGTGTTAATGGCTCTTTGGTGGATTACCGAAGTGGTTCCTTTGGCGGTTACCTCATTATTGCCCATCGTTTTGTTTCCAGTTTTTGGAGTGATGACCGGAAAAGATGTCGCTTCAAATTATATTAACGACATCATATTTTTGTTCCTTGGCGGATTTATATTTGCACTAGCCATGCAAAAATGGGATTTACACAAGCGTATTGCCTTAAAATTATTGCTCCTTGTTGGCAACAGTCCGGCAAAAATTATGTTGGGCTTTATGCTGAGTACCGCTTTTCTTTCAATGTGGATTTCGAATACCGCCACTACTATGTTGATGGTTCCTATTCTAATTTCAATTATCTTAAAATTAGAAGAAGTTAATAAAGCCGAAAACATCAAACATTTTTCTACCGGATTGCTTTTAGCTGTAGCTTATAGCGCCTCTATTGGTGGCATTTCTAC
>Ga0210052_1000376_pt1 | contig 35989 bp, 34 predicted proteins | sample CryGeymeta201508_FD_183976 | JGI IMG/M metagenome (GOLD analysis project Ga0210052, IMG submission 183976) | Groundwater microbial communities from Crystal Geyser aquifers in Utah, USA - Crystal Geyser metaG 2015-08 (SPAdes) (version 2) | ecosystem: Environmental > Aquatic > Deep subsurface >...
CTTATTCATGAAATTTCGCTACACACTGATCGCTGCCGGTATCGTCGCACTGGGCTGTGCGAGTTCGGCCTGGGCACAAAACAAAACCCTGCGCCTGCTCACTTGGGCCGACTACGCGCCCAAAGACGTGGTCGCGCAGTTTGAAAAAGAGTCGGGCTACAAGGTGGAAATTACCCTGTCCAACAACGAAGAAATGATTTCCAAGCTGCGCGCCACCGGCGGCGCCGGCTTTGATCTGACCCAACCCTCGCAAGACCGCATCACCGGCCCCCAAGCTGAGTTTGGCATCTACAAAGCCATGGACATGAAGAGGCTGAAAAGTGAGCTGTTCATCCCCAGCATGCTTGAAGCCACCAAGAAGAACACCACGCTGGCGGGTCAGGTCTATGGCCTGCCGCACATCTGGGGCACTGACGGTCTGGTGGTCAACACCAAATTGACCAAGATGGCCGACTACCCTGATCTGTGCCGCGCCGATGTCAAGGGTAAAACCGCCGTGCGCCTGAAACGCCCGACCTTGCTGGCCTTTGCCTTTGCCTCTGGCAAAGACCCGTTTGCGCTGTACAACAACCCCAAGGCTTACACCGCGTTGATGGATGAAGTCGGCAAAACCGTCACCGCCTGCAAGGGCAACCTGAAGTTCTTCTGGGACAACAAAGACCAGTTGCTCAACGGCATGCGCGCGGGCGAGATCGTCGGCGCCATGATGTGGGACACGGGCGGCTGGAAGCTCAATGGCGAGAAGGCTGACATCCAGTTCATCGCGCCCAAGTCCGGCGCACTGGGCTGGATCGACACCTTTGCCATTCCGGCCAAAGGCAAGAACGACGCAGCCGCTTATGCCTGGATCAACTTCAACATGCGCCCTGAAATTGCCGCGCGGGTGGCAGGCTCGGCCGGTAACTTCACCGCCTCCAAGGGCGCTGACCAGTTGATGGATGCCAAGCTCAAAGCCCAGTTTGCCGCCAGCTTTCCCGAAGCCGCGCTGAAAAACGTCAAGTGGTATCCGGCCGTGCCCGCTGGCATTGAAGACATCGAAGGCCGCGTGCTCGACCGCATCAAGGCGGCGAACTAACGTCCATGTTCCACAAAGACAACCCAAAGCATGAAACACGCGTGCCCTGCGTAGGGCGGGTTTCAACCCGCCAAGGCCGACTGAAGTCGGCTCTACGACACGTCATTCTTGTCGGCTGTGGGCGTTGTTTCACGTTAAGTTGCGGTGATGTTGTAGGGTCAACTTCAGTCGACCATGGCTGACTGAAGTCAGCCCTACAAGAACAACGTTCACGGCCTTGAATCCTTCCCTACCCGCTGCGCCTGACTCTGGCGCGGCGCAGCCAGACCTGCGAGCCGCCTGCGTGGCCAAGCACTACGGTGCTTTCCGCGCGGTGGACGACTTGTCGTTCTCTGTGGCACGCGGCAGTTTCTTTTCCATTCTGGGGCCGTCGGGCTGTGGCAAGACGACGCTGCTGCGCATGATTGCCGGCTTTGTCGAACCCGACGCGGGCGACATTCACATCGGTGGCAAAGCCATGCGCGGCGTGCCACCAAACCAGCGCCCGGTCAACATGGTGTTTCAGCACCTGGCGCTGTTCCCCATGATGAGCGTGGGCGACAACGTGGGCTACGGCCTGGCGCGCCGGGGTGTGGCCAAAAACGAGATCAAGCGCCGCGTGGGCGACATGCTGGCGCGCGTGAGCCTGCCTGGCGCGCAGGACAAGCGCGTAGACCAGCTCTCTGGCGGGCAAAAACAGCGCGTGGCGATTGCCCGCAGCTTGGTGCTGGAGCCCACGCTGCTGCTGCTGGACGAGCCGCTGGGCGCGCTCGATTTAAAGCTGCGCGAGCACATGAAGATCGAGCTCAAACAGTTGCAAGCCGCCTTTGGCACCACCTTTGTTTACATCACCCACGACCAGTCGGAGGCACTGGTGTTGTCCGACCAGGTGGCGGTGATGAACGCGGGCAAGTTTGAGCAAGTGGGCACGCCGCAAGCCCTGTATTACGAGCCGCAAACGCTGTTTGTGGCCGGTTTTGTCGGAGCCAACAACCGCATCGCCGGCCGAGCTACCGAGGTGAGCGGCTGCGTCGTCACCGTCACCAGCGCGCAGGGGCTGGTGATGCCAGCGCGCGCGATGGGCAGCGTGACGCGCGGTGACGCGGTGGAGGCTTTTGTGCGCCCTGAAGTGGCACGCCTGGCACGTGATGCAGCCGTGTTGCGTGACACGGGCTTTCCCACGTTTGACGCGCAGGTCACCAGCTTGCTGTTTGACGGCGCCAACTCCGCTGTGCTGTTGCACGAGGCGCAGTCGCACACCGAATTTCGCATTGCCCTGCCGCAAACTGGTGAATTTGCCGACCTGCGCGTGGGCGAAACCGTGGCGTTTGGCTTCGACCCGCAGCGTGCGGTGTGTTTTGCGAGTTGATGCTATGACCTACCTCAACTTGTTTTATCGCCGTGGATGGGCTGTTGTAGGTTCGACTTCAGTCGACCATGGCGGACTGAAGTCCGCCCTACAAAGCTGCGCAGGTATGGCTTTGGGCTCTGATACCACCGCGTCTTTGGTCTGACCATGAAAATCCAGGCGCGCCTGATGCTCATGCTGCTGCTGGCCCCAGCCTTGTTGTGGCTGCTGGGCCTGATCGTGCTGCCGCATGTTGAGCTGGGCATTTTGTCGCTGCGCGCGCGCGTGGCCCCGCGTGTGTATGAGCCCAGCCTGGCGCAGTTCGCCACCTTCATCGACGAGCCGCTGTACTGGCACACTTTCATGCGCACCGCGTTGATGTCGATTTTGGCCACCGCCATCACGCTGTTGATGGCGTTCCCGATCGCCTGGACGATTGCCAAGCTTGCCCGGGGCCGCAACAAGTCGATGCTATTCATCATGTGCCTGATTCCGTTCTGGGTGAGTGAAACCGTGCGCACCCTGGGCTGGATGATTTTGCTGCGCGAGTCCGGCGTGCTGCCCGCGTTTTTGGTCTGGCTGGGCGTGACCCCCGCGCCGGTGGAGCTGCTGTACCACGATGCCACCATTCTGGTCGGGCTGGTCTACACCTCGATGTTGTTCATGGTGATTCCGCTGATCAGCGCCTTGGAAAGCCTGGACGACGCGCTGATCGAAGCCGCTTACGACCTGGGTGGCAACGGCTGGTCGATCCTGCGGCAAATCGTCATTCCGCACGCCGCGCCGGGCATCGTGGCGGGCTGCATTGTGGTGTTCATGCTGACGCTGGGCAACTACCTGACACCGACGCTCTTGGGTGGCAAAAACTCGCAGTGGTTCACCGAGCAAATCTACACCCAGTTCATCACCCGCTTCAACTGGGAGAAGGGCGCGGCGTTTGGCTTTTTGCTGCTGGGCTTGAGCACCGCCATCGTCTGGGCGGGCTTGAAGTTGAGTGGCCAGAAGTTTGGTGCAGTGATGCAAAGGTCCTGAGCATGTGCCAACACCGAACATCTGCTGCCCCCTGTAGGGTGGGCTTTAGCCCACCATGGCGGCTACAAGTCAGCCCTACGAGTCCTGGGCTCAAGCCATTGAATGATATTAAAATAATAGCTGCTAACGCTTATTTAATAAGGGATAGAGGCTATTTTTATATAAATAATGTGAGGGCTGTCCAGTGATCGCCTCGCTGCCTCGCCCCTTGTGGCTGCGCGCCAGTACCGTGGTTTACGGCATGGCGTTTTTTGCCTTTTTGTTTTTACCGCTGGTCATCGTGGCGGTGTTTGCGTTCAACGACGCACCTTACCCGGCACCGCCCTGGCGCGGCTTCACGCTGGACTGGTTTCTGGGCAGCGCCGAGTCCACGCGACGGGGTCTGTTTGCCGACAGCGAGATGCTGGGCAGCATCTGGACCAGCGTGGTGGTGGCGCTTTGGGTCACGCTGCTGTCGGTGTTGGTGGGCACGGCCAACGCGTTTTTGATTGAGCGCACGCAGTTTCGCGGCAAGCAGGCGCTGTCACTGTTGATGCTGGCTCCGCTGGTGATTCCGGGCGTCATTTTGGGCATTTCCATATTGGCGTTTGCCAGCCGCATTGCCAACCTGGCTGATGACCTGTGGGGGCTGGAGCTGGAATTTTTGCGCCCCGGCTTGCCGCTGGTGGTGCTGGGGCAGTTTTCGTACATCGTCTCGATTGCCACGCTGACCCTCACCGCACGCCTGAAACGGTTCGATGTGACGCTGGAAGAAGCCGCCTACAACCTGGGGGCATCACGCTTTGCTGTGTTGTGGACCATCACCCTGCCGTACCTCAAACCCGCGCTGATTGGCTCGGCCGCGATATCCTTTTTGATGAGCTTTGAGAACTTCAACACCACGCTGATGCTGGTCGGCTCCGATTCGCCCTTGACGGTGATGATGTACGGCCGCATGCGCGAAGGCGCCACGCCAGTGCTCAACGCGGTGAGCTTGCTGCTGATGGTGGCCTCTGCGCTGCTGGCGCTGACGCTGATGCATGGGTCTAACGTCCATGTTCCACAAGGACACCCCAAAGCATGAAACATGCGTGCCCTGCGTAGGGCGGGTTTCAACCCGCCATGGCCGACTGAAGTCGACCCTACGACACGCCATTCTTGTCGACTGTGGGCGTTGTTTCACGTTAACGTCCATGTTCCACAAGGACACCCCAAAGCATGAAACACGCGTGCCCTGCGTAGGGCGGGTTTCAACCCGCCATGGCCGACTGAAGTCGACCCTACGACACGCCATTCTTGTCGACTGTGGGCGTTGTTTCACGTTAAAGGTGGCGTGGATGATGGACGATAGCATCCCAACCCCGAACGCGGACCAGGCGTTCTCAAAGAAACAAGCTACTTGTTTCTTGTGAGTTCAGAACCATGTTGACTCAATGCACTGATTTAGCTTGGAGGCTGTCGGACGTTCGGCATCGAAGCGTTCTCGAAGTGCAGCGTAGCCAAATTCGACCCCAGCGTGGACAGTTTTTGCCGAATTTGCAGGCTCATAGCCGTAGCTATGGGCCAAAAAGACGGTAAAAAAATGGACTGCTGCGGTCGGATTGCAGCCGATGTATCGAACGTCCGACAGCCTCCTAGGATCATGGTCATTGGCTGCACAAAGCTTGAAATTACCGCTGCCCGATGGCCACTTTGCCAAACGCCGCTTGCGCCTGGCGCGGCAGGCAGCGCCAATAGGCTGGGTGGGCATCCACCGTGCCTCCCAGCGCGGCGGCCGCATGCCAGCCCCAGCGCGGCTGGTACAAAAAGGCACGCGCCAGCGCCACCAAGTCGGCATCGCCCGCTTGCACAATCGCCTCGGCCTGCTGCGGCTCGGTGATCAGCCCCACGGCGGTGGTGACCATGCCGGTGGCGTCGCGAATGGCGCTGGCAAACGGCACTTGGTAGCCGGCAGCCAAGGTGATTTTTTGCTGGGGCGACACACCGGCGGACGAGGCGTGGATGAAATCGCAACCCGCTGCTTTGAGCAGCTTTGAAAAGGCCACACTTTGCGGCAAATCCCAGCCGCCTTCAACCCAGTCGGTAGCCGACAGGCGCAGGCCCAGCACGCCGTCGTAAGCCGCGCGCACCGCTTTGAAAACTTCCAGGGGGAAGCGCACCCGGTTTTCAAAACTACCACCGTAGGCATCATTGCGTTGATTGGCCAAAGGTGACAAAAACTGGTGCAGCAAATAGCCGTGCGCACAGTGCAGCTCGATGGCATCCACGCCGATGCGTTGTGCGCGTCGGGCGGCGGCCACAAAAGCGGTCACCGTATCTTTCAGCCCCTGATCCGTGAGGGCTTGCGGTGGGGTCTCGGTGGGCAGGTGTGGCACGGCTGATGGGCCTTGCGGCAGCCAACCACCTTGTGCTGGGGACAGCAGCTGCCCACCCGCCCAGGGCACGGCGCTGGATGCCTTGCGCCCAGCGTGTGCCAGCTGAATGCACACCGCTGTTGGCGGTGCGAGCTGGCGTGCGCGGTGCAGTTTGTCGGCCAGCGCCGCTTCGGTGGTGTCATCCCACAGCCCCAGGCAACTGGGTGTGATGCGGCCTTCTGGCAACACCGCCGTGGCTTCGATGGTGAACAGGGCTGCACCACTGTTGAGCAGGTTGCCCCAGTGCATCAAATGCCAGTCGGTGGCGCAACCGTCCACTGCCTGGTACTGGCACATGGGCGCCACCACTAGGCGGTTGGGCAGCGTCAGGCCACCTTGTTTTGAAGGCAAATGCAATGGAGAAAATAGCAAACTCATGGCAGTGAGACGGGTGACCCGTCCAGGTGATGGTAAACACAAAGCATAGCCCAAACCACAACTTCACAGGCCTGTGGCGGCAGCGCAGGTTCACGGAAAGTCACTTGCCACGTGCCGCGCCACTAAAATCAGCGGTTAACCCATTTTGTTTGATTATTCTCTGCGGAGCATTCCCATGGCTGAACCCACCCAAGCACCCCAAGCGTCAACCCCTGTGGGTGTCAGCCGCGCTGACATGGCCAACGCCATTCGCGCCCTTGCCATGGACGCGGTGCAAGCGGCCAACTCGGGTCACCCAGGTGCGCCCATGGGCATGGCCGACATGGCCGTCGCCCTTTGGGGCAGCCACCTGCAGCACAACCCGGCCAACCCCAAGTGGATCAACCGCGACCGCTTTGTGCTTTCTAACGGGCACGGCTCGATGCTGATTTATGCGGTGCTGCACCTAACCGGCTACAAGTTGCCCCTCAGCGAACTGAAGAACTTTCGCCAGCTGCACAGCAAAACCCCCGGCCACCCTGAGGTGGACCTGACCCCCGGTGTGGAAACCACCACCGGCCCGCTTGGCCAGGGCATCACCAATGCGGTGGGCATGGCCTTGGCAGAAAAACTGCTGGCGCAAGAGTTCAACCGTGACGGTCATGAGGTGGTCAACCACCACACCTACGCGTTCCTGGGCGACGGCTGCATGATGGAAGGCATCAGCCACGAGGCAGCCGCCCTGGCCGGTGCCTGGAAACTGGGCAAGCTGATTGCCTTGTATGACGACAACGGCATCTCGATTGACGGCCAAGTCAGCCCTTGGTTCATCGACAACACCGCGCTGCGCTTTGTAGCCTACGGCTGGAATGTGCTCGGCCCCATCAACGGTCAAGATGCCGAACTGGTGGCGCAAACCATCGCCCGTGCCAAAGAGACCACCGACAAACCGACGCTGATCATCTGCAAAACCGCCATTGGCGCGGGCAGCCCCAACCGTGCCGGTACCGCCAAAGCCCACGGCGAACCCTTGGGCGCTGAAGAAATCAAACTCACCCGCGAAGCCATCGGCTGGACGGCAGCACCGTTCGTCATTCCCAAACCCATCTACGCCGCCTGGGATGCCAAAGCTGCAGGCGCTGCGGCAGAAAAAGCCTGGAACGATAAATTTGCCGCCTACAAAGCCGCCTACCCGGCACAGGCCAAAGAGTTGGTGCGCCGCATGAAAGGCGAGCTGCCGAAAAACTTTGCCCAGGTCGCGGTGGACACCGCCGTGGCTGCGCACGCGAAGGCTGAGACCGTGGCCAGTCGCAAGGCCTCGCAGCTGGCATTGGAAGCTTTCACCGCCGCCCTGCCAGAACTGCTGGGCGGCTCAGCCGACCTGACCGGCTCCAACCTGACTAACACCAAGAGCACGCCATCGTTGCGCTTTGACTCTTTGAGCGGCATCGGCAACGGTGGCCGTCACATCAGTTACGGCGTGCGTGAATTCGGCATGGCGGCCATCATGAATGGCGTGGCGCTGCACGGTGGCTTCATTCCCTACGGCGGCACGTTCCTGACGTTCAGCGACTACAGCCGCAACGCCATTCGCATGGCCGCATTGATGAAGCAGCGGGTGATCCATGTGTTCACCCACGACAGCATTGGCCTGGGCGAAGACGGCCCCACGCACCAGTCGATCGAACACGCCGCCAGCTTGCGCCTGATCCCCAACCTGGACGTGTGGCGTCCGGGTGACACGGCTGAAACGGCGGTCGCCTGGGCCGTGGCGTTGCAAAACAAAACCAAGCCGACCGCACTGCTGCTCTCCCGCCAGAACATCAACTACGCCCCCAAAGCCAGCCTGGGCGACATCAGCAAGGGCGCTTATGTGCTGGCTGAGCCCAGCGAAGTGGGCCTGAAGAAGAAAACCCAGGCGGTGATCATTGCCACCGGCTCGGAAGTGCAGCTGGCGCTTAAGGCACAAGAGCTTCTTGCTACACGAAAAATAGCTGTTCGCGTCGTATCCATGCCGAGTACAAGCACTTTTGATCAACAAGATGCGGTGTACAAAGCATCCGTGCTACCAGCTGGTGTGCCGCGCATTGCGGTCGAAATGGGGGTCAGCGCCGGTTGGTGGAAATACGGCTGCGCAGCCGTGGTGGGCATCGACACCTTTGGTGAATCTGCCCCGGCATCGGTGCTGTTCAAACACTTTGGTTTCACGCCTGAGAATGTGGCCGACACGGTTGAGTACGTTCTTCAAAAGTAGCCTATGAAAACATCCAACGCCGCTGCAACCGCCATACAAGTGGTCGTCTCGAAGATGATGGACAGGGTTTTGGAACGCGTGCTGATTGAAGACCCATTTATCAAAGAATCCCATTATGCAAACAAACCACTCTACGCGGCGTTGGTTCCAGATGAGATTTTCAAGGGTTCGCATTTCGAGCGCCGTTTCGTCACTCCGTTTGGCGGGGTTTGGGAGAAGCTTGCAGTAGTTGCTGCAAAGCAAACTCATGGGCATTGTGAAAAGGGCTGTGCTATTGCAGGTAATGTGGGCGAAGAAAGGCTCAGACGTATCCAAGAGGTTCTTAACAAATTGGAACACGCCCAGTCGAGCAGCTCGCGACAATCACCAAAATGGACGGCTGAATTATCGTACGTACTGGCGGGGCAGGGCAAACCAATACCAGTCACAGTAGTTTGTGACATTTTTGTTCACAATCCAACCTCAGGCAAGCGCTACGCTTTTGAGTTGAAAGGCCCGCTGCCTAACAGCGATCAAACCAAAGTCAGTAAAGAGAAAATATTCAAGCTGCTTGCCATGTCGCCAATTCAGGTTGACGGCGCTTTTTATGCACTCCCTTACAACCCCTACGGATCAAAAAAAGTTGACTACAAGTGGACGTTTCCAATGCGTTGGTTTGACATGCACAATGACCCATGTGTGCTTATTGGGAATGAATTTTGGGATTTTATTGGAGGTACTGGAACTTATGATGCCTTCATCAGCGAAGTGAATTCGCTTGGTAAAACGTATCGTGAGCGCATCTATCGTGAGTACTTGGGAATTGAACCCCCAAATATGTCGAACGACTATTTGCTGAAATAAATTTCTATTTATGTTGTCTGCAAATCTTTCCCGCTCGTTCACTTATATCGACTTATTCGCAGGTATCGGTGGTTTTCGACTTGCCCTGGACGCAGCGGGTGGGGGTTGTGTCAATTTTAGTGAAATTAATCGCGATGCGATTGACGTGTATTGCACCAACTTTGATGTCAGTCATGACCATAATTTGGGCGACATCACCAACATCAAAGCACTTCCGTCACATGACTTGTTGACTGCCGGTGTGCCATGCCAAAGCTGGTCTATTGCAGGTCGCAATCTGGGTTTTGATGACGACCGTGGCCAACTCTGGAATGACACCCTGTTTTTGCTCAATCAATCGCGTCCGAAAGCATTTATTTTTGAAAACGTCAAAGGCCTTGCCGATCCGCGCAACCGGAATGCACTGGCCTACATTTTGCAGCGCATTCGCAATGCGGGCTATTTTGCGAAATATTTTGTACTCACGTCGTCTGATTACGGCGTTCCCCAGGATCGGGTTCGTGTGTACATTGTTGGATTCCTACGAGAAAAATATTTAAATGCGTTCAAGTTACCAGCGCCCAAGCCTTGTGCACTAAAACTACGCGACGTTTTGCAACTGGAAACCAGTCCAGACGCGATCATGCCAACTACAAGTTGTCATGACTTGTTCGGTGAGCTTGTGCAAGACAATCGCAGAAACCGCAAGACGCATGGAATGAACGATTTTTTCTTGTTCAACGACATACGCAATGGGCCAACCACTATCCATTCATGGGATTTGAAGCCTACAACCGAGCGACAAAAACGTATTTGCATGTTGCTTTTACGGAATCGACGCAAACCTGCTTATGGCCGACTTGATGGCAACCCTATGTCTTTGGCACACCTGCAGCAAATCGATGAGTCGATTTCTGCCGATGAGCTGACTGCTTTGGTCTCACTAGGAATATTGAAAACAGTTCCATATTCTTTTGATGTGATATCAAATCCGGCATCAACACTCAACAGTTCCGAATCTCTCATCCTGACAAAGGTAGCTAACGGTCTCGTCTCGCTAGATGCGCTACGTGAGTGCCGTGAACTTCGGCTTGCAAAAATTGGCTTGGAAAAAACCATCTCAGGCTTGATAACCCAAGGCGTTTTAGCCTGCACCGAAACACGTTACGAATTCAGGTATACAAAAATCAGCACTGGAATTGATGGCATCAACAGAATTTTTCTTCCAAGATCAGAGGCTTTCCCAACGTTGGTGGCAAGCGATACCAACGATTTTGTGGCACTCAGGGATGTTCATGCAGAAACGCCTGAAGCATATAAACAAACCTTCTTAAATAAAATTTTCGACAAAAATCTTTATCGCAAAGTTTCCAAGGAAGAGGCATGCCGAATCCAAGGTTTTCCTAGCGAATTTAAATTGCCCGATTCACGTGCCCGTTGGATGAAATTGATCGGTAATAGTGTTTCCATTCCGGTGATTGACACTTTGGTCACGGCAATTGTCAGTACCGGCTGCTTTTGTGATGCAGATTTACCCAACCACCAATTGAGTAATGCTGTTACCAAACACTTTTCAGCCAACAAATTATTTAAAGGATTACCGGCAGTTCAGGCCACTGTCACCTAGGGAAACTCTGCATAAGTCCCCCGAGAATTTGTTAAAAAAACATGCCCTACCCCTTGCTGAATATAGCTCTATTGCTTTAAAATATATAGCATGAAACACAGCATTCATCAGTATTCTTTCGGCTTTTCGTTGTCCGTGCGCAAGACTCGCAATGCGATCTTTCTCGATGAGATGGATCACGTGATGCCTTGGTCTCGTTTGGTCGACCTCATTGCCCCGCATTACCCGGCAGGTCGCACCGGTCGTCCCCCATTTGCGCTAGAGACGATGCCGCGCACCCACTGCCTGCAGCAATGGTTCAACCTGTCTGACCAGGCCATGAAAGAAGCCTTCTTTGATACCCCGCTGTACCGTGAATTTGTAGGCTTGGCCGATAACGAGCGCTTGCCCGATGAGAGCACCATCCTGCGCTTGCGGCATCGTCTGGAAAAGTACAACTTGGCCGACAAGATACTCGCTGAAGTCAATGCCATCTTGTCTGAGCATGGCTTGATGCTCAAAGAAGACCGTGCTGTTGATGCCACCCTGATTGCTGCACCGAGTTCCACCAAAAACAACGAGAAAACCCGAGACCCTGAGATGCACTCCAGCCAGAAGGGTAACCAGTGGTACTTTGACATGAAGGCACACATTGGCGTGTATGCAGATTCCAGTTTGGTGCACACGGTGCGCTGCACCAGTGGCAACGTCCATGACATCACCCAAGTCCACCGCCTGTTGCACGGACATGAGAAGAATGTCTGGGCTGATGCAGGGTATCAAGGTGTTGAGAAACGCCCTGGTGCTGACGAGCACGTCACTTGGCATGTCGCCATGCGCCCGGGCAAGCGCAAAGCCCTCAAGAGTGCTGGTGTGCTGGGAGAATTGTTGGACAAGGCGGAGAAGCTCAAGGCGGGTGTGCGTGCCAAGGTGGAGCACCCGTTTCGGGTGATCAAGCGCCAGTTTGGCTATGTCAAGACCCATTACCGGGGATTGAAGAAAAATGCGGCGCAGATTGCCACACTGTTTGCGTTGTCCAACTTGTGGATGGCGCGTCGGGATTTGATGGAAGCGCAGGCATGAGTGCGCCCAAAGTAGGTCAAGAGGGTCAGCAAGGGGCTCAAAAAGCCCTGGAAACCCCGAAAAATAGGGTTCATCTGACCCAAAACGGGGATTGAAACGGGAATGACTGCGATGACATCGGCGGTAACACATTATTTTTTTGTTGTTCAGACCATCCCTAGCAGTAGCGTACCCTCATTGTTTTTTCATTTTTAAAAAGGAGTTTTTATGACGATCAAGATTGGTATCAACGGCTTTGGCCGCATCGGCCGCAACGTGTTGCGCTCGGCTTTGCAAAATTTCAGCGACATTGAAGTCGTTGGCATCAATGACCTGCTGGAGCCGGAGTACCTGGCTTACATGCTGCAATTTGACAGCGTGCATGGCAGCTTCAAGGGCGCTGTTTCGGTGGAAGGCAACACGCTGGTGGTCAACGGCAAAAAGATTCGCCTGACGCAAGAGCGTGACCCAGCCAACCTCAAGTGGGCAGAGGTGGGTGCTGACATCGTGATCGAATCCACCGGTATCTTTTTGGACAAAGCCGGTGCGCAAAAACACCTCGATGCCGGTGCCAAAAAAGTCATCATGTCAGCCCCTTCCAAAGACGATACACCGATGTTTGTGTTTGGTGTCAACAGCGCCACCTATGCGGGTCAGACCATCATCAGCAATGCATCCTGCACCACCAACTGTCTGGCCCCGTTGGCGATGGTGATCAACAACAAGTTTGGCATCAAGCGCGGCCTGATGACCACGGTGCACGCTGCCACCGCCACGCAAAAAACCGTGGACGGCCCGTCTAACAAAGATTGGCGCGGTGGCCGTGGCATTCTGGAAAACATCATTCCCTCAAGCACCGGTGCAGCCAAGGCTGTGGGCGTGGTGATTCCGGCGCTGAACAAAAAGCTTACCGGCATGTCGTTCCGTGTGCCCACCAGTGACGTGTCGGTGGTGGACTTGACCTGTGAGCTCAACACCAGCGCCACCATGGCTGAAATTTGCGCCGAAATCAAGGCGCAATCGGAAGGCGCTTTGAAAGGCGTGCTGGGCTACACCGACCAGAAAGTGGTGGCCACCGACTTCCGTGGTGAAACCCGCACCAGCGTGTTTGATGCCGATGCCTCCATTGCGCTGGACGGCACCTTTGTCAAGCTGGTGAGCTGGTATGACAACGAATGGGGTTACTCCAACAAGTGCCTGGAAATGGTGCGCGTGGTAGCCAAATAAAGCACCGTGTGCCCGCTGTTAAAAAAGCGCCTTCGGGCGCTTTTTTATTGCAGTTCTGAAAGCAGGCCGTCGCAGCCGTTCTCGATGATGTCAAGCACCTGCTCCAGGTCATTGGGTTGGCCATAAAACGGGTCTGGTACATCGCCGCTGCGCGTGTTGCTGCAGTAATCCGTGAAGCTGCGCAACTTGTCATGGTGTGCAGGCGGGCACTTTTCATGCAGCGTCTGCAGGTTGCTGGCCTGCATGGCCAGAATCAAATCAAAATGTTCAAAGTCTTGCGGCTGTAGTAGCCTCACGCGCAGCGCTGACAGGTCGTAGCCACGGCGCAAGGCGTGCTTTTGTGCGTGGTAGTCGATCGGCTCACCCGTGTTGAGGTCGTGCGTGGCGGCCGAGGCCATCTCCAGCCGCTGGCCCAGACCCTGCTGAATGGCCTTCTGACGCAGCACCTCTTCTGCCATCGGGCTGCGGCTCAGGTTGTCGGTGCACACAAAAAGAATGGAAGTCGTTTTCATGCGCCAGATTGTCCCTCATCAAACCGGCCGGGGCATTGGCGCAGCGATACTTGCGGCCTTCTCTCTCTGACAACGCTCTATGCTCACACTCCAATTGACTGACTTTTCCCTTGAACACTTCATGGCTTGTTACTGGCAACAAAAGCCGGTGGTGATCCGCCAGGGATTTGAACAATTTCAGGATTTGATCAGCCCCAACGACTTGGCCGGTCTGGCCATGGAAGACGCGGTGGAATCGCGCCTGGTCTACAAGCAAGATGACCAGTGGCAAGCTGAAACCGGACCGTTTGAGTCTTACAAGCGCTTTGGCAAAACCGGCTGGACGCTGATCGTGCAGGCGGTCAACCACTACGCGCCTGCGGTGGCCGAGCTGGTCAAACCGTTTGCCTTCATCCCGAAGTGGCGCCTCGATGACGTGATGATCAGCTACGCCACGCCCGGCGGCGGTGTCGGTCCGCACATTGATTTGTACGACGTGTTCATCTGCCAGGGCTCGGGCCGACGGCACTGGCGTGTCGGCGACAAAGGCTGCCACCGGCAATTTGCGGCGCATGCGGCGCTGTGGCACACCGACCCGTTTGCGGCCATCATCGACACCGAGTTGCTGCCGGGCGACATTTTGTACATTCCGCCGGGCTTTCCGCATGACGGCGTGTCACTGGAAGAGTCGATGAGTTATTCGGTGGGTTTTCGCGCCAAGTCGGGCTGCGACATGCTCAGTGGCCTGGCCGACTACGTCATCGACAAGGACCTGGGCAAAACCCTGCTGGCCGACCCCAAGCGCCCCATTGCCCAGCACCAGGGCCAGATTGATACCAGTGACTTCACCTTGATACGTGCCAACATCCAGAGCCTGCTGGAAAACGACACCTTGATGGCCGACTTTGCCGGTAGCTATTTTTCCAAAACCAAATGTGCGCTGGATTTGCAGGTGCTGGACGAGCCGCTTGAGGTTGCGGATGTGGTCGAGATACTGCATGCACAGCCACTGCTACGCACCGGAGGCCTGCGCTGCTTTTATGTGGATGCCACGATGGCGCAGGGCGTATGTTATGTGGATGGTGAACGCTATGACTTTGGCCCAGAACTGCAGCAGATGGTGAAAGCGGTGTGTGACCACGACGCACTCAACCACACGCAATTGCAAACGGCGCTGCAAAACCCAGTGTTTGCCTGCCAGCTCACCGAATGGGTGAATGCGGGCTACTGGTACTTCAAGGATTAATTGACGACCGACACTTCCAGTACCGCTCGACCCAATTGACGCTCAATCTGGGTGATGGAAATCACACCGCGAATGCGTGCCGGGCCTTGGGCCGTGGCGGTTTGCACCACCAGCAAATGGGTGTGGCCGATTTTTTTAAAAGTGGCAATCACCTCGCCCACCGTGGCGTTTTTGAGCTCGTTGTAGTCCAGAGCATCGAGCTGACTCAACCGGGTCATGACATCGGCCACGCTCAAATCCTGCCGTTCAATGTGGCGTTGGTTGACCAGACGCATGGGTTTTTCACCCATCAGGTCAGCGGCAGTCACCAGGCCTTCAACACAGGGAAATTCGCTCACCACAAACAGCGAGCGCACGCCCTGCTGAATCATGGCTTGTTCGGCCTTGTCCAGCATGGTTTCGGGGTCGATGGTGGCGGCCCGAACCTGGGCCAGGTCAGTCATCACGTCCAGCGCAGGTGATGCAAACGTCACCCCCGTCGCCGTTTTGGGTTGTGCCTGCGGAATGCAGGTGTTCTCTGGAAATCGGAAGGTGGTCAGGGCAAGTTCACTCATGAACGGTCTCCTTGGTTGAGGTTGGGCATGCAGGTCAAGTTCGTTTCAGTTTATCCCGGCTGCATTAACCCTGCCTGAAGGACAGAGGAGAAAAGGGTGTCGGATTGTTACCCCCGCATCAAGGTGCTTTTGCCAAACAGGCTTTCCACCAAATCAACCGCCAATTCTGCGGTTTGGTTGTGCAGATCCAGCGCCGGGTTCAGTTCCACGATGTCGAGTGAGGCCATGCGGCCGGTGTCGGCGATCATTTCCATGCACAGCTGCGCCTCGCGGTAAGTTGGGCCACCGCGCACCGTGGTGCCCACGCCGGGGGCGATGGTGGGGTCTAAAAAATCCACGTCCAGACTCACATGCAGGTGGGTGTTGGCATCCACCAGGGCCAGTGCCAGTTCCATGGCGTGGCGCATGCCCATCTCGTCGATGAAACGCATGTCAAACACTTCAATGCCCATGTCGTGCACCAGGCGCTTTTCACCCGCGTCGACGCTGCGAATGCCAATCTGGCGAATGCTTTTGGGGTTGATGGCTGGCACATGGCCGCCAATCTCGATCAGCTCTTTGGGGCCCTGGCCGCACAGGCAGGCCACCGGCATGCCGTGGATGTTGCCGCTGGGCGTCAGCGTGGCGGTGTTGAAATCTGCATGGGCATCAAACCACAACACGCGCAGCTTTTTGCCCTGGTCGCGGCAGTGGCGCGCCACCGCGCTGATCGAGCCAATGGCCAGGCAATGGTCACCACCCAGCATGACCGGCATGCGCCCTGCTTGCAGTTCCGCATAGCTGGCTTCGTGCAGCAACTGGTTCCACTGCGTCACCTCAGGCAAATGGCGAAAACCGTTCACCGCCGCGTGCCAGGGGTTGGCCGGGCCGCTGAGGTTGCCGCAGTCTTTGACATGGATGCCAAACTGGGCAATCGCCTGCGCCAATCCGGCCACGCGCAAGGCCTCCGGCCCCATGCGCGCACCCAGTGTGCCCGCGCCCACATCAGTGGGGACACCAATCAGACTGACCCCGCCCAAAGCGGGCGTAGCACGAGCGTGTGGGAGAGTTTGTGTGTTCATGCAGCTAAAACCAGTTCGTCTATGTTGTTCGTGACTTTACGCTGGTTTTTCACTGCAGGGGCTTGGGCTAATTGGGCTGCAGCACGCAGCACGCCAAACAGGTCCTTGGGGTTGGTTAGCGCAGGGATCAAGGCCACGCGTTGACCCAGACCCAGTTCAAGGGCGGCATCGCGCATGAAGCGCAGCACCGAGTAATCTTGCAGCGCAAAACCCACCGAATCAAACAGGGTGATTTGCTGCGCATCCAGGCGGCCTTTGGCCTGGCCGGTCAGCACTTGCCACAGCTCGGTGACTGCAAAGTCAGCGGGCAGGTGTTGCAAGTCGCCTTCAATGCGGGTTTGCGGCTCAAACTCGACAAACACGCCGCTGCGGCGCAACACGTCAGGGTGCAGCTCGGTCTTGCCGGGGCAGTCGCCACCTACGCCATTGATGTGCATGCCGGGTTCAATCATGTCTGCGGTCAACACCGTGGCATTGGTTTTGTCGGCGGTAACGGTGGTGACGATGTCAGCCCCGCGCACCGCTTCAGCCACGCTGGTGCAAACCTTCAAGCGCAAGCTGGTGTGCTTCAGGTTGCTCAGCAGCTTGGCAGTGGCTTGGGGGTCGGTGTCAAACAGACGGATTTCATCGATACCCATCAGGTAATGAAAAGCCAGTGCCTGAAATTCGCTTTGCGAACCGTTGCCAATCAGCGCCATGCTGCGGCTGTTGGGGCGTGCCAGCGCCTTGGCCGCCACCACCGACATGGCGGCGGTGCGCAGTGCGGTGCTTAAGGTCATCTCGCTCAAAAATTCCGGTGTGCCAGTGGCCACATCGGCCAGGGCACCAAACGCCATCACGCAGGGCAAGCCCACCTGGGTGTTTTTAGGGTGGCCGTTGACAAACTTGAAGGCATAGGTTTTGTCGTCAGACACCGGCATCAGCTCAATCACGCCACCGCTGGAGTGGTTGGCCACACGCGGGCATTTCTCAAAGTCGGGCCAACGTCGGTAGTCCGCACGGATGGTGTCGGCCAAGCGTTCAAACACCGTGGGCAGGCCAAGCTTGCCGACCAGGGTGACCACATCATCGACGCTTAAAAATTGGGTATGAATGGGGTGGGTGGTGTGGGTGGTGTTCATGATGCAAAGTCTCCAAATGTTGTTGACGCTAGTTTCTCAAGCCCGCATCACAATGTAAATCGCCAACATTGCTTCAATTTAGACATAAAGCTATCATTTAGTCACCACTAATTAGCAAAATGACAAAAATGGACACCACCGATCAACAACTGCTGGCGCTGATGCGTGTGGATGCTCGCACCAGCGTGGCCACGCTGGCCAAGAAACTGGGCGTGTCACGCGGCACGGTCACCAACCGCATCACCAAGCTGGAAGACGCGGGCATCATCAGCGGCTACACCGTCAAGCTGCGACCGGACGCGCAACCCACCGAGATCAGCGCCTGGATGAGCATTGCGGTCGAGGGCAACGAGACCCGCACCGTCATTGCCAGCCTGCTGGGTGAACCCGGCGTGGCCAGCTTGCATGACACCAACGGGCGCTGGGATTTATTGGCCGAGTTGCGCGCCCCCAACCTGGCCGAGCTGTCCAAAGTGCTGGAGCGCATTCGCCTGGTACGTGGCATCAGCAGCACCGAAACCAGTATCCATTTGCAGACTTATCGGTAGTCGTGAGTGGGGCAGCGGACAGCTGCGTAAGAGGAGCTTGTTGCGGTGATAGATTCGATTTTTGGCTATGTTGTGCAGACTTGTGGAGCGAATGGGGAAGACTGCAATGCAGCGGGAGCCGTCGTAGAAATTTGCGATCTGCACGCTCCAAAGCGGCCGTTGGCACCTATGACTCGACGAGCCCGCTCCCAACTAAACCAAAAGCGCCTCGACTCCTTTGGCCTCAACCATTTGCAATAACTTTGCCGAGGTTCCACTAGGGTGCTTGTTGGCAGCGGGCGACTCCCATTTTTGCACTGTCGATACGCTCACATTGAGCATCGTTGCGAAAACCGCTTGGCTTGCTTTCACAATCGTTGTGCGGATTGCCACAACGCGCTCTGGTGTGTATGCAGGGGGCACTTCGCAAAGCGCTCGGATACGAGCCATGTCTGTTTTAGACATGACACCGTAGGCGCTCATGTCTGCCGCTGTATCCAGCAGTTCCTGGAGCATGCGCGCTTCTTCACTGGTTCTTTTCGGCATTGCATATCTCCTTTAAGCTTCCTTTGAACTTCATTTCATCAAGTTTCGACATGGGTTGAATCTGCAAATTTGCACCGATCAGTTTGACCGCTTCCACGGCAGAATCAGAGAAGTCGGTGCCCGGTGAGCTCTTTTCTCTGCCGAGCAAAAAGAAAATCGCTGCAGCATGTTGTTTGGCGACCAATGTCCTTGTTCCCCCACTTTTCCCCATACCTGCAATGGCGACCCGCTTCTTGCAAATGCCGCCACCCAGGTCTGCCTCAAACAAGCCTTGCTCTATCTCTCTTGCAGCCCGGCACAATACGTCGTCACCAAGCAATTTCTTTGCCCATCTGTTAAAGGTCTTTGTCTTAAAAACGCGTTTTTGATCCGTCATGGGGTAAAACTATAGCACTTTTTACTATAAAAATAGGGGTGTCGGTCAAAAGCTGCCATCAAAAGAGGCAGCGCCCCAAACAAAATCGCCGCAGTCGAATTGAGCCACCCGTGAGCTGACTGCCGCGAACGGCTCCAACGGGTCTAAAACAGTCCCTCGGCCGCGCCAAAATTTAAACCCTCACTCCGGCCGATCCAGCTTGGTCGACAGCAGGATGGTGGAAAACGTGTCGATCACGCCCTTGATGGTGCGGATTTTGTCGATCACCGCATCCAGTTCATGGGTAGATTCGGTCGACAGCAGGGCACACAGGTCGTAGCGGCCACTGACCGAATACAGCTTGGTGATTTCGTGCCGCTTGGCCAAGGCGCGCACCACATCGGTTTCGTTTTTGGACTCCATCGAAATCAACACCATGGCGCGGATGCTGGCGGCAGCGGGTTGCACCTTCACCCCCACGGTGTAGCCGGTGATGATGCCTGCATCTTCCAGCGCCTTGAGGCGAATTTGCGCCGTGCTGCGGGCGCAACCCAAGGCTTTGGCCAGCTTGACCATGGGCAGGCGGGCATTGACGCGCAGCAACTCAATCAGCTGATGATCTAGCGCGTCGAGCGCGGGGAAAGCAGTGTTTTCAGGCATAGTGATTCATAACATAGCAATATGCATGAATTTAAGCATAACTTTCAGTCACTTTGCACGTTTCAACCGGCAGCACCCGTTTCTAAACTTCTTTGCACGTACCCCTGACAGCAACAGGGTCATCCAACCACAAAGAGGTTTGCCATGCTGCAACGCGTCGATTTCTCCAGCCCCAAAAAACTGCTCACCTACGCCGAGCTGCAGGCCTACGACCCGGAGTCCGAGTCCTGGCAAAAGCAGTTTGCCCGCCGCTACACGCACCACTCGGAGTTGAATGGTGTGCTCAACCACATCGAGGACGTGAACGAAACCGTGTACAGCAAATTTGCCATTGCCGTCACCCCGTACATGGCCAAACTGATGGATCGTGACGACCCCAACTGCCCGATCCGCCTGCAGTACCTGCCCACGTTCAACGAAGAAACCAAACCCGGTTTTGCCACCATGCTCGACCAGTTGGGCGAAGAAGGCGACACCATTCCCGGCACTAGCATCGTGCACCGCTACCCGCGCCGGGTGCTGTTTTTGGTGAGCAACACCTGCGCCACGCTGTGCCGTTTTTGCACCCGCAAGCGCATGGTCAGCCAGCCCAGCGGCTCGGTGCACAAGGACGAGATTGAAGCCTCGATTGACTACATTGCCAACAACAAAAACATTGACGACGTACTGCTCTCGGGCGGCGACCCGCTGGCTTTTACCGACGAGCGGCTGGATGAAATTCTGGGGCAAATTCGCACCCGTGCACCGCATGTGCGCTTTCTGCGCATCGGCTCGCGCATGGTGGTGCAAATGCCCACGCGCGTCACGCCCGAGCTGTGTGCAGTGCTGGAGAAACACCGGGTGCAGATGATCAACATCCACATCAACCACCCCAAGGAAATCACGCCGCTGCTGCGCCGCCGCGTCAAGCTGCTGCAAAAGGCAGGCATCATGATGGGCCTGCAAACCGTGTGCCTGAAAGGCGTGAACGACAGCGTGGAAGTGATGCGCGAGCTGTTCATGCAATCCATTGAGATGGGCGTGCGCCCTTACTACGTGTACTCCACCGACATGGTGGAAGGCGCGCACCATTTCATCGTGCCGCACCGGCGCATGCTGGAGCTGTACGAAGGCCTGCGCGGCTGGATCAGCGGCCCGGCCGTGCCCACCTTCATCGTCGACGGCCTGGGTGGTCTGGGCAAGCTGCCGATCATCCCCAGCTACGTGCGTGAAGAAGCCCTGCCCGACGGCAGTGGCACCACCGTCAAATGCCGCAACTACGCCGGCAAAACCGTCGAGATGCCCGGCCTGGGGCAAGACTTCAGTTTGCCCAGTGTGAGCAACTAACGCCCATGTTCAACAAGGACACCCCAAAGCATGAAACACGCGTGCCCTGCGTAGGGCGGGCTTCAGCCCGCCATGGCCGACAGAAGTCGACCCTACGACAAGCCATTCTTGTGGGCTGTGGGCGTGGTTTCACGTTAAGCATGGAACCGCGACCAAGAAAACTTGCTTTTTGTAGGGCGGGTTTCAACCCGCCATGGTCGACAGAAGTCGACCCTACAAATAGACACTTGTGCCGACGATACGGTTGTTTCGCTTCAAGACATCAACAGACTAACCCCAATTCATCGCAATAACCATGAAACACGGTTCCCCCTACGGCATGCACCGCGTGCTTGAACCCCTGGGCGTGCTGCCCCAGCCGGCCTGGAAGCTCGACAACACGATGGCGATTTATGACAACGAGATCCTGATCGATGTCTCGGCGCTGAACATCGACTCGGCCAGCTTCACCCAGATCAAAGCGGTGTGCGAGAACGATGAAGCGCGCATTGCCGCGCATGTGCAGGGCATCGTGGCGCAGCGTGGCAAACAGCACAATCCGGTGACCGGCTCAGGCGGCATGCTGATTGGCACGGTGGCGCAGATTGGCCCGGCGCTGGCAGACAAAATCGACCTGAAGGTGGGGGACAAGATTGCCACGTTGGTCTCTTTGTCCCTGACACCGCTGCGCATTGATGCCATCAAAAAAATCCATCTGCACCAGGATCAGTTGGAGATCAAAGGCCAGGCGATTCTGTTCGAGACCGGCCTGTACGCCAAGCTGCCTGCGGACATCGACGAAAAGCTGGCGCTGGCGATTCTGGACGTGGCCGGCGCCCCGGCGCAAACCGCGCGGCTGGTCAAACCCGGCGACACGGTGGTGGTGATTGGCGGTGGCGGCAAGTCGGGCACGCTGTGTGTGTACGAAGCCAAAAAGCAGGCCGGCTCCAGCGGCTGCGTAATTGGCGTGTCGCCGTTTGCCAAAGACTGCCAGCGCATGACCGAACTGGGCTGGGCTGACCACGCCTTGCAGGTCGATGCCACTGACGCGCTGGCTTTGATGGAGGCGGTTGCAAAAGTGACCGATGGCCAATTGGCCGACGTGGTGATCAACTGCGTCAACATCCAAAACACCGAAATGGGCAGCATTCTGGCGGCCAAACAGCACGGCAAGATTTACTTCTTTTCCATGGCCACCCGCTTCACCGCCGCCGCGCTGGGTGCAGAAGGCGTGGGCAAAGATGTGGAGATGATTGTGGGCAACGGCTACGCCACCGGCCACGCCGAACACGCTTTGAACCTGCTGCGCGAAAGCCCCAAGCTGCGCGCGCTGTTTGAGCAGCTGTATGTCTGAATTGAACCGGCAGCGCGACAGTTGTAGGGCGGACTTCAGTCCGCCAGCAAAATTGGGGTCAGATTCCAATTCGGGCTACGACGTTCGCCATGGTCAAGATTGCGTCACCGATTTGGGCTCTGACCCCAATTTTGCGGGTGAAACCTATTCACAATCCAGCCCCCTGTGGCAGCGCATCCGTTCCAGCCACATCACCACGCTGGCGGTGATGGGCATGACCAAAAACACCGGTAAGACGGTGGCGCTCAACCACTTGTTGGCGCAGGCCGCAGCCGCGCAAGTAGCGGTCGGGGTGACCTCGATCGGACGCGACGGCGAAGACCGCGACGCAGTGTTCTTTGTGCCCAAGCCTCCCGTGCGAGTCTGGCCGGGCTGCCTGGTGGCCACCGCGCGCAACACGCTGGAGCGTGCCCGCGTGCGCACCAAATTGATTGACGCCACCGGCATCGACAGCCCGATGGGCGAGGTGGTGGTGGTGAAAGCGTTGGCGCCGGGCGAGATGGAGATTGCCGGTGCCTCGCGCAGCAGCGACCAGCTCAAAGTGATCGCCCGCCTGCAGCAATGCGGCGCGGGGCTGGTGCTGCTCGACGGCGCACTGGGTCGCAGCCATCATGCCTCTCCGGCGATTGCCGACGGCGTGATTCTGGCCACCGGTGCGGCCATTGGCGGCGGTATGCCGGACGTGCTGCGCAAGACGCGCGATCGGCTGGCAATTTTGGGCATTGCGCCCGCCGATGCCGCGACCCGCGCGCTGTGCCATCCGGTGTTTGAACACGGTGGTGTGGGCCTGTGGAACGGTCAAGGTGCGTGCTTGATGCAGGCGGCTATTTCTACACTAAATGCGGCTCCAGCCCTTATGGAATATGCGCAAGCAGATATACAAATAATAGCAGTCTGCGGCGCGGTCGGGCGTGCCCTGTGGCAAGCCTTGTTGTCCTTGGCGGCGAGCCAACCCGGCTTGAAGCTGGTGGTGGCTGACGGCACGCGCCTGTTTGTCGAAGCTGCCGACCTGGCGGCCTTTGCCCAACTCGGCGGCCAGCTGCTGGCCTACCGTGGCATCCAGATCATTGGCCTCACGCTCAACCCGTTTTCGCCGCTGGGTGGCAGTTTTGAGGCGCGAGCATTTTTGACCGCCGCCCGTGAAGCTTTCCCTAACTACGGTGTCAGCGATGTGATGCTGGAAGAAGCTGGGGATGTGGCATTGCCTCAAGCCCGGCTGCGTTCTGCAATCGCGCAGAAGCCATGAACAGGTATTTCGTCACTGCGAGCGCAGCGCGGCAGTCCACGCGCACCCCATGCCGCATTGGATTGCCGCGGCGCTGTGCGCCTTTCCATGGACAGACCCGTCATTGCGAACGCAGTGAAGCAATCCAGGACTTCCGACTGCCTGGACTGCCGCGCTTCGCTCGCAGTGACGATATACCTGTTCATATTCCGTGTGCGGTAACGGACTGGATACGGGCGCCTCGCAATGACGGCGCACAAGGCAATCCCAACGGTGACCCGACAACCCTTTAAGCAGAGAGAAAAAATGTCCCACTTGCAACTAGACCCCGCGCAAATCGACCGCGCCCGCGCCAGCGCCCGGCGCATTGCGCGCCAGGTGTTCGATGAAATGTCGGCATACACCACCACCACGGTCGAGCGTGCCACGTTGCGCCTGCTTGGTGTCGATGGTGTCGATGGCAATGACATCCCGCTGCCCAACCGCGTGGTGAGCCATTTGCAACAGCAAAATTTGTTGCAGCACGGCGCAGCGCCGGTGCTGGCCGCCGCCATGCAAGCGCATGGCATGAGCGCGCAGCAAGTCGCCCAGGCCGTGGCCGACGGCACCTTGACCCTGACGCTGCCGCAAGACCTGCAGGCGGCGCAACAAGCCGCGCTCGCCCAAGCCCAAACCGCTTGCGCCCAGATCGCCAACCAACGGGCCACGCGCGCGGCCCACATCAAAACCTCGGGCGAAGCGCCCACCCCCTGGCTCTACGTGATTGTGGCCACCGGCAACATTTATGAAGACGTGGTGCAAGCCCGCGCCGCGGCCGAGCAGGGCGCGGACATCATCGCCGTCATCCGCTCCACCGGCCAGAGCCTGCTGGACTACGTGCCGTTTGGCGCGACCACCGAAGGCTTTGGCGGCACCTACGCCACGCAGGAAAACTTCAAGCTGATGCGCGCCGCGCTCGACGAAGTGGGCCATAAGGTGGGCCGCTACATTCGCCTGACCAATTACTGCTCGGGCCTGTGCATGCCCGAGATTGCCGCCATGGGTGCGATGGAGCGGCTGGACATGATGCTCAACGACTCGATGTACGGCATCATCTTTCGCGACATCAACATGAAGCGCACCTTCATCGACCAGTTCTTCTCGCGCATGGTCAACGCCTATGCCGGCATCATCATCAACACTGGTGAAGACAACTACCTGACCACGGCCGATGCCTTTGATGCCGCGCACACGGTGCTGGCCTCGCAACTCATCAACGAACAGTTTGCCGAACTCTCGGGCTTGAAGCCGGAGCAGATGGGTCTGGGCCATGCGTTCGAGATCAACCCCGAGCTGGAGAACGGTTTTCTGTGGGAACTGGCCCATGCGCAACTGGTGCGTCAGGTGTTCCCGGATGCCTGCCTGAAGTACATGCCGCCCACCAAACACATGACCGGCAACATCTTCAAGGGTCAGGTGCAGGACGCGCTGTTCAACATCGTCAGCACCGTCACCAACCAGAACATCCACTTGGCTGGCATGATGACCGAAGCCATCCACACCCCCTTCATCCAGGACCGCTTTCTGGCGATTCAAAACGCAAAGTATGTCTTTGGCAGCATGAAGGATTTGCACGGCGAGATTGAATTCAAGGCGGGTGGCAAGATCGAGCAGCGCGCCCAAGCGGTGTTGTCTGACACCGAGGCGATGCTGGCCGAAATTGAGGCCATGAGCCTGTCCACCGCCATTGGCAAAGGCATGTTTGCCGACATCTCGCGCACGCCCACCGGTGGCAAAGGGCTGGACGGGGTGATCGCCAAATCCAACGATTACTACAACCCGTTTCCTGGGCTAATGCTTGGGTTTTTGGGGTCAGAGCCCCGGATTGGGGGTTTTGCCAAATTCGCGCCGCCGCTGGCGGCCCCTGCGGATGCAGCGCAAAGCACTGCAGCGAAATTGGTGTCTGCCCCCAATAACACCAATAACAAAAAGCTTGATTCCAAGCCAACCGAACAATGGGTCAAGCCCTATGGCGACACGCTGGGCGACGGGCGCGTGCAACTGTCCTTTACTTTGCCGGTGGCGCTCGACGAGCGTTCCAAGGAAGGCGCCAAACGCCTGGCTGCACAAATGGGCTTGAATGAGCCCGCCGTGGTGCACTGTGAGGACATGGGCCAGGGCTTCAGTTTTTACGTGGTCTACGGCCAGTGCACGCACCAGGTCGACCTGAACAGCTACGCGGTGGTCAAGCCCGACTACGAGGTGATGGACAAGGACGCAATCAACGCGCTGATCGATGAAAAAATGAAGCGCCGCATGGTGGTGGTGGGCGCCTGCATCGAGACCGACGCGCACACTGTGGGCATTGATGCCATCATGAACATGAAGGGCTACAACGGCCACAAGGGGCTGGAGAGTTACCACAGCATGCGCGCCATTAACATGGGGGCGCAGGTGGAATGTGAAGCGCTGGTGAGCCGCGCCATCGACGAGAAGGCCGACGTGATTCTGGTGTCGCAAATCGTGACGCAAAAAAACATTCACCTGGACAACCTGACCAAACTGGCCGATCTGCTGGAAGCCGAAGGCCTGCGTGACCAGATCATCCTGGTGGTGGGCGGCCCGCGCATCAGCCATGAGTTGGCCAAAGAGCTGGGTTATGACGCGGGTTTTGGCACCAAATCGTATGCAGAGGATGTGGCGTCGTTTGCGATTCATGAGTGGAGTAAAAGGCATTGACAGCGTCGGGTTTTGGCTGCAAGGGTTTTTGGGGTCGGATTCCAATATTGCTGCGCAGCACCCGCAGGGACGGCCAAGGGCCGGGCAATTTTGGCAAAAACCCCAAGTCCAGGCAAAAACCCCAAGTCCAGGCAAAAACCCCAAGTCCAGGCAAAAACCCCAAGTCCAGGACTCTGACCCCAATAACCCGCCCCAGCAACCTGGTTTGACGCGTTTGGGGTGCGCCACGCGCGGCAACCGGCAGGGGTGGCCACCTCATACTGGGGTACCAGAAATCGGTGTCCACCCCTGCCGGTTGCCACGCGAGTTTGTAGGTGTGCAAAGGGTGATGAAGACGAATGCAAATGCAAATGCAAATGCAAATCCAAAAGCAAAAGCAAAGCGTATTACAAAGACGCAAAGGCTTCCAGCTTTAGCTTTCTTCCGCCACCAGCGTCTAGCGACGTGGCTGGCTTTGGCGGCTGACGATTTCTGGTACCCCAGTATGAGGAGGCCGCCAAAGACTGCCGCGGCGCGGGTAAAAACGCAAGCGCAACAAGTGATCCATAAAACTAACAAAGACGAATTTCAAAAAAAGGACTTTCAATGAAACCTATCACCAGCCTGATCCGCCTGCGCATCAGCGCCCACGACGCCCACTACGCCGGTGGCCTGGTCGACGGCGCACGCATGCTCAACCTGTTTGGCGACGTGGCCACCGAGCTCTTGATCCGCAGCGACGGCGACGAGGGCCTGTTTGTGGCCTACGACAGCGTCGAGTTTCTGACCCCGGTGCACGCCGGGGACTACATCGAGGCCACGGGCAGCATCGTCGCTATGGGCAAGACCTCGCGCAAAATGAAGTTTGAAGCACGCAAGGTGATCGTGCCCGCTGGCGTGGCTGGGCAACCCAGCGCCGCCGACGTGCTGGCTGAACCCATCGTGGTATGCCGCGCCAGCGGCACCTGCGTCGTGCCCGCCAGTTGCCAACGAAACAAGCCTCCAGCCCCGAATAATTAAGCGCCAGCTGCTATGAAAAAACTCATCATCACCGCCGCACTGACTGGCGCTGAAGTCACCCGCGCACAGCAACCGGCGCTGCCGGTCACACCCGAAGAAATCGGCATCGCCGCCGCCGAATGCGCCGCCGCAGGTGCGGCCATCGTGCACGTGCACGCGCGCCTGAAAGATGGCACACCGACGCAAGACAAAGAGGTCTACCGCCAGATCACTGCAGAGGTGAAGAAGCGCTGCGACGTGATCGTGCAGGTCTCTACCGGCGGCGCGGTCGGCATGACGGCGCAGGAACGCCTTGCCCCGGTGACGCTGAAACCCGAGATGGCCACGCTCTCCATGGGCACGGTCAACTTTGGTGGCGACGTGTTCATGAACCACCCAGCCGACATGGAAACCTTTGCCCAGGCCATGCGCGCGCACGGCGTGAAGCCCGAGCTGGAAATTTTTGATTCCGGCATGCTCACCACTGCTGCACGGTGGCTCAAAAAAGGCCTGCTGGACAGCCCGGCGCACTTTGACCTGGTGCTCGGCATACCCGGCGGCATGGCAGGGACGCCGGAGGCGCTGATGTATTTGCGCTCACAACTGCCGCCCGATGCAACCTGGACGGTGGCCGGCATCGGCGCAGCGCAGTTGCCGCTGGCTGCCCTGGCCATCGTCCTCGGCGGCCATGTGCGCGTCGGTTTTGAAGACAACGTGTACTACCGCAAGGGCGAACTGGCCCGCAGCAACGCGCAGCTGGTGGCGCGCATCGCGCGGCTGGGTCAAGAGCTTGGGCGCGACCTGGCCACACCCGACGAGGCACGTGCAATTTTATGCATAAAATGTGCCTCTAGCCCTTTATAAATATGGGCTAGCAGCTACATAAAACATAGCACACGAGGCCCCACTGCACCGCCCTCACGCATGTCCCGCATCCAAGCCAATCTGTTGCTCACCCTGGTCGCCCTGATCTGGGGCTCGGCCTTCGTCTTTCAGGCGCAAGGCATGGCGCATGTGGGGCCGATGGTGTTCACCGGCATCCGGTTTCTGATTGGCGTGCTGCTAGTGGCTCCGTTGATGGCTTGGGAATGGCGAAAACTGCAGCGCGCTGACTTGGCGTTGCAGCCGGGGGATGCGATTCAGATTGCGGGTCTGGGGTCACTGCTGCTGATGGGTGCAGCCATGCAGCAAATTGGCATCATGAGTACCCGCGTGACCAACGCCGGTTTTCTGACCGCGCTGTATGTGCCGCTGGTGCCGCTGCTGGGCTGGCTGCTGCTGCGGCATCGCCCGCACTGGTCGGCCTGGCCGGCGGCGCTGGCCTGTCTGCTGGGGGCGTTTCTGCTGTCGGGTGCGCAAAGCCTGTCCATCAGCCGTGGTGACGTGTGGATCATCGCCTCCACCCTGCCCTGGGCGCTGCATGTGGTGCTGATCGGCCGTGTCGCTGACCGCATGGAAGCACCGTTTCTGGTGGCGGGCGGGCAGTTTGCCGTGTGTGGTCTGCTGGCGCTGGCATGGGGTCTGGCTTTTGAGCCCGTGCACTGGGCTGGCGTACAGGCAGCGGCCGTGCCGATTGCCTACACCGGCATCCTGTCGGTGGGCGTGGCTTTTACCGCGCAGGTGGTGGCGCAGCGTTATGCCCACGCCACCGATGCCGCCATTTTGCTGTCGTCCGAAACCGTCTTTGCCGCCGCCTTTGGCTATGTTTTGATGGGTGACCGGCTTAACGCGGCAGGTCTGGTGGGTTGCGCGCTGATTTTCTTCAGCATGATAGGGGTGCAATTGCTGCCGCTGCTGACCACCAAGCAGCGCGGGGCAACTCCCTGATTCACGTGCGCTTATCCCAAACCCACCACTGCAGCAGCCAGCCACCGCCACTGACCAGCACAATGCCCAGCAGCACCGGTATGGCACCGAGCAAAAAGCGCAGCTCCATCGGCTCACCCAGCAGCCAGACCCCAAACACAATGCCAAACAACGGCGTCAAAAAAGAGAACACGCCCAGCCTGGAGGCCAGGTACTGGCGCAACAGCCAGAACCACACCAGAAAACTGGCAAACGACACCACCAGGGTGTGAAACGCCAGACTGGCCCAGACTGTGGGGGTGGGGTTAAAGCGCGCCTGGCCGGTGGCAAACGCACCCACCAGCAGCAGCACAAAAGCACCCACCAGCTGGTACAACAGGGTTTGCGTGGCCGGCGCTTTGGACAGGCTGGAGCTGCGCACCACCACTGTGGTGGCGGCCCAGGCCACACCGCCCAACAGCCCCAGCAAATCACCCCACAGCATGTCCCCCGAAGCTGGGCTGGCAGCCGGTGCGCGCCCCAAAAAAGTGACCGCAATGCCGCCAAACGCCAGCGCAATGCCCAACCACTGCAGCCACCCCAGGCGTTCAGCGGGCAAGCGCCAGGCCAGACCCAGCGCCGCAAACATCGGTGCGGTGTACAAAAACACCACCATGTGCGAGGCGCTGGTGTGGCGCAGGCCTTCGGCCACCAGCAAAAATTCCAGCGCAAACAGCACCCCTACCACCATACCCGGGCGCAGTGTGCCGTCGCGTAAATTCATCGGCTCCTTGCGCCACCACATCACCAACCCCACCAGCAGCGCAGCGACACCCGAGCGCAGCGCAATTTGCATGATGGGCGCGATGTCATGGGCGGTGGCTTTCAGTACCACTTGCTGCATGCCCCAAATGGCGCACAGCACCAGCATCAAGGTGATGGCGCGGCTATCGAGGGCTTGGCGGGTATCCATGGAGGTGGCAGCTTCTGAAGGAAAAGAAGCCACATTATGGTGGAGCCATCCGCGCCGGCTATATGCCTACCGTAAGGTTGACCCAGGCATCTGGCAGCCATTGCAGCACCCGGGCTTCAAGCCATTTATCACCCCCAGTCAGAATGGCCACGCCCATGCCGCCGAGCAACAGGGCAAAGCCCAAGCGCACCCGCTCCATGCGCAACAACACCCAGTCGCGCACGCGCAAAAAACCACGGCGCGAGGCGTAGGCCACCGCCACCAACGGAATGGCCGCACCCAAACCAAAAATACCCAGCACCAGGCCACCCCGCGCCATACCGCCTTCGCTGGCCACCAGCGTCAGAGCCGAGCCCAACAACGGCCCGGAGCACGGACTCCACACCAGACCCAGCACACCGCCCAACATCAACGCGCCCAGCAGCGAGCCGCCGTCGAGTTTGCTGGAGGCCGCGTTGGCCGAGCTGGCAATGGGCAGCATCCATTGGGTAAAACGCGCACCCAGGGCCGGCACCAGCATGACCAAAGCAAAAGCGATCAGCATGGCCGCACCAGCGGTGCGCACCGTGTCACCGTCCAGGCCCAGCGCTAGTCCTACGGCGCCGAGCAGCATGCCCATCAAGGCAAATGAGCCGGTCATGCCCACGCCCATGGCCAGCGGCGCAAAGCGGTTGCCTTGCAAGGCCCCGCCCAAGACCAGGGGCAACAGCGGAAACACACAGGGCGACAACGTGGTCAGGCTGCCCGCCAACAGACTCAAACTGACTTGCGGTACCGACAAGGCCAAAGACATGCCAGCGCCTGACTCAAAGCGCCGATTTCAATGCACCGCGAAGACCTTGCGTCGAGGTGTCCCCCACCACGCGGTAAGTCTCCTTGTCACCGCGCAACACCACCAGGGTGGATTGGGCGCGCACATTGAAGCGGCGTTTAAGGTCTTTTTCAGCGTCGTAGTCAGCCACCAGCACGGTGATGTTCAGCCCTGATTCGGCCTTAAGACTTTGCAGCACAGTGGTTTGGGCGCGGCAGGTGGGACACCAGTCGGCATGGAAATGCAAGGCAACAGGCTGACCAGTCTTCTGCGCCTGAGCCAATGCAGCCGCAGAATAAGGCTGAATGTCAAGCGCGTGTGCCAGCAGAGCGCTGCAGGTCAACAGCAAAGAAAAGATGAGTTTGGTGATGTTCATGGGAGACTTTCCAAAAAAAAGGAGGACATCCGCAGGCGCTGCTACCCGGTTCATTTCGGTGGTCAGCAAGACCACGCCGAAGCACGCCAGATGTGCCGTCGCGTGTAAGGCGGGATTCAACTTAAAGCTTGCGACGCGCCGCCTCGGTTTGCAACGCATCCATATCGGCCATCCAGTCGATCGGGATCGAGCTCAGCACTTCAAGACGATGGTCTCGCAGGGCTTTGGTCATGTCAGAGCGCCGGGCCATGCGCTGGTCGCGCTGGATCAGCAGCTCTTTAACCAACGGTCGATACAAGCGCACAAAACCGGTCAGCCAGCGACAAGAAGTTTCATGGCCGTCGACGTTACCCATGACGAACCGGTCGGCACAGCCAAGTGTGGTGTTGGCATCCAGCCAATGACCGTCGGTAACCCACTGGTTCACGGTAAACAGCGCCACGGGCAGGCCACGCGCATCGAGTGAAATGGCAAACAAATGCGTGGGTTCGGTGCGATTCCAGCGTGGCTTTTCGGGCTGGAAATAGCGCCTGCGCCCGCTGGCCGTGGCGTGCCAGAACAAGTGCAGGTGGCCGTGCTCCTGGTCACCGTCGCGGTGGGCGTGGTAATAAAACTGTGAGCCGTGCCGCACATCCACCACGTCGTCTGACGGATAGTGATCGTATTCAATCACCTCTTGCCCTGCAACCCAGCTTTGGATTAATGAGCCTTGCGCTGCGGTCGCGTCGGCAAACGCTGCCACACTGGTGTGCGCGTTATCCAGCGTGCTGGCAATCTGCGCACGTGACGCAGTGCGCCAGTGGCGAAGAAGGTGAGAGGATGCGGTCATTTCAGCTAAACCAGAGCCCCATGGTTACTGGTGAATTGAAACCGAATCAATTACTTGGTTGCACACGCTCCGCATTTCGGTTTGCAGGCACCACACTTTTGCATGCTGCTTTTCGCTCCGCATTTATTACCAGTGCACGCACGGCAAGCCATGGCGCAACCGCCCAAGGCAGCAGCCGTCACCACCGCAGAGGCCAGGGCTTTTGAGAGGGTAAAAGATAGTGATCTCATGGGAATACTTCTCAAGGTTGCGAAGAAAAAAGGTGCAAATTACTTGGCAGCTGCGCAGCCAGTTGCAGCTCCGCACTTGACTTTGCTAGCGCCACATTTGGCTTTGCATGCACCGCACTTGGCTTTTTTAGCGCCACATTTGGCTTTGCTAGCGCCACATTTGGCTTTGCAAGCGCCACATTTGGTCATGCTGGTTTTTGGGCCACATTTTGCAGCTGTACAGCCAGCAGCAAATGCACCGCCAGAAAGAGCTGCTGCAGTGACCACTGCTGAGCCGATGGTTTTAGCGATTTGAGTTGAAAAGTTGCGCATGGTGATGTCCTTTTGAATGAGATTGAAATTGCGGTTGACCAGTTGAGGATTTCAGAAAATCAGGTGAATCCCGACGTTCTTTGGTGTAGTCGCGGCGGGGGCTGCAGTTCTTACATTGTTCTGAAAAATTTTCGAATGTCCATATATTCCTGTAACAAACAGTTGAGATTTTCCGACTCAAAGCGAAAGATCATGGCATCAGAAAGAACTCAGTGAAAACAAGACTTGTGTTGGTCGGAGGTGGTCACGCACACCTGGCAGTGCTGAGCGCCTTGGCAACCCAGTGCCCTGCTGGGCTTGAGGTGGTGCTTATTACTTCTTCAAGCTACCATAACTATCGCAGCATGTTGCCGGGTTGGGTGGCAGGACAATACCCGTTATCGACTTGTCGCGTTAACCTTGAACTGCTGGCTCAGGCCGCTGGTGTTCGGTTGCTGCTGGATCAAGTGGTGGGTATGGATGCTGCTCGGCGCTGTGTGGCGCTAAAAGCAGGCAAGTCCATGGACTACGACTTGTTGTCTTTGGATGTGGGCAGTGAGACTGATACCTCATGGTTGGAAGTGTTGGGAACAAAACTGTTGTCCAACAAGCCTGTGGACAACTTTGTGGCTCAATGGCCTCACCTGTTGGCACAAGCCAAAGCCACACCAGGCTATCAATTGGTAGTGGTGGGTGGCGGAGTGGCTGGGGTAGAAATGGCATTGGCCGCAAAGCACGCCTTTTCCTTAGCGGGCGTGCAAGGTAGTGTGGACTTGGTCGCATCTGAGTCCGGGTTGTTGCCTGGTCATGCACCCGGTGTGCAGGTTCGTGTAACACGTTTGACCAAGCAAGCTGGGATAGGGCTGCATTTTTTGCGTGGAGTAGGTGTGGAAGAAGGGGTATTGCTCTCTGATGGCCGACTTTTGCCTGCAGACCGGGTCATAGCCGCTACCGGGGCGCGTGCACCTATTTGGCTAGGGTGGTCTAAATTGGGATTGGACGCGCATGGTTATCTGTTGGTGGACAAACACCAACGAAGCGTGTCGCATCCCAACGTGTTTGCGGCAGGTGATGTCTGCGCACGCGCAGATGCCATCATGTCGAACCCAGACAAGGATGCGTTTCATGTGGGTTCGGTTCTGGCGCACAATCTGGTTGTCATGTTGAATGGCGGTGTGTTCCAAGCCCATGTGCCTAAACGCCGCAAACTCTACCTGCTTTGGTGTGGTTCGCGTTATGCAGTGGTTTCCTGGGGGCGTTGGTCGGCTGGGGGACAATGGGTCTGGCACTTGAAAGATTGGATCAATCGCCGTTTTATCGGGCGTTTCACAAATTCAGGTTCAATACCCACGTCTCAGATTCTGGAGCACACACCATGACCCCAATGAAAGCGCAGTTTTGATGCGAACCATATTGCAAATCGCTTGTTCGGGCAAAGTCGTTCAAAATTCATTGCGCATTGCGTTGGTGGTGGGGACGGTTCTCAATCTGGTCAATCAAGGCGAAGCCATTCTGGCTGGCGCTGCTATTTCGTGGCTGCATATCGTTTTGAATTACCTTGTCCCCTATTGCGTGGCAAGTTACAGTGCCGCCAAGAACGAAGCGACCTCTCGGGAAAACTCATGACGAATACTTTATCCTCTGCTTCCCCACAGTCGGCTGGTTCAGACGTATCCATCTTGTCAGATACCGCTTTCCTGACCGACTTGCGCCGCCAAATGGTCAAGTTCGCCACGCTGCAACTATCCAACAGCCAACACGCCGAAGATGCGGTGCAAGAGGCGTTGATGGGCGCACTAAAAAACGCCAAGTCGTTTGGCGGTCGGGCTGCATTGAAAACCTGGGTATTTGCAATATTGAAAAACAAAATTGCCGATTTTTTACGTCAAAAAAAGCGCATGCTTGAAGCCAACAGCCTGCTGCATGAAAACGAAGAGGCTGAAGATTTTTCTGAGCTTTTTGACCACAGTGGTTTTTGGCAGGGCGACGAGAAACCAGCCACCTGGGGTAACCCTCAAAGTGCGTTGCATCAAAACCAGTTTTGGAAAGTATTTGAACTTTGCCTGGAAACGTTGCCTGGAAACCAGGCGCGGGTGTTCATGATGAAAGAATTTGTGGAATTGGAAACAGCTGAAATTTGCAGTACCGTAGGCATCACCACCAGCAACCTCAATGTGATGTTGCACCGTTCACGTCTGCGCCTGCGCGAGTGCCTTGAAAACACCTGGTTTCTGAAGGGAGAACGCGCATGATGAATTGCCACCAAGCCACTCGTCTGATATCCGAGTCACAAGAGCGCGATCTGTCTTTGGCAGAAAAACTCCGCCTTAAAATGCATGTGATGATGTGCTCGGGCTGCAAAAACTTCAGTCTGCAAATACCGTTTTTGAGTCAGGCCATGAAGGCCTATGCCCAAGGTTCGGACGAAGCCAGCGAAGATAAAGCTAAGAATTAGGCGTGGTGACATCGCCCCATGTCAACGCATGAAAATCAAAACCCACTTCAATGGTGGGCTTGATCACCTGAAAGTACGGTGACACATCAAAGTCGCGTGGCGCAAACAGGCTGTGATGGCGCACCCTCAATATTTCATTGACACAGGCAGGGCAGTCTGGACGGTCGTCGTTTTGAATTGTGGTGATTGGCAATATGGGGTAACGAATCGACTGGAACGCCTGTGCGATCAGGGTCGAGCAAATCGCCCGCGTAGGGTCGCCACTACCCAGCGCCAGCATGTTGCGGCGAAAGCGTAAGGGTACCGGTGGCGTAGGCAGCAGGTAGCGCGCCAGATCAATCACGTTGCGCAAGTCGTATTGGCTGCCAATACGGTTTATGGCAAAGGCAATCACTGACTGGCACTCTTGGGCGCTTAAACCCACCGGGCGGCAAATGCGTGAATGCAGGCCGACATAGGCATCCATGCCCACGCTGCGCACACCTTCGACCGTATCGGCTTCAATAAAACAGTGCTGCGGGTTCTTACCCTCTGCGGCCAGCGCGTTGCCGACATACAGCGCGGCATGTGACCAGGTCGATTGAGTCAGGTATTTAATGGCGGTGCTGACGCGGCTGTGGCCTTCCACCAGCAGCACATCGCCGGGACGAAGCGTTGCCAGCAGACGTGCTGGCACCGTAGCGGGTGCGGCCGAATCGACGTGGACTTCTTTGGCCAGGTAACGCGCCAGGTGTGCACCAAACCAACTCAAAAATGAGTTCATTGTTCCTTAGTCTCTAACAAGTGAATTCTTTGCATTTTCTGCGAAGACTTCATGCGGTTTGTGCCATGGCTGGAATGATGTTGAAACGTGTGATGGAACAAGCTGCGGCAATAGCGCTGCGGCCCAAACGGGTAAGGTAATAGCGGTAAGTTTTGGTCACTTTTTTGATCAAGCCAATCG
>Ga0210052_1000392_pt1 | contig 34942 bp, 26 predicted proteins | sample CryGeymeta201508_FD_183976 | JGI IMG/M metagenome (GOLD analysis project Ga0210052, IMG submission 183976) | Groundwater microbial communities from Crystal Geyser aquifers in Utah, USA - Crystal Geyser metaG 2015-08 (SPAdes) (version 2) | ecosystem: Environmental > Aquatic > Deep subsurface >...
CTCAATGGCGTTCATGGCCGCCACCAGTGCGCCGCCCAGGCTGGCACCTGAGGGCAGACGCATCAAGGTGTCATAGCGCGCAGCCTCGGGCAGCATCAGGGCGCGGCGTTTGATGAAATCGGCCTTGACCAGTGGGCGCTTGGGCATGCTGCCTGCGGCCTGGTCTGCTTGAATGGCTTGCACCGCGACCTGGTAACGGTTGGTGGCATGGCGCAGAAAGATCACACCCAGCACCGGCATGGAATATTCAGTGGCAGTGAGGTTAGAGTTGGCGCGCAGTTGGTCGGCGGCTTCCCACAGGCTGGTTTCGATCTGGGTGATGTTGTGGAAGGCGTTGGCGGTCATGCGTTGTTTCTTGTGGTTAGCCTTGGGGCAGTCCCCCCGGGCTGCTTGATGATTATGCCCCGTTGCGCTGTGAAATTTGACTCAAAAAAGAGGGGTCTGAGCCCATGCACGCTGAAACGCCGCCACCATCGCCTCTGGCTGCTCGGCCGCCACCAGCGCGCGTACCACCGCCACCGAACCCACGCCGCTTTTGAGCACCTCATCGAGCCGGGTCAGATCAATGCCACCAATGGCCACGGTGGAAAAGTTCCGCAACACCTGGGCATATTTATTCAGTCGCTCAACGCCTTGCGGCGGCGTGGCCATGCGTTTGAGCGTAGTGGCATACACCGCGCCCAGGGCGATGTAGCTCGGGCCGACGGCTGCCGCACGCAGCATCTCGGCGTAGCCGTGGCTGCTTAAGCCTAAGCGCAGCCCGGCGGCGCGAATGGCGCTCAGGTCGGTAGTGGTCAGCACTTGCAGGTCTTCCTGACCCAGATGCACGCCGTAAGCCCCGGCCTCGATAGCGGCTTGCCAGTGGTCATTGATGAACAGCAGCGCAGGCGTACCCTGCACCGCCTGCACGGCGGCGCGTACTTCTGCCGCGACCGCTGCCGGGTCGTCTGACTTGAAGCGCAGTTGCAGTGTGGGCACACCGGCACGTGCCATGCGACCCACCCAGTGCGCATCGGGCAGCACCGCGTACAGGCCCAGCTGCTGCGAGCAGGAGGCAAAGGCCTGTGCCTGCGGCAGCGCTGGCAGGCCAAAGTCTTGCGGCTCGGTGGGCCAGGCCAGTGCGTCAAACTGGCCGCAACGCTGGGTTTGGCGGTGCCAGGCCTGGGCAATGCACTGGGCATCCACTGGCCAGAAATCGAGTGCCTGGGCGGCGGCCAGCACCGCTTGTTGATGGGCCTCTGTCCAAACCCCGGTGGTGACCGTTTGGGTCATTGGATGTGTCAATAACAGCGTGTCTATACGTTGCACGGCGTCTGGTTGCAGTGCCAACTGCGCATGGGCGCTGACGATGGCACGGGCCAGGGTTTGGACGGTGTGTGTCATGGGGTACTTTCGCGTTGCAGTGGCTCAGGCCTGATGCCAAAACGGTGTGCCCAGCACCGGCGTACTGGGCTGGGCCGACTCTTTTTCGACCATGGTGCCGGCCAGAAATGCGTCGCGCCCGGCAAGGGTTGCGGCAGCAAAAGCGCCGGCCATGCGCGGCGGGTCGTTGGCCAGGGCCACGGCGGTGTTGAGCAATACGCCGTCAAAACCCCATTCCATCACTTGCGCGGCGTGCGACGGCAAGCCCAGCCCGGCATCCACGATCAGTGGCACCTGCACGCGCTCGCGCAGGGTGCGCAAGGCGTAGGGGTTGACAGGGCCTTTGCCGGTGCCAATGGGTGCCGCCCAGGGCATCAGCGCCTGGCAACCCACGTCCACCAGGCGCTGGCACAGCACCAGGTCATCGGTGCAATACGGCAGCACCTTGAAGCCGTCTTTGATCAGTGCGGTGGCGGCTTGCACCAGGTTCAGCGTGTCGGGTTGCAGGGTGTAGTCGTCGCCAATGAGTTCAAGCTTGAGCCAGGGCGTGCCGAACACTTCGCGCGCCATCTGGGCGGTGGTGATGACCTCTTGAATGCTGTGGCAGCCCGCGGTGTTGGGCAGCACCGGCACGGCCAGTTCGCCCAGCATTTGCCAAAAACGGTTGCCGGTGTCGGGGGCGGACAAATTTTGTCGACGCAGCGACGCGGTCAGCATGGCGGGTTGGGCGCGTTGCACGGCGGCTTGCAAAATGCTCGGAGAAGGATAGCGCGACGTGCCCAGCAGCAAGCGGCTGGCGAAGGATTCTCCATATAACACCAGAGGGTCGTGAAGGACGCTGGTGGGGGATGAGGACGGTGTGGTCATGGTGTAGTTACGGGTTGGGTTAACCGCCGACCACCGGCGCAATCAGGTCGATGCGGTCGCCCACATGCAGCGCGGTTTGGTCGTAGCGGGTTTTGGGCACAAATTGCAGGTTGATGGCGGCGGCGAACGGTGGCTGTATTTGTGCAACCTTCACCGCGTCGGCCAGCGTGGCCCCTGCGGCCAGGGTCACTGGCAACTGGTTGATCAGAACCTGCAAGGGGGCGGGCTGGTTCATGGTGTTACGCGTTCAGGTGTTGCACCGGCAGCGCCCAGCGCGCCGCCAGCGCTGAAGTGCCCTGGCTAAGAAGTTCCAGCACCACGTCGTGCAGCGCGGGCGACATCAGGTAGCCGTGCCGGTACAGGCCATTGACTTGCAGCGTGCGCGCGCCCAGCCAGCGCACGGCGGGCTGGTTGTCGGGCAGGGCGGGGCGGCACTGCGCCACCAGGTCGATGATGCGTGCCTCGCCAAAACCAGGGTCCACCGTGTAGGCAGCGCTGAGCAATTCGAGGGCCGAGCGCACGCTGACCGGTGACATGTCGTCTGATTCGATTTCGGTCGCACCGATTTTGAAAACACCGTTTTCCTTGGGTGCAATGTAGATGGGATAGCGCGGATGGATCAGCCGGGTGGGGCGCGACAGGCGCACACCGGGCGCGTGCAGCAGCACGACCTCGCCGCGCACCCCACGCAGCGCAGGCCATTGCGCTTGCGCACCCAGACCCCGGCAGTCCAGCACCCAATCGGGCTCGCCTGGCTGGCCGGGGTTGAAGTCCGCCGGGTTGCGCAGGCTGCGCCAGTGCAGCGTGACCCCCAGGCGCTGCAACTGTGCCAGCAGCGCGTCCATAAGCTGGTGGTTGTCCAACTGGCCTTCGCCGGGCAGGTACAGACCTTGGGCAAAACGCGCACCCAGGCCGGGTTCAAGTTGCTCAATGCCCGCTGCATCCAGCGTTTGCGGACGCGGCAGGTCGGGCAAGCGTTGCCCGGTGGCGGCCAGCAGCGCACCCAGGCGCTGCGCATCGGCCGCGTCCTGATGATGCCAGAGCACCAGGGTGCCTTGTTGTTGAAAGAATACAGGGGTCTGCAGCGCGGTCAGCAGCTCAGGCCAGCGCGTCAGGCCGTACTGGCCCATGCGCACCACCAAGTCTTCAGCCACGGCGGATTCGGCCAGCGGTGCCAGCATAGCCGCAGCGGCAAAGGCGGCGGCACTGCGATCGCTAGCCTCTTTGGCTTCATAGACCGTCAGCGTGTGCCCGGCTTGAGCGAGTGAACACGCCAGCAGTCGCCCCATCAGGCCGGCACCCAAAATAACGATGTTCATGCCTGTGCCTCACGCAAACCAGCGGGTGCTGAGCGCGTCAGCCATGCCAGTGTGAAGGTGATGACCAGCGTGGGCAGGGCAGAACCCCATTGCGGCGCGACATTGGCAAACAGGTGATAGCAGGCAATGCCCATCAGCCAAAGGCCAGCGGCCGTCCAGTCGATCTTTTTGTCCGATGTTGCCGGCACCAACCCACCGGTGGCCAACCGGCCCAGAATTACGCCGTAAAGCGGTACAAACACCGAGCTCAGCAGCAACAAAAATGGCTCCAGGCTGTGCATCGGCAACACCAGCGCCAGGGCAGTGCACACCAGCGCCAGGCCCAGACCCCATTGGCGCACGCTCCAGCGTGGGCGCAGGCTGTTGCCCGACACCGCGCCGCTGTAAACGTCGCCGTAGGCGTTGTCGATTTCATCGATCAAAATCAGGCTCAGCGCCAGCAAGCCACCTTGGGCCAGCAGCAGTGCGCTGACCAGATCGGCGCTGGGTTGCGCCACGCTCACCACCAACACGCCCAAGGCGTAACACCAGATGTTGGCCAGCGCATAGCCCAACCAGGTGCCGCTGAAGGCAGTGCGACCACTCCTGCCGTGGCGTGCGTAGTCGGCCACCAGCGGCAGCCACGACACCGGCATGGCAATCACCAGGTCCATGGCTGAGAGCAGTCCCATGCTGCCGTCACCCGGGCGCGCCCAGAAGGCAGCAAAGCCTTGGGTCTGCAACTGGCTGCCAAATTGCCAGGTCAGCCACAGCAGCGACGCAATCACCAGCGGCAAGCCGATGCGGCTGATGAGCTTGCGCACCAGTTGCGTCATTGAGCCCGCCAGCAGCGCCACCAGTACCGCGCCCCACAGCAGCGTGGTGATGACGATACTGCTGAAGCCGCCCAGTTCCAGCCCGAAAGACTGCTTGCCAACGGCAGCGGTGCCGTCGCGCATGATGACCAGCTCAAACGTGGTCCAGCCGATCAGCTGCGCCATGTTCAGCAGCACCGGCAATTTGGCAAAGTGCCTGCCAAAGGTGGCGTGCATCAAGCCGGCGCTGGACAGGCCGGACTCGCAGCCCAGCTGCGCCGTCCAGGCGAGCAGGCCTGCGCCGACCAGCGAGCCCAGCACAATGGCAATGGCTGCGTCGCGGCTGCCCACGGCGGGCACCAAGTAGGCGCCAACCTGCATCACCAGCAGGCCCACGCCCAGGCTGAACCACAGCGAGGCGTGGTCGTGCCAGTTGAACACCCGCTCGGCAGCGGCAAGCGGGCCCAGTGCCGAATTGCTGTTGGCGTTGGTGTTGGGATTGGAGGAACGGTTGTGTGCCATCTGTTTGCTCCATGCAAAAAGTTGGCAGGTCGGCACGATCTTTTGGCTACTGGTGTTGTCAGAGAAGGCGGCAACACCCCAAATCAGACTGGCTTCCCTGCGCGAGGATTACCTCAATCAGGTTCAAAGGGACTTTCTCAGTCGGCCGGGCGGCAGATGCCTTCGGTCAACACCCCTAGCGTGTGCGTCAAACGAATGACGCGGGCCGGATTCTAATCAGTTGGGGGCAGAGCACGTCGCTGACGCGAGTGGTCTAACCGCCAATTTTTAAATATTATCTGTAAAGCTGCGCAGCTTGTCGGAGCGGCTGGGGTGCTTGAGCTTGCGCAGTGCTTTGGCTTCTATCTGGCGGATGCGTTCACGCGTCACGTCAAACTGCTTGCCGACTTCTTCGAGCGTATGGTCGTTGGTCATCTCGATGCCAAACCGCATGCGCAGCACCTTGGCTTCGCGCGGCGTCAGGCTGTCGAGGATGTCTTTGACCACGTCGCGCAAGCCCGCCTGCATGGCCGCTTCGATCGGTGCGGTGTTGGCACCGTCTTCGATGAAGTCGCCCAGGTGGCTGTCGTCGTCGTCGCCAATCGGGGTCTCCATCGAAATGGGTTCCTTGGCGATCTTCATGATCTTGCGGATCTTGTCTTCGGGTATTTCCATGCGCTCGGCCAGCACCGAGGCGTCGGGCTCGTAGCCAAATTCCTGCAGGTGTTGCCGGCTGATGCGGTTCATCTTGTTGATGGTCTCGATCATGTGCACAGGGATACGGATGGTGCGCGCCTGGTCGGCGATGCTGCGGGTAATGGCCTGACGAATCCACCAGGTGGCGTAAGTTGAAAACTTGTAGCCGCGACGATATTCAAACTTGTCGACCGCTTTCATCAGGCCGATATTGCCCTCTTGAATCAGGTCGAGGAACTGCAGGCCGCGGTTGGTGTATTTCTTGGCAATCGAAATCACCAGACGCAGGTTGGCCTCGATCATTTCTTTCTTGGCCGCGCGCGAGGCGTATTCGCCTTCGTTCATGCGCTTGTTGATGTCTTTGAGCTGATCCAGCGGCACCACGACCTTGGATTGCAGGTCGATCAGGCGCTGCTGCAACTCCTGCACCGGCGGAATATTGCGGCCCATGGTCGCGCTCCAGGGTTTGCCGGCAGCGGCTTGTTTTTCGATCCATTTCAGATCGAGTAAATGGCTGGGCACCTTGTTGTGGTGTTTGTCACGGCCGCTGAATTCGGCAATGAACTGGGCCTGTGGGTAGCCGCACTTGTCAACGATGATGCGGCGCAATTCACGCTCTTTCTTGCGCACTTCATCGACCTGGCGACGCACCATGTCGCACAATTTTTCGATCGTCTTGGCGGTGAAGCGGATCGACATCAACTCGTCAGACAGGGCGCGCTGGGTCTTGAGGTAATGCGGCGTGCCGTAGCCTTCCTTGTCGTAGATGTGATGGATCTTTTCGAACAGGGCGCGCATGCGGTCAAAGCGCAGCATGGCTTCTCTTTTGAGCTCTTCGAGCTTTTTGGTCAGCGCTTTGGAGCCGCCGTTGCCGTCGTCGTCGTCTTCGGCGTCAAACTCGTCAAAGTCTTCTTCGGCCACATAGTCGTCGGCCTCATTGGGGTTGGTAAAACCGTCCACAATGGTGGTGATGACCACCTTGTCAGAGCGGATGTCTTCGCCCAGTTGCAAAATTTCAGCAATGGTGGCGGGTGAGGCGGAGATGGCCTCCATCATGGCCATCAGGCCGCCTTCGATGCGCTTGGCGATTTCGATCTCGCCCTCGCGCGTGAGCAGCTCGACCGTGCCCATTTCGCGCATGTACATGCGCACCGGGTCGGTGGTGCGGCCAAATTCGCTGTCCACCGTGCTCAGGGCGGCTTCGGCTTCTTCTTCGGCCTCTTCTTCGGTGGCGGCGGTGGGGCCATTTTGGTTGAGCAGCAGGGTTTCGGCGTCAGGCGTGTGTTCGTAAACGGCCACACCCATGTCGTTGAGCATGGAGATCACGACTTCCATGGTTTCGGCGTCGACCAGCTTGTCGGGCAGGTGGTCGGAAATCTCGCCGTGTGTCAGGTAGCCACGTGTTTTGCCAAGCTTGATCAGCGCCTTGAGGCGCAGGCGGCGCTTGGCGAGGTCTTCTTCGGACAAGACGGTTTCGTCCAGACCAAACTCTTTCATCAAGGCGCGCTCTTTGGCCTTGCTGATCTTCATGCGCAGTGGTTTGACCTTTTCAACGACCTCAGCGTTGGCTTCGACGACGGGTTCACCTTCAAGGTCCGCCTCAATGTCAGACAGATCCAGATCGTCGACTTGCCCCGCTTTTTTATCGGCCTTGGACTTGGGGCCCCGTTTGGCAGCAGACTTGGCGGCTGGTTTTGCAGCGGCTTCAGGTTTGGCGGGTTTGACGGCCTTGGCACTTGTCTTGGTGGTCTTGACTTCAACCGCTTCTGATTTGGCTTTTGATTTGGGAGTACTCACGACGGGGTCTTTGGTTTGGGATTTTGTTGGCTTGGCGGCGGGCATGATGAAACCTCAAAAAGACGACAACAATGTTCACACACACAACTTGTGTGCTGGCGTTTGTGTCGAGAGCTGGACAGCGTGTTTGTCAGGCAAGACCGGTGGGCGAACATTTGGTGTGCAATCCTTGCGGCAGGGGCCTAATGCTATGAACGCATTGTTGTGGCTGGATCCGGAGGTGTTGCTGTCGCACTTGCCAGAGCGAAGTGGCGGATTATAACTATTTTGGTGTGGCTTGCAGCGTGCTCGGGTGTGTAGGGGGAGCGATTCAAAGTGATGTGGGGGAGTTGGTGGAGTACAGCTGACATCACATTGCTTCCCCAATCAGCCGGGCAATGCGCTTTGCTACGGGTCCTGCGCCCGCTGCACTGCCTGTCTCGCGCGTGTTCACGTCCCAAAACCGCAGGCGTATAACCCAGTCGCTGTGCCGGGTTTGGCGTCAGGTAGTGGTTTGTCGAGAGACCACATCACTTTGAATCGCGCCCGTTCGTAGGAGGGGCGTTGGGCCAGAGTCGCCACGCCGGGGTCCGCGTGCGGCTGCAATCTCTCAAAATGACACATCAAGAAAAATCAGACAGTCGACCAACAAACTCTATCAACTGTGTCCCCAGGTCGTCTTGCCCCAGCAGCCGATCGCGGGCGCGGGAGATGGTGAGCTGCCATTGCGCCAGCGCTTCTTCGTCGAACAAGGCCACACTTTCCTGGTCACCAAACCTTGAAGTGTCGTTCCAGCGTGCGTGAGTCAGGCGCAACGAAGCGGGCGCATCAAGCCAATCGAGCCAGGCGTCGAGTTTGACGTGATGTGCTTTCTCTGTTTGTGGATAGATCTGCCAAACCAGGGGCTTGCCCGCCCACAGTGCGCGTACCAGCGAATCTTCACCGCGCACAAAATTCAGTTCACACGCCCACAACAGGTGGTCATAGTCGACTTGCGAGAGTGTGGGTAGATATGAAATCAAGAGCTGCTCGCGCTTATTCCGTAAGGGTTTGCTGCCATTTTTATCATGAATAAAATGCTGTACTGCAGCGCTGGCGCGTCCCGGTGTGACCAGCAACCGGGTGCGCTGTGGGCCGCACGCAAGCTGCGCCAGCAGCGTCGGCAAGGCGCGAGGTTCATAACAAAACAGCGACACCAGACGCTCACCCTGCCAAGCAACGCCGTGCTGTGCCAGCCAGGTGGCGCGGTCGAAGCTGGCTTGGCGCGCCAATAAATCGGGCTCGCGCAGCAAACCGCCGGTGCCAGCGGTGAAACCGGGGTAAAAAAAGTGCTTGACGAGACCTCGGCCCGGGCCGCTCATCACCGGGGAAGGTAAGCCGTGGCAGCGCCTGGCAAACGGTTCAGCACTCAGATACTCCAGGTTAATCCATAAGCAATTCTGTCGTCTAGCCCTTATTTTTCCTGCGTAAGCAGCTATGAATTCAGGATCAATCTCGCAACCGAAAGCCTCCACCAGCACGTCGCCCGGTATGATGCCGCGCGCATCAAAGGGCGTGCGCCAAGGCAGCACCTGCACGCCGGGCACATCATCGCGGACCATCCAGGTCAGCGCGCTGGCATCGTCGACCCACAGGCGTACCTGCTGGCCGCGTTGCGCCAGGTTGACGGCCAGCCGCCAGCACACGCCGATGTCGCCAAAGTTGTCGATCACACGGCAAAAAATGTCCCATTGCATGAAGCAGATTGTCCACAATAGCGCCCTATGTCTGACACCCCTGAAAATTTACCCGTCCCTGCAGCCAAGCACCCCGAGCAGTTGCTCAGTGACGTCGCCAGCCTGCCCGCGCTGCCCGGTGTCTACCGCTACTTTGACGCGCAGGGCCAGGTGCTGTATGTGGGCAAAGCCATCAACCTGAAAAAGCGGGTGTCGAGCTATTTCCAGAAGAACCACGGCGGCACGCGCATTGGCCACATGGTGAGCAAAATTGTGCGGCTGGAGACCACCGTGGTGCGCTCCGAGGCCGAGGCGCTGCTGCTCGAAAACAACCTGATCAAGACGCTCAACCCCAAGTACAACATCCTGTTTCGCGACGACAAAAGCTACCCCTACGTCAAGATCAGCAGCGGCGATTTCCCGCGTGTGGCGTACTACCGCGGCGCGGTCGAGAAAAAACACCATTACTTCGGCCCGTACCCCAGCGCGTGGGCGGTCAAAGAGGCCATTTTGCTGATGCAAAAAGTCTTCAAGCTGCGCACCTGCGAAGACTCGGTCTTTGCCAACCGCACGCGGCCGTGCCTGCTGCACCAGATTAAGCGCTGCAGCGGGCCTTGCGTGGGGCACATCAGCGCGGCTGACTACGCACAAGCGGTGGCGGATGCCGAGCGCTTTTTGAACGGTGACGCGCGCGAAGTGATGGCTGAGCTGGAGGCACGCATGATGGCGCACGCTGAACGGCTCGAATTTGAACACGCCGCCGAGCTGCGCAACCAGGTGGCGGCGTTGTCGAACGTGCTGCACCAGCAAAGCGTGGACAACGTGAGCGATCGCGATGTCGACATTCTGGCGGTGAAAGTGCAGGGCGGTCGCGCTTGCGTCAATCTGGCCATGGTGCGTGGCGGGCGACACCTGGGCGACCGGCCGTACTTCCCGGTGCAGGTGCAAGACGGCGCTGACGCGGCACTCGATGATGATGGCCTGGCCGATGCGAGCGTCACCCGTTCGGTCGAATCGCAGGTGCTTGATGCCTTCATCGCCCAACATTACCTGAACGTGCCGGTGCCGCCGTCATTGGTGGTGAGCCATCCGGTTGACAAAGCCCTGCTGCAGGCGCTCACCGTGCAAACCGGCATCAAGGTGACGGCGGTGCACGCTCCGCGCGAGCAACGCCGCGTCTGGCTGGAGATGGCGCAGACCAATGCCAACCTGCAACTGGCCAGGCTGCTGTCGGAAGAAGGCTCGCAGCAAGCGCGCACACGCGCACTGGCCGAAGCGCTGGATGTGTTGCCCGATGCGCTGGAGGAATTGCGCATCGAGTGCTTTGACATCTCGCACACCGGGGGCGAATCGACGCAAGCCTCGTGTGTGGTGTTTCACCACCATGCGATGCAAAACGCCGAATACCGCCGCTACAAGATCACCGACATCACCCCCGGCGACGATTACGCCGCCATGCGTCAGGTGCTGGAACGCCGCTACGGCAAGCTGGCTGAAGTGTTGAGCGAGGCCAAGCGTACCGGCGAGATGCCGCCCGGCACCGGGCGCCTGCCCGACCTGGTGTTGGTCGACGGCGGCAAAGGCCAGGTCAGCATGGCGCGCGAGGTTTTCGAAAAATTGGGGCTGGACTTGTCGCTGATCGTCGGTGTGGAAAAAGGCGAGGGCCGACGCATTGGCCTGGAAGAATTGGTGTTTGCCGACGGCCGCGAGAAGGTTTACCTGGGCAAGGATTCGGCCGCGCTGATGCTGGTGGCGCAGATTCGTGACGAGGCGCACCGCTTTGCCATCACCGGCATGCGCGCGGCGCGCGCCAAGGTGCGTATGGACGGCGGCAAGTTGGAGGAAATTCCCGGCATCGGCCCCAAGCGCCGGGCCCGGCTGTTGCAGCGTTTTGGCGGCGTGCGCGGTGTCGCACTGGCCTCGGCCGATGACATTGCGTCGGTGGAGGGGATTTCGCATGAATTGGCGCAGGAAATTTACCGGACGCTGCACTGACAACCTGCAGGCACGGTGGCTGGGTCATGCCACAATCCAATCATGTTCTGGACCATCCCCACCCTCATGACCTGGGCGCGCATTGTGGCGATCCCGCTGATCGTCGGGGTGTTCTATTTGCCGCTGGAGCCCGCCACTCGCAACCTGATCGCCACGGTCATGTTTGTGGTGTTTGCTGCCACTGACTGGCTCGACGGCTACCTGGCGCGTCGGCTCAACCAGGTGTCGGCGTTTGGCGCTTTTCTGGACCCGGTGGCTGACAAATTTTTGGTCTGCGCCAGTGTGCTGGTGCTGGTGCACCTGGGGCGCGCCGATGTGTTTGTGGCACTGATCATCATCGGGCGCGAGATCGCTATTTCTGCCTTGCGTGAATGGATGGCGCAGATTGGCGCGTCCAAAAGTGTGGCGGTGCACATGATCGGTAAACTCAAGACCACGGCGCAAATGACGGCTATTCCGTTTCTGCTCTATGACGGCAAGTTGTTTGGCCTGATCGACACCCATGTGTGGGGTGTCTGGCTGATCTGGATTGCCGCTGTCATGACCGTCTGGTCGATGGTCTATTACCTGCAAAAAGCGCTGCCCGAGATCCGGTCACGAGTGAAATGACGGCGGCGCTTGAGCGGCCCCTGATCCGGGCCATGCCGGCTGTGTTTGTGCTGATCTGGAGCACCGGCTTCATCGTTGCACGCTATGGCATGCCCCATGCGCCGCCTTTCAAATTTCTCGTGTTGCGCTATGTTTTTTCCATTGTCTGTTTTTTGCTTTGGATCACCCTGGCACGGGTCAAGTGGCCCGCGCGGCGCAATCAATGGGCGCACCTGGCGGTTACCGGGGTTTTCATGCACGCTTTTTATTTGGGAGGGGTCTGGGCAGCCGTCAAGCTGGGTATGGGCTCGGGTTTGTCGTCTTTGATTGTGGGCTTGCAGCCGGTGCTGACCGCGCTGTGGCTGGCCGCTACCGGCAGTCGCGTCGTGCCGCGCCAGTGGTTGGGCTTGGTGCTGGGCTTGATCGGTTTGGTGATGGTGGTGTCGCGCAAATTCGGTACCGGAGGCGAGGCCAATTTGCTCAACCTGTCGCTGGCCATCGGCGCGCTGCTGAGCATCACCATTGGCACGCTTTACCAGAAGCGCTTTGTGACCACGTGTGACGTGCGTACCGCCAATACCGTGCAACTGATGGCCGCACTGCTGGTGACCTTGCCGCTGGCTGCCCTTGAGCAAGAAGGCATTGACTGGCATGCTGAGTTGATTGGTGCCATTGCCTGGTCGGTGCTGGTGCTGACGCTGGGCGGCAGCTCGTTGCTGTACCTGTTGATTCAAAAAGGTGCGGCCGCGGCAGTGACCAGCCTGATGTACCTGGTGCCGCCAGTGACTGCATTCATCGCCTGGCTGCTGTTTGCCGAGCTGATCACGCTGACCACGATTTTGGGCACACTGTTGACCGCCGCCGGGGTGGCCTTGGTGGTGTGGCGGCCACGGGCTTGAGCCACAGTTTCAGTCCATCTGAGTCCACACTGCCGCCAACGGGGGTGATGCAGACCTATTTGGTGTGGTTAGAAGCGCGTTCAGCTGAACCCGGCATGGCGACTGGGCTATGCGCATGCGGTTTTGAGGTACGAACACGCGCGAAACAAAAGGAGCAGTGTGCCGGGCGACTGTCGGCGCGCGCCTCGCACCTCAAAGCCCGGTCGCATAGCCCAGTTAACATCAATCCATTTCAGGAAGCAACGTATGTCAGTTCAAAAAATTGCAGTGATCGCCGGCGATGGCATTGGCAAGGAAGTGATGCCTGAAGGTCTGCGCTTGGTGCAGGCGGCGGCTGATAAATTTGGCATCGCGCTGCAGTTCGACCATTTTGACTTTGCCAGCTGGGACTACTATGAAAAGCACGGACAGATGCTGCCCGACAACTGGAAAGAGCTGATTGGCGGCCATGATGCGATTTATTTTGGCGCGGTAGGCTGGCCTGAAAAAATACCGGATCATGTGTCGCTGTGGGGTTCGCTGTTGCAGTTCCGCCGCGAGTTTGACCAATACATCAACCTGCGCCCGGCGCGCCTCATGCCAGGCATCACCTGCCCGGTGGTGCGCCGTGATGGCAGCGCGCGCCAGGCCGGTGAAATTGACATGGTCATCGTGCGCGAGAACACCGAGGGCGAATACTCCAGCATCGGCGGGCGCATGTACGCCGGCACCGAGCGCGAGATCGTGCTGCAAGAAACCGTGATGTCACGCGTGGGGGTCGACCGGGTGCTGAAGTTTGCCTTCGAGCTGGCGCAGTCGCGCCCCAAAAAACACCTCACCAGCGCGACCAAATCCAACGGCATTGCCATCACCATGCCGTATTGGGACGAGCGCGTGGTTGAGATGACCAAACAGTACCCTGACGTGCGGGTGGACAAGTTTCACATCGACATCCTGACCGCGCATTTTGTACAGCGCCCCGACTTCTTTGACGTGGTGGTGGGGAGCAATTTGTTTGGTGACATCTTGAGCGATTTGGGGCCAGCGTGCACCGGCACGATTGCGATTGCGCCGAGTGCCAATCTCAATCCTGAGCGCAAATTCCCGTCGCTGTTTGAACCGGTGCACGGCTCGGCGCCCGACATTGCCGGGCAGCAAAAAGCCAACCCGATTGGCCAGATATGGAGTGGCGCGCTGATGCTCGACTTCTTGGGTCACCGCGCAGCGCACGATGCCATCATGTCGGCCATCGAGCGCTATCTGCAACCCGCCAGTGGTGCGCCACGCACAGCAGATATGGGTGGCAGCGCCCGCACGCAAGACGTGGGACGCTCCATCGCCAGCCTGCTCTGACGCGTGCTACTTCAGGTCGTCGGCCAGTACGGTCATGATGCGCTTGGCATCAGCCTCTGGCAACGCAGAGCCATCAGCGTTCTGGATCGAAACCACCGAAGCGCTGCCCTGGCTTGTCACCGAAACCTTGAATTTTTGTGGCTTGTTGTCAGCCTTGGACGAACCGAACAACTTGCCGAAAAAGCCTGGTTCGGCTTTGTCTGGGTTGGGTGCGACGTAGCGGACAAAATAAACGCCTTTGCTGCGGTCACGGTCTTCGACGGTGAAATTGGTGCGGTCCAGTGAGAGGCCTACGCGGCGCCAGGCACGGTCAAAGCCGTCCTCCAACTGCACCACAGGTTGCCCGTTGACACTGCTCAGACGGGAGCTGTCTTTGGCGACACCCGAGGCGATCAAGGCCTTGGATTGCTCTTCAGTGACACCGAGCTTGACCATCAGACGACGCAAAAATTCGGCTTCCAGTTCGGGGTCAGCCGGGCGCGGTTGCCACACTGTCTGGTCTTTGGCGGTAGAGTTGTAGACCTCGATCATGCCGCGGTGGCTGATGAAGATGTCGGTGCCACCAGCTTCATTGCGCTCCAGCCGGGTGCGAAATTTGTCGCGCTCGCCGGTCGAATACAACGAATCAAACACCTTGCCCAGCGTGTTGCGGATGAAGTCCTGCGGAAGTTTGGCCCGGTTTTCTGCCCAGTCGGTCTCCATGATGCCCAGGTTGGATTGCTCCTGCGCCAGTAGAAAGCCGTTTTCAATCCAGAAGTCCTTGACCGGCTCCCACAGCTTGTCGGCGCCGCGGCTGATCACCAGCCAGCGTTGTGTGCCCGAGCGTTCAATACGAACGTCCCCCAGGCTGGCTGTAGCTGTGGGCACGACGGCGGCGTTGGCCTGGCCGACCTGGTAGCCCGACGCGGTCACCGCAGCGCCCGGCACGTTGTAGCGGCTGTCTTTGGACAACTGGGTCAGATCGGGTGGGACTTCGAGCGACGGCGTCTTGACCGCGGCGCTTTTGTAGTCGATCTTGTCACCCTGGAGCACCGAGCAGGCGCCCAGCGTGATCGTCAGGCCCAGCAGGGCGAAGCGGGAAAGTGGGTTCACAAATAATCCTTAAGACAACAGCAAGATATAACAATCGATTAGAGCAGACCCACGGCGCGCATGGCGGTTTCCACCACCGGTTCATTGGCAGGCGTCAGCGGCGTCAGGGGCAGGCGCAGCGCGCCCCCACTGAGCCCCAGCCGCGCGACCGCCCATTTGACGGGGATCGGGTTGGCTTCGACAAACAGATTTTTATGCAAGGGCATCAGCTTGAACTGGAGGTCCATGGCACGTTTGACATCACTGGCAATCGCTGCCATGCACAACTCGTGCATCAGCCGCGGCGCCACGTTGGCGGTGACGCTGATGTTGCCCTGACCTCCGCAGAGCATGAGGGCCACCGCAGTGGGATCATCGCCCGAATAGACGGCAAAGTCTTGCGGCGTTTCACGAATCAACCATTGGGCGCGTCCGATGTCACCGGTGGCTTCCTTGATGCCCACAATGCCGGGCACCTGCGCCAGGCGCAGGACGGTGTTGTGTGCCATGTCTGCGACCGAGCGGCCGGGTACGTTGTACAGAATCACCGGCAGGTCGACCGCTTCGGCAATCGCCTTGAAGTGCAGATACTGGCCTTCTTGCGTGGGCTTGTTGTAGTAGGGCACCACCTGCAACTGGCAGTCGGCACCGACTTTTTTAGCGAACTTGGCCAGTTCGATGGCCTCGGCGGTGCAGTTGGCGCCGCAGCCGGCCATGATGGGCTTTCGCCCTGCCGCCTGCTCTACCGCGACGCGAATGATTTCGCAGTGCTCTTGCACGCTGACGGTGGGCGATTCACCCGTGGTGCCGACAACGCCGATGCAGTCGGTGCCCTGCTCAATATGCCAATCGACCAGCTTGCGCAAGGCGGGATAGTCGACGCTGCCGTCGGGCAACATGGGGGTGACGAGGGCAACGATGCTGCCGGTGATGCGTTGGTAGGCCATGGGTTTTTGCTGCAAAAGATTTAGAGGACTGATTTTAGCGAGAGCGGATAGCGCCTCGGCGCAACACCTTGGCTGGCTGGCGCGCCTGGGGCGATGGCAGCAATGCGCTGCACAAAACGCGCCGGTGCATCGACAAAGCCGTCTTCAAAGGCGACCACTCTGAAGCCCTGGCACAACTGCAGTAGTTCACCCGGACACAATAAAAAATCAGGACGCGACGGTTTGCCCACGGTTTCATTGCCGAGCGCAAAGGTTTCGTACAGCAGCACGCCACCTGGCTTGACGCTGGCCAGCAGCGTTGGAAACAGCGCGCGCCACAGGTAGTTGGTGACCACCAGCACATCAAACTGTAGCGGCATAGCCTTGTACAGCAAGGGCCAGGCAGCATTTTCAATGTCAACCACGACCACCTGGCCAAACGCGTTGGCAGCGGTTGCGGCCGCTGGATTGCGGTCGATACCGGTGACCCGAAAGCCTTGTTCGGCAAACCACGCCATGTGCCGACCCGCGCCACACGCCACATCCAATACCGTGCCCTGCGGGGCGGCCAGAGGCGTCCAGCGCACAACCCAGTCAGACGGCGTGCCTGTTGCGTGCGAGTTCAAAAGCAGCCCCAGATCTGGTTGGACAGGGTCAGTAAAAAATCGGGGCGGCCGTACATCGCAAACACCGCTGCCAGCAGCACCAGGGCGGCACCCAGCAAAGACCATTTGGCAATCGGTTTCATGGCATCAGGCGGCCTGCAGCGCTGGGGCGCGAACGATGGCCGTCTCCTTGATCGGCAGATTGACCAACGCCGCCACCCCACCCAGTGCAATGGCGATGTACCAGACGATGTCGTAGCTGCCGGTCTTGTCAAACAGGTAGCCGCCCAGCCAGACGCCCATGAACGAGCCAATCTGGTGGCTGAAAAACACAAAACCGCCTAGCATCGAAAAATGCGCCACGCCAAAGATTTGCGCCACCGCCGCATTGGTTGGCGGCACAGTGGACAACCACAGCACGCCCATCACCGCCGAAAAGACATACACGCTGCTCGCCGACAGTGGCAGCAACAAGAAAACGCTGATCGCCACCGAGCGGGCCAGATAGATAAAAGCCAGGATATGGCGCTTTTGCCGCCGTTGCCCAAGCCAGCCCGCCGCATACGTGCCAAACACGTTGAACAAGCCGATGAGCGCCAGCGAGTAACTGGCCACCTGCGGCGGCAGACCCTGGTCTTTGAGGTAACTGGGCATGTGCACGCCGATGAACACGACCTGAAAACCGCAGACAAAAAATCCCGCCATCAGCAAGCGGAAGCTGGGATATGCGAACGCCTCTTGCAGCGCGTGCACGATCGATTGCTCACGAAAATGCCCGGCACCGCCAAACAGTTGCGGTTCGCGCAGCCACCAGGCCAGCGGCATCATCAAGAGCGCCGCCAGTGCCAGCGCGACCAGCGCCTCTTGCCAGCCCAGGCTGTTGATGAGTAAACCTTCGGTGGGGACCATCAGAAATTGGCCAAACGAGCCCGCTGCAGCGGCAATGCCCATCGCCATCGACCGTTTACTTGGCGGCACATTGCGACCGATCACGCCGTAGACCACGGCGTAAGTGGTGCCCGCCTGCGCCATGCCGATCAACACCCCGGTGGTGAGCGAAAACATCAACGCGGATGTCGCGTAGGCCATGCCCAGCAAGCCCAGGGCGTACAACACCGCGCCACCGACAATGACTCGGGACGCGCCAAAACGGTCAGCCAGCATACCGGCAAAAATACCGACAAAGCCCCAGACCAGGTTTTGAATCGCCAGCGCGAAGGCAAAGGTTTCACGGCTCCAGTTTTGCGCCTGGGTAATCGGTTGCAGCCACAAGCCAAAGCCGTGGCGGATGCCCATGGACAAGGTCACAATGGCGGCGCCACAAATCAGTATTTGCTGCAGGGAAAGTTTGGGAGCGTGCTGCGTCATGGGGGGCGAATATACCGAATTGGGCCGCCCGGTCGGCGCGCGTGTCCGCAATGCCCGGCGCGGTGGCATTGCAAAACTGTGTTTGCATCCAGTTGTTTGACCGCAAACGCCTACAATGCGCGCCCTATGGCGACTAAACCCACCCCCGAATATTCCGAAAATTCCATCCGCGTGCTCAAAGGCCTGGAGCCGGTCAAACAGCGCCCAGGCATGTACACCCGCACCGATAACCCGCTGCACGTCATTCAGGAAGTGCTCGACAACGCCGCTGACGAAGCGCTGGCGGGCTACGGCAAAAAGATCAAGGTCACGGTGCATGCCGACGGCTCGGTCAGCATCGAAGACGACGGCCGAGGCATTCCGTTTGGCCTGCACCCCACCGAGCACGCGCCGGTGATCGAGTTGGTGTTCACTCAGTTGCACGCTGGCGGCAAGTTTGACAAAGGCAAGGGCGGTGCCTACAGCTTCTCGGGTGGTTTGCACGGTGTGGGCGTGAGCGTGACCAATGCGCTCAGCACCCGGCTGGAGGTCACCACCTACCGCGACAACCAGGTGGCGCGGCTGGTGTTTTCTGGCGGCGACGTGATTGAAGCTTTGAGCGTGCGCCCGGCGGGGGACGGCGAACATCGCTCGGGTACCTTGGTGCGCGTCTGGCCAGAAGCCAGGTATTTTGAGTCGATGGCGCTGCCGATGGTGCACCTGGAACACCTGCTGCGCAGCAAGGCGGTGCTGATGCCTGGCGTGACGGTGAGCCTGACGCAAGAGAAAACCAGGGAAACCCAAACCTGGATTTTCAAGGGCGGCCTGCGTGACTATCTGACGCAAACCCTGAATGGCGAGCCGGTGATTCCCCTGTTTGAAGGTGAAGGCTTTGCCGACGCGCACCACGACAGCTTTGCCGACGGCGAAGGGGCCGCCTGGTGCGTAGCCTTCACGGAGGATGGGCAGCCGGTACGTGAAAGCTACGTCAATCTGATCCCGACCACCGCGGGCGGCACCCACGAGTCTGGCCTGCGCGACGGGCTGTTTACCGCTGTCAAGAATTTTGTCGACCTGCATTCGCTGTTGCCCAAAGGGGTCAAACTGCTGCCCGACGACGTGTTTGCCCGTGCCAGCTACGTGCTCTCCACCAAGGTGCTGGACCCGCAGTTTCAGGGCCAGATTAAAGAGCGCTTGAATTCGCGCGATGCGGTGCGGCTGGTGTCGGGCTTCGTGCGTCCGGCGCTAGAGCTGTGGCTGAACCAGAACGTCGAATACGGAAAAAAACTGGCCGAAATCGCCATCAAAGCCGCGCAAAGCCGCCAAAAAGCCGGGCAAAAAGTCGAAAAGCGCAAAGGCTCGGGCGTCGCCGTGCTGCCGGGTAAGCTCACCGATTGCGAAAGCAAGGATATTCTTGAAAATGAGGTGTTTCTGGTGGAAGGCGATTCGGCTGGCGGCAGCGCCAAAATGGGCCGCAACAAGGAAAGCCAAGCAATCTTGCCGCTGCGTGGCAAGGTGCTCAACACCTGGGAAGTCGACCGCGACCGGTTGTTTGCCAACAACGAAATCCATGACATTTCTGTCGCCATTGGCGTAGACCCGCATGGACCGAATGACACGCCCGATCTGAGCGGCCTGCGTTACGGCAAGATTTGCATCCTGAGCGACGCTGACGTGGACGGCTCGCACATCCAGGTGCTGCTGCTCACGCTGTTTTTCAAACACTTTCCCAAGCTGATTGAAGCCGGTCATGTCTATGTGGCGCGCCCGCCCTTGTTCAGGGTTGATGCGCCCGCGCGGGGTAAAAAACCAGCCTCCAAGTCCTATGCGTTGGACGAGGGCGAACTGACCGCCATTCTGGACAAGCTGCGCAAAGAGGGCGTGCGCGAGGGCGCTTGGGCCATCAGCCGCTTCAAAGGCCTGGGCGAGATGAACGCCGAGCAGTTGTGGGACACCACACTGAACCCCGACACCCGTCGTCTGCTGCCGGTGCATCTGGGTGCGCTGGATGTGCTGCAAACCTCCGAGCTGATGAACAAGCTCATGGGCAAGGGTGAGGCGGGAGCGCGGCGCGAGTTGATGGAGCTGCATGGGGACTCGGTGGAGTTGGATGTTTAGCTATTTTGTTTGTAGCTAGTTGCGTTTGATGAATAAGGGCTAGAGGCTGATTTCGTATAAATTATTTTGGTTGACCTGTGTGGTTGTGAGAGGGTCAAGTTAAGTAAGACAGGTGAAGCTGTCGGTGCGCCTGCTGCGCAGTGGCCGGATTTGGCGGTCTCCTCATACTGGAGTACCAGAAATCGTCAACCGCCAAATCCGGCCACTGCGCAGATGTGTTGGTTAGCCAGAGTTTTTGAATACCGGTGAATGCTGCAGTGATGCGTAGTAACTTTGAATTGACGAAAGCGTCCAGCGAGGTGGACCATCCGGGCGGCTGACGATTTCTGGTACTCCAGCATGAGGAAGCTGCCCGGATGGTCCGCCTCGCGGGTTGCACAAGAAACCGTTCGCCGCAAATTGTCTTCATCCGATGTTTTTTGATTTTTAGCGAGATTTACGTTTGCCATGACCGATGAACTTATTTTTGACTTACCCACACCCGCCCAGCCCGAAGGCGACGACGCGCTGAACTTGGCCAGTTACGCCCAGCGTGCCTACCTGGAATACGCCCTGAGCGTGGTCAAGGGCCGCGCTTTGCCCGATGTCACCGACGGCCAAAAACCGGTGCAGCGGCGCATTTTGTATGCCATGAGCCGCATGGGCCTGGGCTACGGTGGAGCCAACGGCAATGTAGGGGCCAAGCCGGTCAAGAGTGCCCGGGTGGTGGGCGACGTGCTGGGGCGTTTTCACCCGCACGGCGACTCGTCGGTGTATGACGCGGCGGTGCGCATGGCGCAAGACTTTTCGCTGCGCTACCCGCTGATCGACGGCCACGGCAACTTTGGCAGCCGTGACGGCGACGGCGCGGCGGCGATGCGCTACACCGAAGCGCGCCTGGCCAAAATCACCAGCTTGCTGCTGGACGAAATCGACGAAGGCACGGTTGATTTTTCGCCTAATTACGACGGCTCAACCGAAGAGCCCAACCAGTTGCCTGCGCGCCTGCCCTTTGCCCTGCTCAACGGGGCCAGCGGCATCGCCGTCGGCCTGGCCACCGAAATTCCCAGCCACAACCTGCGCGAAGTGGCCGATGCCTGTATTGCCCTGATCAAGTCACCCAACCTGTCAGACGATGAACTGTATGGGCTGCTGCCCGGGCCGGATTTTCCCGGTGGCGGGCAAATCATCAGCAGCGCGGCCGAGATTGCCGACACCTACCGCAGCGGCCGCGGCTCGCTCAAATGCCGCGCCCGATGGAAGATCGAAGAACTGGCGCGCGGCCAATGGCAACTGGTCATCACCGAGCTGCCGCCGGGGGTCAGCACCCAGCGCGTGCTGGAAGAAATTGAAGACTTGAGCAACCCCAAAATCAAGGCCGGCAAAAAAGCGTTGAGCCTGGAGCAAAACCAGCTCAAAGCGACGGTGTTGTCGGTGCTGGATGGGGTGCGCGACGAATCCAGCAAAGACGCGGCGGTGCGCCTGGTGTGCGAACCCAAGACCAGCAAAATTGGCCAGCAGGAGCTGATCAACACGCTGCTGGCGCACACCAGCCTGGAATGTTCCAGCCCCATCAACCTGACCATGATCGGGCTGGACGGCCGGCCCACGCAAAAGTCGCTGCGCCAGATGTTTACCGAGTGGATCGCCTTCAGGCAGACCACCATCGAGCGGCGCACCCGCCACCGCCTGGGCAAGGTGCAGAGTCGCATCCACATTCTGGAAGGGCGGCAAATTGTGCTGCTCAACATCGACGAGGTGATTGCCATCATCCGCCAGAGTGACGAGCCCAAAGCGGCGCTGATGGCACGCTTCAATCTGTCGGAGCGCCAGGCCGAAGACATTCTTGAAATTCGCCTGCGCCAATTGGCCCGGTTAGAGGCCATCAAGATCGAGCAAGAGTTGGCCAGCTTGCGCGACGAGCAGAAAAAACTGGAAGAGATTTTGGACAGCCCGGCCGCACTGCGCCGCCTGATGGTGAAGGAAATTGAAGCGGATGCCAAAACCTTTGCTGACGCGCGTCGCACGCTGATCCTGGCCGAGAAAAAAGTCGTGCTGGAAGTCAAAGTGGTGGACGAGCCGGTGACCGTGGTGGTGAGTCAAAAAGGCTGGGTGCGGGCGCAAAAAGGCTGGGTGCGCGACCGTCTCAGTGGCGCTGAGGCTTCGCAATACAGCTTCAAGGCCGGGGACGAACTCTACGGCACGTTTGAATGCCGCACCATTGATACCTTGTTGGCGTTTGGCTCCAACGGCCGCGTCTATTCGGTGGCGGTTGCGCTGCTGCCGGGCGGCCGTGGTGACGGCCAACCCATCACCAGCTTGATCGAGCTGGAGGCCGGCACCCAACTGCTGGCGTATTTTGCGGGCCCCGTGGAGGCCAGTTTGCTGCTCAGCAGTTCGGCTGGCTACGGCTTTACCGCCACGCTTGCCAACATGATCTCGAGGCAAAAAGCGGGCAAGGCATTTGTGACGATCAACGCAGGCGAGGCGCTGTGCCAGCCATCGCTGATCGCCAATGCCGCCACTGGTGTGCCCGCTGCCACCCATGTGGCGTGCGCCTCCACCGGCGGGCGCATCCTGACGTTTGAGCTGGCTGAGCTGCGGGCCATGCCCGGCGGCGGGCGTGGTTTGATGCTGATTGATCTGGAAGCCAAAGACACCCTCGCCGGTGCGGCGGCCTACACCCGCAGCGTGCGCCTGGACGGCATCGGGCGCGGCGGCAAGCTGCGCGACGAAACGCTGGAAATCCGCAGCCTCAACAACGCTCGCGCGGTGCGTGCGCGCAAGGGCAAAGTGGCTGATTTGGGCTTCAAGCCCAACAAGATTACAAGGGTGGAGTGAGTGTTGTCAGCTCATAAAGTCAGCGACAGCTTCAGGGAATGATCATTGCACCCCTGCGCTCCAGCTTGATCAAAAAAGGCATGATCTACAGCCCTGCACATGGCGATACCGCCTTTACAGTGCCGTTGTTTGACCAGTTCATGCTGCGCACCATGCCCGATGGGCCGCGCAAAGCGGGACAGTAGGCGTTTCGAGTCCGCTTACCTGCTACTCGGAAAACTAAACACCGCCCCCTCGCGCACCCCGGCACTCGGCCAGCGCTGGGTAATGGTTTTGCGCTTGGTATAAAACCGCACCGCGTCGGGCCCGTAGCCGTGCAAATCACCAAACAGTGACCGCTTCCAGCCGCCAAAGGAGTGGTAGGCCACCGGCACCGGCAGCGGCACGTTCACGCCGACCATGCCGACCAGAATGTTGTCTGAAAAGTAGCGCGCGGCCTCGCCGTCGCGGGTAAAGATGCAGGTGCCGTTGCCGTATTCGTGCGCGTCGATCAGGTCCATCGCCTCTTGCAGGGTTTTAACGCGCACCACGCCCAACACTGGGCCAAAAATTTCTTCCTGGTAAATGCGCATGCCGGGTTTGACGTGGTCAAACAGGCAGGCACCCAAAAAGTAACCCGCCTCATGACCGGGCACGCTGATGCCACGGCCATCCACCACCAGCGTCGCGCCCTCGGTCACGCCTTGGTCCACATAGCCCTTCACCTTGTCAAAATGCGCTTGTGTCACCAGCGGGCCCATGTCGCAACTGGCTTGCGTGCCGGGGCCGACCTTCATTTTGGCGATCTCGGTTTTCAGCCCGGCAATCACCGCGTCGGCGGTCGCGTCGCCCACCGCCACCACCAGCGGGATGGCCATGCAGCGTTCGCCGCATGAGCCGTAGGCAGCGCCCATCAAGGCATTGACGGCGTTGGCGATGTCGGCATCGGGCATCACCACGGCGTGGTTCTTGGCACCGCCCAGCGCCTGCACGCGCTTGCCGTGGCTGCATCCGGTGCTATAGATATATTCAGCAATCGGCGTGGAGCCGACAAAGCTGATGGCCTTGACACGCGCATCGGTCAGCAGCGTGTCCACCGCCTCCTTGTCGCCATGCACCACGTTCAACACACCCGGTGGCAAGCCCGCTTGCAACGCCAGTTCGGCCACCAGCAGCGCGCTACTCGGGTCGCGCTCGGACGGCTTCAAAATGAAGGTGTTGCCACAGGCCACCGCCATTGGCCACATCCACAGCGGCACCATCACCGGAAAGTTGAATGGTGTGATGCCCGCACACACACCCAATGCCTGGAACTCGCTCCACGAATCGATAGCCGGGCCGACATTTTTGCTGTGTTCTCCCTTGAGCAGCTCGGGCGCGTAGGACGCGTATTCGACGTTTTCAATGCCGCGCTGCAGTTCGCCCAAAGAATCGCTCAGCACCTTGCCGTGCTCGGCGGTGACCAGCGCGCAGATGGCCTCAGCGTTTTGCTCCAGCAGCACCTTCAGGGTGCTCATGACCCGCGCGCGTTTCAAGGGCGGCGTATTGCGCCAGGCCGGGTAGGCGGCTTGCGCGTTGGCTATGGCCGCCTCCACGGTGAGCTTATCGGCCAAAGCGACACGTTTTTCTACCTGGCCCGTGGCGGGGTTGAACACGTCAGCCGTGCGCGTGCCGCCTGCGGTGCGCTGGCCGTTGATCAAATGTTCAATGGTGGGGAGAGTGGTTGGCATGGTGATGGTCTCAAGAATAATATGAAGAAAATATGGCTCTAGCCCTTGTGTATACTGCGCAAGAAGCTATTAAATAAATAGTATTTCTGATACCAGCGCAGCCATGCCGGACGCCTGATCGCCCGCCTCTTGGCGTAGCCCATGGACCACGCCGGCACGGTCTGCCGCACTGCGATTCTGGCTGACTTTCCATTTACCTGTGAGGGCTTCCATGGTGACTTCAATGCCCACAATCGCACGCAGCATCTGCGCCACATAGTCCGCGGGTGCGTCGCTCACCTGCCAGGGCGCGGCGCGAGGGTCTTCGCGCGAGTGGGTCAGCGCCGTCACCTGCGCGCGCAACCAGTCGGCATCGTCTACCACCCGCAAAATGCCCCGCGCTTGCACCAGCACGTAGTTCCAGGTTGGCACCACCTTGCCATGTTCGACCTTGGCGGGGTACCACGACGGCGACACGTAGGCTTGCGGCCCGCGGAACACCACCAAAACCGGGGTGTTGGCGGCGCGTTGCCACAGCGGGTTGGCACGCGCCACGTGGGCGCGCAGCGTGTTGGGCTTGTCAGCGGCCAGCATGAACGGAATTTCATCCACGCAGGGCAGCCCGTCCTGCACGGTCACCAGGCTGGCCAGCGGGTGCGCCGCCATCAGGGCGTGCAGCACCTCGGGGCGGGTCTCGGCAAAATGTTTAGGTTGGTACATGGTCAAGCGGTGTGCGTTGGGTGTCTGATACCGTTTCCATATCAATCCAACACGTTGTTGCAACGCCTTGCCATGCCGTCTAGCGGCGTGCGTTGGGTGTCTGACGCAGCGGAATCAAGGAGGAGGCACGGGCGAAGCCCCAGCCGGGGGACATCCGCGGAGTCAGATACCCGGCGCACGCTGCGGGTTAAAACGGAAAGAGCGTGCATCAACGAACAACTCAAGCCGTAGCGTTAAACGTCTCACCCAGCGCGTTGACCAAGCTGTCTATCTGCTCAGGCGTCGAAATAAACGGCGGGGCCAGTTGAATCGTGTCGCCACCGTAGCGCACATAAAAGCCCTTGGCCAGCATCGTCTTGGCAATCTCATACGGCCGTTTGGCGGGCTCGCCTGGCACGGCGTCGATGGTGAAGCCCGCGGCCAAGCCCAGGTTGCGGATGTCAGCCACATGCTGGCAGCCTTTGAGCGAATGCACGGCGTTTTCAAAATAAGGTGCCAGCGCTTTGACCCGGTCGATCATGTGCTCGCGAACCAGAATGTCCAGCACTGCCAGGCCCACCGCGCACGGCACCGGGTGCGCCGAGTAGGTGTAACCGTGGGCAAATTCCAGCAGGTAGTCGGGGCCACCGGCGGCCATGAAGGTGTCGTATATGTCTTTGCTGGCAATCACCGAGCCCAGTGGCTGTGCGCCGTTGGTGATTTGCTTGGCGCAGTTCAAGATGTCCGGCGTCACACCAAAGTATTCCGCGCCGGTGTAGGTGCCCAGACGGCCAAAGCCGGTGATCACCTCGTCAAAAATCAGCAAGATGTTGTTGGCGCTGCAGATGTCGCGGATGCGCTTCAAATAGCCTGCGGGCGGCACCACCACGCCAGCCGAGCCCGACATCGGTTCGACGATGACGGCGGCGATGTTGCTGGCATCGTGCAGCGCAATCAGCTTGAGCAAATCTTCGGCCAAACCAACCCCGCCGTAGCCATTGGCTTGCGCTTGCGCCGGTGGCAGGCCGCGGTAAAACGATCCGGCAGGCGGCTGGGTATGCGGCAAGTGATCCGCACCAATGCCTTGCCCAAACACCTTGCGGTTGCCGCCGATACCACCGACCGAAATGCCGCCAAAGTTGACGCCGTGGTAGCCTTTTTCGCGCCCAATAAACAGCGTCTTGGTGCCTTGCCCTTTGGCGCGCCAGTAGGCGCGTGCCATCTTCAAAGACGTGTCAGCCGATTCAGAGCCTGAGCCGGTAAAAAACACGTAGTCCAGCCCGTCCGGGGTGAGTTCTTTGAGCTTGTTGGCCAGCGCAAACGACAACGGGTGGCCAAACTGGAACGCGGGTGAATAGTCCAGCGTGGCGAGCTGATGGCTGGCGGCTTGCACAATCTCGCTGCGGCCGTGACCCAAGCCACAGGTCCACAGGCCTGAGAGCCCGTCAAAAATTTTGCGGCCGTCCAGGTCGGTGTAATAAGCGCCCTGGGCGCTGGCCATCATGCGCGGATGGGCCTTGAAGTCGCGGTTGCCGGTATAGGGCATCCAGTGCGCGTCCAGCCAGGCGGCGTCGGTGCGTGGGCGGGTCAGGGCTTGGGTGTCGGGCATGTTCATGGCGGTCTGCCTTGGTGTGATAACAAGAAGTTGCTGATTGTGGGCAACTCGGTTACTCTTATAAATGATCAAGTATCACCACAAAGTTACCAATTTATGCAAGTAAAAACCCGCGCCGCCCTGGGCCAGCTCAGTGACATGGATCTGCGTCTGCTGCGCGTCTTCAAAACCGTGGCCGACTGCGGCGGCATGGCCGCGGCCGAACTGGCGCTCAACATTGGCACCAGCACGGTCAGCCGCCACATCAAAGACCTGGAAACACGGCTCAACCTGACGTTGTGCCGCCGCGGGCGCGCCGGCTTTGCCCTGACCCCCGAGGGCCAGCAAATTTACGCCGAGACGCTGCGCCTGCTGGCCAGTGCCGATGCGTTTCGCAGCCGGGTGGATGAAATTCACCAGCGCATGGGCGGCGAGCTGCATCTGGCGGTGTTCGACAAAACCGCCAGCAACCCCGCCGCGCACATCGGTGAGGCGATTGCGCTGTTTGCCGCGCAGGCCCCTGATGTGGCGCTGCACCTGCACGTGGCCCCACTCAACACCATCGAGCGCGGTGTGCTCGACGGCGAGTTTCAGGTCGGCGTCGTCCCCGGCCACCGCAGCTCGGGTCTGCTGGCTTACGACGAGCTGTTTGCCGAAACAATGTACCTGTATTGCAGCGCGGCGCACCCGCTTTTCAAGGCGACCGCAGCGCATCAGCCCGCCGACTGGGACGCGCTGCGCCAGTACCCGTTTGCCGGACTGGGCTACCACTCGCCCAATATGGAGCAGGCGCAACAGGTGCAGCTGAGCCGCGCGGCCACCGGCTACGACCAGGAGTCAATCGCTACGCTGATTTTGTCGGGGCGTTTTCTGGGTTTCTTGCCCGACCACTACGCCGCCGAGTTTGTGCGCCAGAGCCGCATGAAGGCGGTGCACCCGGAAGTCTTTCGCTACGACTGCATTTTTTTTGGCATCGTGCGCGCGTCGCCGCAACCCGCGCGGGTGACGTTGGCGCTGCAGGCGTGTTTGCGCAGGGCGCACAGTTCGAACGCGGGTTTGGGGCAAAGAATCTCCCCGAGAAGCGCTCACGCACGGTGATTGGGTTATGCGACCGGACTTTGGGGTGTGAGGTGCGCGCCGACCATCCCTCGCGCACTACACCGTCCACCGTCCGTTTCGTGCGTGTTCACCCCCCAAAACCGCATGCGCATAACCCAGTCGCCGTGCCGGGTTCGACGTAGGCCCTGGTCTTTAGCAATGGCATCCCTTGGCATCACGCCTTGTCGCACCCACCCGGACCTGCCCCGCAGCACACCCGGATAACATCGCGCGCACCATGCCCCAATTTGCCGCCAACCTGTCACTGCTCTACCCCGAGCATGATTTTCTGGACCGTTTTGCAGCCGCTGCCCAAGATGGCTTCAAAGCGGTGGAGTATCTTTTCCCCTATGCCCACGCGCCCCAAGAGCTGGCCGCACAGCTGCAAGCGCATGGCCTGCAGCAAGTGCTGTTCAACGCACCGCCGGGTGACTGGGACGCGGGCGAACGCGGGCTGGCGTGTATTCCTGGCCGCGAAGCTGACTTTCGCCAAAGCGTGATGCAAGCGCTGGTTTACGCCGACGTGCTGGCGTGTCCGCGCATTCATGTGATGGCCGGCCTTTTGCCCGAGACAGGTACATTGCAGGAGATCTACCGTACTTACGTCAGCAACCTGCGCTGGGCGGCACAAACGGCTGCACGGCATGGCGTGCAGGTGTTGATTGAGCCGATCAATCCGCGCGACATGCCCGGCTACTACCTGCACCGGCAGGACGTGGCGCATCAGGTGCTGGTCGACGTGGATGAGCCCAACCTGAAAGTACAGATGGACCTGTACCACTGCCAGATCGTTGAAGGTGACCTGGCCACCAAACTGCAACTTTACCTGCCCACCGGCCAGGTCGGTCATATCCAGATTGCCGGTGTGCCGCAGCGCCATGAGCCCGACCTGGGCGAACTGAATTACCCCTATCTGCTGGCGCTGATCGATGCACTGGGCTATACCGGCTGGGTGGGCTGCGAGTACCGCCCGCAGCGTCCAGGCCCGGGCGGCACCAGCGCGGGCCTGGGCTGGATGGCGCAACACGCTTGACCACATTTTGGAATGAGCCCCTTTTCTGGCCCGCATCGGGCATCGCCTGGGCCGAAGCCTTTGCCGAAATCACCCGCTGCCCACGATCGTCGCGGGCGGTTTCAGAAAACATAGATAAATAGCCTCCAGAGCTTTCATAAAAAGCGCAATTAGCTATTGATGTAATAGCTAATTGGCAGTTCTTTGCCATGCACTCGCGGTGTTGCCCAAGCGTTTGCCATGCGGCAATTCATTTAGCCTGGTAAACATGTCACGGCAATAGCCGTCGATCTTCAGACACTTGTTGATCTCATCCACCGGCAGCGGCCCCGACACCACCACCAGGTCATTGGCACGGTCGAGCGCACCACTGGCACGCAGACGCCGGCGCGTGTTGTTGGCCCAGCAGTGAATACGCAACGGGCTGCCGTGTTCGCGCAAGGCGCCGGTGCTGGCGTCAAAGGCAATCGCCACTGTGTCGGTGCGTAGCCGCAGGCGGTGTTCTCCGGTGAACTTGCTGGCAGGCGTGCTCAGGTCATACAGATGGTAGTGGTCGTTTTTGAGCTGGTACTGCAGTGTCATGAAACCTCCGGGAGATGGTTTTATTTTGCCGGACTGTAAACGACGGAAAAGGCAAAAATGCCTGAGCAAAGTCCGGTTTTCCGTGCCTTGAGGGAAAACCCGGGTGCGATTGAAGTTGGTGTGGCGTTTTATCGACGTACGCACTTCACCTCTGGCGTCGCGGTCGTTGGTAGACAATGACGGTTGATCTTGACGCGGGGTGAACATATGGCAATCGGCTGGCTGACCGTTCTGAAAATGGTGCCTTGGGGCGACGTGATAGAGAACGCGCCCAAAGTAGCACAAGGCGCCAAAAAACTCTGGAGCTCGGTGGGGAAAAAGGCACCCCCGGACACCGCAAGTGGTGGTGCACAGACATCGGTGGCCGATGCCGTCGGATCGCTGGCGCAACTGCAAGCGCAAGTGGCTGAACTGCAGGTTGCCACCGCCGCGTTGCACCAGCAAATGCTTGATTCCAGCGCGTTAATCAAAACACTGGCCGAACAAAATGCCGTGCTGGTGCAACGCGTGGAAGTCAATCGCAAGCGCCTGCTCGGCTTGGCTGCGGTGGTCGTGGTGCTGCTCATTGTGCTGGGCTTTAAGTTATTTTGATAGCTGCTTGCGCTTATTACATAAGGGTTAGAGGCATTTTTCTTGATGAACCAGGCCAAAGCTGAAGCGCCACCTCCGCGTGGTCTGATGGTGCTGCACAGCAACCGGATCGAAGACCTGCGCGACCTGCTGGTGCAGTACCTCAAAGCACACCCTTTAGGCCCGCTGCAGCCCGAGGTGATCCTGCTGCAGAGCAACGGCATGAAGCACTGGCTGGAGCTGGCGCTGGCCAACGACGACGCGTTGGGCATTTGCGCCGCCACCCAGATGGTGCTGCCCAGCGCCTATCTGTGGCAGATGTACCGCGCCGTGCTGGGCGCGCAGGCGGTGCCGGCGCACATGCCGTTTGACAAGACCGCGCTGCTGTGGCGACTGGTACGCCTGTTGCCTGCGCTGTGCGACACGCGCGCTGTTTATGCGCCGCTCAAGCAGTACCTGAGCGGCGATAACGCCGCGCGCAAACTGTACCAACTGGCGCTGCAGGTGGCCGACGTGTTTGACGGTTACCAAAGCTACCGTGCCGACTGGCTGACTGACTGGGCTGGCGGGCAAGACGTGCTGCGCGGTGCGGTGGGCGGTGCGCCGCCGCCTTTAACCGAGGCACACCGCTGGCAGGCGCAGCTGTGGCGCGACTTGCGCGCCGATGTGGCAGCGCAGGGCGGCGCGGCACTGGCCGAGGCTTCGCGTGCGGCGGTGCATGCGCGCTTTCTGGAGACCATCAGTCAGCTCAATCACTCTGAAAAAAAGAGCGCTTTGCGCCCGTCGGGTGTGCCGCAGCGGCTGATTGTCTTTGGTGTCTCGTCGTTGCCAATGCAGGCGGTGCAGGCGCTGGCAGCACTCGGCCAGCTGTGTCAGGTGATGTTGTTTGTGCAAAACCCGTGTCGATATTACTGGGGTGATCTTGTTGAAGGCCACGCCGCGCTGCGCGCGCAGGTACGCCGTCGTCAACCGGTCAAACCGAACATGCTGGCTGCCTCGGACGCGCCCAACGACACGCACCCCTTGCTGGCGGCGCTGGGCAAGCAGGGGCGCGACTATTTGCACCTGCTTGACGGCTTTGACGCGCCCGAAGCGTACCGCGCGCATTGGCATCGCGTCGATGTGTTTGTCGATCCGGCAGGTGCCGACCCGGCCAGCGCGACGCAACTGGCGCAATTGCAGTCGGCCATCCTCAACCTCAACCCGCCACCCCCCACGCCGGTTGATTTGAGTGATGACGGATCGCTGGTCTTGGTCACCGCGCACAGCGCGCAGCGCGAGCTGGAAGTCTTGCACGACCGCCTGCTGGCCTGGTTCGATGCCGACGCCGCGCTGCAACCGCGCGACGTGATGGTCATGGTGCCCGACATGGCCACGTTTGCGCCACACATTTACGCGGTGTTTGGGCGTTTTGCCACGGGGCAGCCGCGCCATATCCCGTTTTCGGTGGCCGACACCACCGCGCGCCAGAGCCCGCTGGTGCAGGCCCTGGAGCAACTGCTGCAGCTGCCCGAATCGCGCCTGTCGCTGGCCGACTGGTTGAGCCTGTTTGAGGTGTCTGCCGTGCGCACGCGCTTTGGTTTGAGCGAAGCCGACGTGCGCCAGTTGCAGGACTGGCTGGCCGCTGCCGGTGTGCGCTGGGGGTTTGATGCTGCGCACCGTGTTCAATGGGGCTTGCCGTCTGCTGCGCCCGGTGTGGCGCAAAACACCTGGGCTTTTGGCCTGCGCCGCCTGTTGCTGGGTTACGCGCTGGGCATTTCAGACGACGCGCTGTGGGAAGACACGCTGGCGCAACCGGCCCTGAGCGGTCTGGACGCGCCACTGGCTGCCGGGCTGCTGGGCTGGCTTGACGCGGTGGCGCAAACCCTGCCCACCTTGCAAGCCGATCAAACGCCGGCGCAATGGGTGCAGACCTTGCAGGCGCTGGTGGCGCGTTTTTTTGCCAGCGACAACGAGACAGACGAGCGTGCCATCACCCGCCTGCTGATGCCGCTGGCGGCCTGGCAGCAAACCTGCGCGCAGGCGCAGTGCGATACGCCGTTGCCGCTGACGGTGGTGCGCGAGCACTGGCTGGCGCAACTGGAACAAGACGGCCTGCAGCAGCGCTTTTTTGGCGGCGGCGTGCAGTTTGGCACGCTGATGCCGATGCGCGCCATTCCGTTCAAGGTGATCTGCCTGCTGGGCATGAACGACGGCGACTACCCGCGCGTGCAGGCTGCGCGCGACTTCGACCTGATGGGCAACAGTTGGCGCGCCGGTGACCGCAGCCGCCGCGAGGACGACCGCTACCTGTTTCTCGAAGCGCTGCTCTCAGCGCGGCAAAAGCTTTACGTCAGCTGGCAAGGCCGCAGCGCCGCCGACAACAGCAAGCGCCCGCCGTCGGTCCTGGTGGCGCAGTTGCTCGACGTGGTGAACGCCTGCTGGGCACCGGCACGCGCGCCGCAGGCGCAGCCCTTGCAGCCGTTCTCCAAAGCGTATTTTGAGGCGGGCTCAGGTGTGGCTACCTATGACAAAGATTGGGAGCCTATTTGGCTTGAAGCCCAGGTAGAGCAGGTGCAAGCAGCTATGCAAAGTAGAGTGACTACGCCAATTGACAAAGCCTTCAACAGCGTGACGCTGGATGATTTGCAGCGCTTGCTGCGCCAGCCGGTGGAGGTGTTTTTTCGCAACCGGCTCCAGGTGGCGCTTGACCGCCTGGAAGACCTCGAGCAAGAAGACGAGCCCTTTGCGCTGAACCACTTGCAGCAGCACCAAGCCGGCCAAGCCTTGCTGCACGCCGCCGGTAACCCGCAGTCGCTGGCGCAGTTGCAAGCCAGCGGCACGCTGCCACTGGCGGGCTTTGGCCAGCAGGTGGCCACCGAGCTGCTGATCCAGGCGCAAAAGGTGTTGCAAGCGCAAGCAGTGTGGCTGCAGCAGTACCCGGCGGCGTTGCCCGCACTGGCGGTGAATCTGGCACTGCCATTGCCCGATGACCTTGGCACTGACCCGCTGGCTGATGCCGGTGCCGGGCTTGGCGGCCCTGTGCAGTTGACCGGCACGCTCAATGATCTGCGCGCTGCTTCCAACGACGCGGGCACGCCGTGCCTGCAGCTGGCCGCGCGCATCGGCGCCGTGCTGGAGGGCAAGGCTGGCAAAACCGCGCGCGGCCATGTGCTGGTGAAGCTGTGGGTCAATCACCTGGCCGGTTGTGCCTGCGGCTTGCAGCTCACCAGCGTGCAGTTGGGCGTGGACGGCTGCGTGGTGTTGCAGCCCATGGCGAGTAATGTGGCGCAGGCGGTGCTGGTACGGCTGACGGCAGCGTACGTTCAGGCGCTGGTCGCACCACCGCCGGTGGCATGCAAAGCGGCCTGGGCTTTTTTGCTGGAAGAGCAGGCCAACGCAGCACGGCTGGCGCTAGGCAAGCCACCTAAAGACCCGCACGACGCTGCCTGCGTCGTGTTTGACACCCAACCCGGCGCAGGCTTTCCTGGCGAGCGCGAGGAATCAGCCTACCTGCAACGTGCGTTTGCTGCCTATGCCGACCTGGCCGACGGCCTGCCGCATTGGGCGCGGGTGTTGTATGGGGATTTGCTGCACAACGTTGGTGTGGGCGGCGAGGTGCCGTCGTGAATACGCCCAGCACCCACACGCTCAACCCCCTGACGCTGCCGCTGCACGGCCTGCAGCTGATCGAGGCCTCGGCGGGCACCGGCAAGACGTTCACGCTGGCCGCGCTGTACCTGCGGCTGGTGCTTGAGCGCGGGTTGTTTCCGCCGCAGATTCTGGTGATGACCTTCACCGAGGCGGCCACTGCAGAGCTGCGTGAACGCATCCGCGAGCGGCTGGCGATGGCCGCGCGGTTTTTTGCTGGCGATGCAACAGTCCAGGCCGATGCCTTTTTGATTGATCTGGGCAAGCAGATTGCCCCGGCTGACTGGTCGGCCTGCGCGGCGCGGCTGGACCTGGCCGCGCAGTGGATGGACGAGGCGGCCATCTTTACCATCCACGGCTGGTGCAGCCGCATGCTCAAAACCCACGCGTTTGACAGCGCCAGCCTGTTTGAGCAAAGCCGCGTCGAAGACAGCGACCGCCTGAAGCTCAATGCGGTGCAGGACTATTGGCGGCGCTGGTTTTATGCGCTGCCAGCGGATGCGCTGGGCGCGCTCAAGGCCATTGGCGGCACGCCACAAGCGCTGCTGGACAAGCTCAAAAATCTGTGGCGCAGCGCCGAGCGCGCACCCGGTGCGCCCGCACCGACGCTGGAGCCGCCTGACGTGCTGCTGGCGCACTGGGCCGCATGGGCGCGCCAGCGCGCGGCGCTGGAAGCACCTGCGCGGCAGGGCTGGACGGTGCCTGTGGCCCAAGCGGTGAGCGATGCCGCTGCGGCTGGGCTGTTGACCAACTATCGGTCGAACTGGTTGCCTGGCTGGCTCGAAAAGATGCAGGTATGGGCACAAGGTGACGAGATTGATAACGCAACACTGGCGCGCTTTACCCTGACGACGCTGACCGACAAAGGCTGGCCACAGGCCGCCAGCTGGGGTGTGTTTGCCGACATTCAAACCCTGCACGACCACCTGGTAACCGAGCCGCAAGTCACCCCTGAACTGCTGGCCCACGCCGCGCAGGAAATTGCGCAGGATGTGCAGCGCGCCAAGGCCCGTGCAGCGCAGTTCGACTTTTCTGACCTGCTGCAAAACCTGTACCGCGCGCTGCAAACGTCAGATGGTCGCCTGGCGGCTGCGATTGCTGCCCAGTACCCGGTGGCGCTGGTCGACGAGTTTCAGGACACCGACCCCTGGCAGTTTGGCAGCTTAAGCAAAATCTATAGCGCATCACGCAAGTCAGACGGGGGCAACAGTCTGATATCACCTGAATCTGCAGATGCATTTGCAGCCAACGCGCTGATCATGATCGGCGACCCCAAGCAAGCTATTTACAGCTTTCGCGGTGCCGATCTGGCCACCTACCTGACCGCCCGTGCGCAAG